>Ga0315291_10004055_pt1 | contig 18772 bp, 20 predicted proteins | sample YL17G12_20_MG_FD_203070 | JGI IMG/M metagenome (GOLD analysis project Ga0315291, IMG submission 203070) | Sediment microbial communities from Yellowstone Lake, YNP, Wyoming, USA - YL17G12_20 | ecosystem: Environmental > Aquatic > Freshwater > Lake > Sediment | place: USA: Wyoming | collected...
TCTGCGGGAAAAGGGGTTGGAATAGGCCGGGAGCGCCGCTTCTGCGACCGTGAGGGCTTCCCTGGCCAGGCGCACGGGCGACTTGGTCATGGGACGTCGAACGCTTCTGTCTCTCATGCATCGGCATCATCGCCCATCCGCTACCCCAATCTCAAGACCTTTTCAACAGAGCAAGCCTCTAACAAAACCAGTTCTGGGTGAAGTTCCAGCAGATCAAAGCACAGCCGATCGTGAGGAAGGCTTCGTGAATCTCGGGACGCCTCTCGTAACGAACGCGCAAGCGCCGGAACTGGCCGAGCCAGGCCAGCGTCCGCTCTACCACCCACCTGAGCCGGCCCAGCCCGTGCTCCTTGGCCCAGCCCCGGCGGGCGATGCATGGCTCGATGCGTCGGCGCCTGAGTTCGGCACGGATGTAGCGCGAGTCGTAGGCCTTGTCGGCTACGAGCGTGCACGGACGCTTGCGCGGGCGGCCTCCGCGGGCGGGGGGCACCTCACCAGTTGATCTGCATCACTGAGTGCGAGCCTGTGCTTCTCCATGCGCCTGACTTCGTGGACAAGAGAAGAACTGCAGCGATCGCGCTCGCCAGAGGACCGTGTGCATCACGCACATCGGGCAAGCGCACGCAGCCCTGCCATTCGCCTGGAAGCGTGTCAGCGCTGGGCACGACCACCTCGTCAGTCACCTGCCGGAGGAGTTCGACCGTTTGCTGCAGGCACTCTCTCCGGTCCCCTTGCAGTGGAACGTGGGGTACGCTGCCGCCTCGCCTCCCGTTGAGGGCCAGCACGCACCCGAAGATCGGAGTCTTGCGCCACTGGCGCGGCAGCCATTCCCGCAGGATGCCCGCCATGGCATCCACGCGGTCAGCGTCTCGGCCCAATGCAGCCAGGATGCCGCCGATGTGAGGGGGAGGTTCGCCCTCGCCGGCGCTTAGAAGCCAGACCTTGGGAAGCGGCGTGCCCTTGTGGCCCTCAACGAGCAACAGATCGTATTGCAGGGCAACGGACCCCAGGAGCTCGTGCAACCCGCTGTTAGGGAGAGTGTGCAGCCGGAACAGTTCCTCGTTCGGCCCCTGCAGGAGAGCGTCGGCCCCCGCTCGGAACAGGCGGTCGCTGTCTTTGCCGACATGATCCAAGTCCACCCCGTGGACGTCGTGCTTCACGACGGCAACGCTGAGCCCTTGCGCGCGGAAGCGGGTCACGAGGGCTTCTATGAGCGTCGTTTTCCCGGACCCGCTCCAGCCGCATATGCCCAAGATGGGGAGACCGTCGTACATGCCACGCCTCATCTGCTGCTGGTGATGAGCTTGGCAATGCGGTCCAGCAGGACGTTGATCTCTACCGGCTTCTCCAGGAAGTCAACGGCCTTGCCGCAGGCGTGCTCCCTTGTCAGACCGTAGGTCTCGCCGATGTCCTGTCCGAAGGCTGTCAGCACCAGGATAGGCACGTCACTCAGCGATTCGTCCTGCCAGATCTCCGTGCAGCTCTCGAAGCCCTTCTTGACGGGCATCATCAAGTCCATGAGGATCAGCTCAGGGCGATCTTCCTTGGCCATGCGCACGCCCTGGGCGCCGTTGCCGGCGCAGCGGACGGCGTAGCCCGCGTGCTCCAGAGCGCACGACAGCGCGGCGACGAGTTCCTCATCGTCGTCAATGAGCAGTATCCTCGGAGCCGTTTGGGGACCGGTCATGTCAGGCCTCCTCAGTTTCCTCATACTGCCGCCTCAGTTGCTCTACGACGGTCGCGTCCGCCAGCGTGCTGACGTCACCCGGGACCTTCCCCTCGCCGATGTCGCGGAGCAACCGCCGCATGATCTTGCCGCTTCGGGTCTTGGGCAGATCGGCGCTGAACACGACCTTCTCCGGACGGGCGATGGCGCCGATCTTGCCGACGACGTGCTCCTTCAACTCGCTTTCCATTTCCGTGCCCGCCTTGAAGCCCTCTTTGAGCGTCACGAACACGACCAGCGCTTGACCCTTGATGGGATGGGGCACGCCCACGGCCGCCGCCTCAGCCACGGCCGGATTGTCCACGAGGGCGCTCTCGACTTCCATGGTGCCGAGGCGGTGTCCGGCCACGTTCAGCACGTCGTCAACCCGGCCCAGGAGGGTGATGTAGCCATGTTCGTCGCTCTTGGCGCCGTCAGCAGGGAAATAGGTCCGGGCATCCCACTTGGACCAGTACTGCTGCTCGTAGCGTTCCGGGTCGCCCCAGATGCCACGCAGCATCGCTGGCCACGGCTCCGTGATGGCGAGGAAGCCACCGCCTTCCTTGACCTCCTGTTTGGCGGCGTTGAAGATACTGGCACGGACCCCCGGCACCGGCAGGCCTGCGGTCCCAGGCTTCATGTCGTCAACCCCAGGCAACGTGGTGACCATGATCATCCCGGTTTCGGTCTGCCACCAAGTGTCCACGATGGGACACCGCTTCTGTCCGACGTGCTCGTAGTACCACATCCACGCTTCCGGGTTGATCGGCTCGCCCACCGTGGCCAACAGCCGGAGCGTGGACAGGTCGTGCTTGGACGGCCACTCCGTCCCCCACTTCATGAATGCCCGGATGGCGGTGGGGGCGGTATACAAGATGGTCACCCCGTGTTCCTCAATGATCCGCCAGAACCGGTCACGGTCGGGCCAGTCGGGAGCGCCCTCGTACATCACGCACGTTGCCCCGGCGCTGAGGGGACCGTAAACAAGGTAGGAGTGGCCCGTGACCCAGCCGACGTCGGCCGTGCACCAGTACACGTCGTCGTGGCGCAGATCAAAGACCATCTTCGTCGTGGTGTACGTGCCCGTGAGGTACCCTCCCGTGGTGTGCACGATTCCCTTGGGCTTTCCAGTCGTGCCGGACGTGTAGAGAATGTACAGGGGGTCCTCGCTGTCACACTCGACTGGGGGGCACTGCGGCTTGGCCTCCTGGATCAGTCGGTGGTACCAACGGTCACGGCCTTCCTTGACGCGCAACGGGAAGTTGCCCCGGTTGACGATCACGACGTGCTCGATCGAGCGCGTTTCACGCAGGGCGTAGTCGGCATCGTGCTTGAGCGGGATGACCTGGCCCCGCCGCCAGCCGCCGTCGGCCGTGATCAGCAGCTTGGCCTGCGCGTCGTTGATGCGGTCACGCAAGGCCTCGGCGCTGAATCCGCCGAAGACCACCGAATGGATCGCCCCGATGCGAGCGCAGGCGAGCATGGCCACGACGGCCTCGGGGATCATGGGGAGGTAGACGCACACCCGATCTCCCTTCTGGATGCCCAGAGACGTGAGGGCATTGGCGAAGAGCCTCACCTCGCGGTAAAGCTCCCAGTAGGTCAGCACGCGGGTGTCCCCCGGCTCGCCTTCCCAGATGATGGCTGCTTTGTTGCGCTGCCCTGCCTTGATGTGGCGATCGCAGCAGTTGTAGCTGGCGTTGATCTTTCCGCCCACGAACCACTTTGCATGGGGCGGATCCCATTCCAGTACACGGTCCCATTGCCGGAACCAGTGCAATCCCCGAGCGGCGTTCCCCCAGAATTCCTCAGGGTTCTCCCACGACCGTCGGCGGATGTCCGAATTCTGCACTTGTGCATTCTGCCGGAATTCCAACGAGGGGCTGAATCGCCGATTCTCGAACATCAGAGCCGCGATTTCGGCTGCCGGTGGTTCCGATTCCCGCGCCATAGCCCACTCTCCTTTCTCAAATGGCCTCTCCTCTGTCGGTCCCATTGCGGCGCCGGAGGGGCCGCTTGCAGTTGCCCGTGTGTTCCGGACAGAGAGGGCAGCCTACTGCGCGGGACGCAACCGGGCGCCGCCGCAAGCGGGTGAGCCTCGCCCGAGCAGTCGTCCTTGCGCTCACGCGCCCGCTCCAACCTCAACCCTCGGATCCTGCCCGGAATCTGCTCCAGGAGAACTCCCCGCCCGGCCGGCAACGCGGGCCGGCAGCACGCCGGCAGGCTGCGGACGCATCTGCCGGCGGCGTGACAACACGCATACCGTCCAACCTATCACGAAGCTGGCCACCAGACTCCCCGTCGCTCGATGCAGGAGGACCATTGCGGCCAGGGCAAGCAGGTCCTGCCGAGCTTCCCAAGGGCGGCTTGCAGCGGCCAGTGCCGCCCCTGCGACCACGAGGAACACGCCGAGCACGGTTGGCGGAAAGGCCCGCATCCAGGCAAGGGCGACACCGCCGAACAGCAGGCCCAAGGTGAGTTTCGCTGTCCCCAGTATCACCATCGACAGACCCGAGCGGGCGCCCAAACGGTATTGGCCAGCCAGACCTCCTGAACCGTGACACATGGGCATTCCGCCCAGCGGACAGGCGACTACGTTCATCAGTCCTACTGAGACGGCGAGGCTCCTCGGCGTGCCTCGGAAGCCGGTTCCCGGGAACAGGGTTGCTCCCAACGCAGAGACTGCGAGCACTGAGTTCAGGACTGTCAGGGGCATCTGGGGAAGCCCGCCGAGCCAGACGCCCGCAAGGGCCGACGAATCAAGAGACATCCACCTCGGCTGCCACGCACTGACGCGCAGCGTTTGGAGCAGAGACGGGTTGTTAACGTACGCCCCGACCAGACCCACTGCAGTCAGCGCCAGGGCCGTCCATTGGGCTCGTCGGTGCAGCAGCAAAACCAGCGCAAACGCTCCCAGCGTTACAAGCAGGCCGTCCGGGCCCCCCAGCGGTCTGAGCGGGCCTGTGCCACTGACGCTCAACGCAAGCTGCAGCCCGCTAAGCACCAACTGAAGTGCCAGGACCAGTTGCAGCCCGCTGAGCACGGGGCGGGGCACAGCCCGATGCAACGTTCCGGCCAGCCCCAGGCCGCCTATGAGCAGCATCGCCACCCCCACGGTGAGGCCGGCAACGCCTACCTGGCCGGCGCTCATTGCCCCCGCGATGGCCAGAGCAGCAATGGCCTTCATAGGCTGGACGGCCATGGGTACCCGGAACACCACGCCGGCAACAACGTTCGCCAGCCCCGCGAAGACAAGCACAGTGCCCGCGTCCAGCCCGACGATCTGGGTCATCCCGACGACGAGGGGCACAAATGTGCCCAAGTCCCCCAATGACCCCAAGGCCTCGGTCATCACAAAGCGCACGTGAGCGCCTCGCTCGCCGGTCCCATTGCCCGGGCCGCCGCTTGTCTGCATCAAGTCCTCCGTCCACTACCCGCCCACGTACGCCATCGGCATGGCGTTCTCAAAGCCGCTGCGCTGCGCCTTACCCTCGAGGGCTTCCATGACGATCCGGTTCACGATCCGGACTGCCTGAGGCGAATCGGAACGCAGGAGCGGCCCAAGACTTCGACCTGTCCCCTGTGCCAGACAGCCGACCAAGCGGCCCGTGCAGGTCAAACGGATCCTCGTGCACCCAAGGCAGAAGGACTGCGTGCAGGGCGATATGAACCCCACGAGGCCGCGCCTGTCGCACGAGTCCGACGCCACGAAGCTGCGACTCGTCTGGCCGACCTCGTAGGGCAGCGGCCGCAGATCGAAGCTCTCCGCCAGCCGTGCGCGGACCTCGAAAGAGGAGACGAAGCGGCGATGGAACTCCGCTCTGGCGCACCCGATAGGCATGAGCTCAAGGAACCGGACCTGGCAACCTCGGTTGAGCGCGAATCGCACAAGGTCGGCGAGTTCGTCGTCGTTATAGCCTCTCATGACAACGGTGTTGATCTTCACCGGAGTCAGTCCCGCCCGGAGAGCGGCTTCGATGCCGTTCAGAGTGCGCGACAGCTCGCCTCCTCGCGCAAGGGCCCTGAACCTGTCCGGCCTGAGAGTATCGAGGCTGACGTTCACGCGCCGAAGGCCCGCACCTTTGAGCTCCTCCGCCATCTGGGCCAGACGCTGCCCGTTTGTGGTGAGCGCGAGGTCGGGGATGCCCTCCGTGGCCAGCATCCGCAGAAGGCCGGCCACCCCATGCCGAATGAGCGGCTCCCCGCCCGTAACATGGACCTTCCGCACTTCGGAATCCGACCTCAAACCATGGACAAAGCGCAGGATCTCCTCGAAAGACAATGCCCGTTCGGGCCGTGGCACTGATGCCCCGCGATCCGGCCTGCAATAGAGACACCGCAACTGGCACCGGTCGGTGATGGAAATCCTGAGCGACAGCTCCGGGGGCCGACCACTCGTCGTCATGGCAACCCCCTCCAGGGATGGAATTTCACGACGGACCCCCTCCGCAGCTCCCCTGCATCCGCCGCCAGCATGATCACCCCGTCGGCCCGCCCGCCTGCGGCGAGGTCCGCCGGACTGTGAGACTCGATGGGCGCGACAAGCGGCACGCTGTGGTGCCACTGCACCCGGGCGAGCACGAAGCGCACCCGTCCGGCCTTGGACACCAGTCGAGAAGCCAGCGGCAAGTGAAGGGCCGGACGGCACGCATCGGCAGGCACGCCGGCAAGTCGGTTCAGGGCCGGAAGCGCAAACTCGTGGAAACCCACCATTGCGGCCAGCGGGGTACCCGGCAGGCCGAAGATGTGACGATTCCCGTCCAGCGTGGCGTACAACAGCGGCTTGCCAGGCTTCATGCGCACGCCGTGGAACCGCACAACTGCGCCTATGCGTGCCACAGCCTCGGGCACGAAGTCATACTTGCCGACCGACACCCCGCCGGTCATGAGGACCACGTCCGCCCTGGATGTCAGCCGTCTCAGCTTGGACACGAGCGTTGCGACCCTGTCGGGCACGGTGCAATACGTCGCCCCGCCGTAGCCCCAACTGGTCAGAGCAGCGCAGAGCGCAGGCCCGTTGGAGTTCCTCTGCTGATATGCGCGCACACGGGCGCTCACCTCCTGAAGCTCCTTGCCCGTGCACACCACGGCCACCCGTGGGCGACGGCGCACCTTGACGCGTACCTTGCCCACAGAGGCGCACACGCCTATCTGAAGGGGTCCCAGAACCGTCCCCCGTATAAGGAGCAGCGCCCCCTTGCGGGCGTCCTCCCCGCGGTGCAGGATATTGGCGCCCCGCTCCTCCCGTTGCCTGAAGACCGCCGTGTCGCCGTTCTCCGTCGTGTGCTCGGCCATCACGACGGTATCGGCGCCCGGAGGGATGTTGGCGCCTGTGAAGACCCGCACGCAGGTTCCTGCCTCCACTTCGGGTCGCACCGAGCTGCCGGAAGCGACCTCGCCGGTGAGCCGCAGAGCGCGCGGACATCCGGGCAGATCGGCCCATCTGACGGCATAGCCGTCCATGGCCGAACGGTCGGCGGGGGGCATGTCCCGGTCGGCGCGTACGTTCTCCGCCAGGCAGTACCCCAGCGCGCCGATCAGGGGCCTATGCTCTGCGGGCAGGGGACGGGCGCGCCCCAAGACCAAGTCCAGAGCCTGTTCGGGAGGTATCACGGACACCTTCTTCCTGCGCCGGGAGGTCGGGGCGTCTCCGTCATGGGCCCGCCGTCCGCGGACCCCAGCCTGCACGGCAGACGCTGCACATCGGAGGCCGGCCTTGTTCACTGTGCAGCCTCGCTCCCTGGAGGTGTGTAGCCGCAAAGGGGAAACTCGACGGACACGGTCGTGGCCTCGCCCACGGCACTTTCCAGTTCAATGTGGCCGCCGTAGCGGTCTGCAAGCTCCCTGACGAACGCCAAGCCTAGCCCGAACCCGGAGGCCCACTGTCTCTCCAGGTCGGCGGAACTCCAGGAGGAAAGGCCGATGGCGCTGCCTGGACATGCGGAGGCGCAGAGGCCGCACGCCTGGCACTGCACGGGGTCGGCGTGCATGGCCTCGCCGATCTCGATGGCCCCCAGGGGACAGACGCGGAAACAGGCCAGGCGCTGGGTCTTGGACAGCTCTTCGGCGAACGTGAAGCCGTCCTCCGCGGGCATCAGCACGTCGAGCAGGATGAGGTCCGGGGTCTCCGCCTCGATCTGGGACCGGGCCTCTGCGGCGCTGAGTCCCGTGAGCGCCCTGTAGCCGGCCGCTCTGAGCAGATGACTGACGGCAAGCAGGTAACTCTCGTCATCGTCAACGACCAGAACCGTCCGTGCCATGGCAGAGACCTCCTTCGGCACCGTCAGGCAATGGCCATGCCCAGCCAGAGCATGACCAGAAAGAGCGCGGCGCACTGGGCCGTGCGTGCATCTATCTGCGGCGTCCTCGCAGTCCGCAGAGCCTGACGGACGAGGCACCAACCCGGCACAAGCGCGACCAAGCACAGCAGCGCAGCCGTGCCCAGCACGCCGGCCGCGACGAGTCCTGCCACCGCCAGCGCCGGCGCCAGGACGCAGAAGGCGTAGACGAGCCGCGCGGCCTTCAGGCCCAGCTTGCAGGCCAGAGTCTTGACCCCGGCAGCGCAGTCTTCATCCAGGTCCCGGATGTTATTGCCCAGCAGCACCCCCGTTGTCAGCATGCCGACGGGGACCGACAGCAGCAGGGCCGTCCAGCTCCAGCGGCCCGCCTGCGCATACGCCGCGCCGGTCACCAGCAGCGGGCCGAAGACGAGAAAGATGAGGGGTTCACCCAGCGCCCTGTACTTCAGGCGCAGCGGGGGACCCGTGTAGGCGTAGAGGCCGGCCAGGGCCGCCCCGCCGAACCAGAGAAGCCCCGGCCCGCACCTGGCCAGCAGGTATCCTGCTGCCGGAGCAGCCAGGATCAGGCAGGCCACGGCCTCGTGTAGGACCTGTGGGGGCGTCATCTCGCCCCGGACCAGGAGCCGGCCCGGCCTTCCGTGGTCATCGTCTACCTTGCTGTCCACGCCAGACCGGAAGTCGAAGTAGTCGTTTAGCAGGTTGCCTGCCGCATGCAACAACAGCACGGCGAGTGCGGAGGCCAGCAGGACGTCGTGCCGGGGTCGGGCCATCGGGCCCATGGCGGCCGTGGAGACTATCACCGGCAGGACGGACAGCGGGAACGAGAACGCCCGCACCGCGCGCAAGCGTGTGGACAACCAGCGCAGCCGTGCTCGCAGGGCCGGCGCAGTTGTTGCGGGGGCCATCACCGCGTCTCCTTGCCTGCCTTACCGGCGGCGGGGCGCTTCCGTGCCAACAGCGCCGACACCTTGTTGCACAGCACGTCCAGGTCAACCGGCTTCTCCACGAAGTCGGACACCGGCAGCCAGCTCTCGTCTATGTCACGCGGGCCGAACCCGAGAGGAAACCGCGCGTTCACGGCCGTCAGCATCAGGATGGGGATGCCCTTGAACGCCGCGTTGTGGTGCTCCATCATGCGGGCGAACCCGAAGCCGGCCGAACTATCCTCCGGGAACATGACGTCCAGGATCACCAGGTCTGGCGTCCTGGCCTTCATGGACGCCATGGCGGTCTGGGTATCCAAGCTGATCCCGACCTCATGGCCGGCGTCGCTCAACACCTTCGCCATTGCCCTGGCGAAGTCTTCGTCGTCATCAATGATCAGCAAATAGGCCATGCCCTATCTCCTTTCTGCGGCCCCTGCCGCGGACCGGTCTGTGCGGCCGATCGGGAATCTCAAGGTGAGCCTTGTTCCCGCTCCCATTCCGCTGTCCACGCGGACCCGTATCCCGTGCTTGCCGGCCACGCTCTTGACGATCGCGAGGCCCAGTCCCGTCGATTCCTTGTTGTGCTGCGCCGCTTCGTCCGTGCGGTAGTACTCGTCGAAGATGCGGGGAAGTTTCTCCGGAGCTATGCCGATGCCTTCGTCCTCGATGGTCACCGCCGGCCCGTTTCCCCCTGTCGGCGAGCACCCGACGCGCACCCGTCCTGCGTCATATGAATAGGACACCGCATTGGACAACAGGTTTGTGAAGAGCATCTTCAAGTGATCCTCCACTCCTACGGTTCTGGCCGGCTCGATGTCCTCCTCGATCGCGATGCTTCGCTCCTCGGCGGCAACTCGCACCTGAGCTATGGACCACCTGAGGACGTCTGCCAGGTCGAGTTCCTTCTGGGGCAGCGGCACCTCGCCGGGAGAACGCAGGTTGGCCAGTTGGAGCATCTCCTGGATCTCCGTCGCCAGCCGGCGGCACCTTCGGGCGATCCTGCGGGCGACTTCAAGCGCCGGGTCGGGCAGAGCCCCGCAATGCCCCCTGAGCAGCAGTTGCGCGTTCGCGTGGATGGCTGCAAAGGGGGTCTTCAGCTCGTGCGTCGTGCGCAGCATGTGCCGTGCCTTCTCCTGCTCGGCTTCCACTAGAAGCCGGTTGGTCTCGGCCAGCGCGTTGTCGCGCGCCAGCACCAGGGCCGAGAGGTGGGACGCGAGGTACCACACCACGACCCAGATGCCGACCGCCGAGGCCATGTTCAGCAGAGCCGCGCCGGGGGTCCGGTCTATGAGTGAACGCAGGCTCGGCCCAGCATAGATGGTCGCCGGGGGCGGCGCGCCGGCCCCTTCGAGCAGCACGCAGAGCACGAACAGGCCGCCGGCCACGGCAACGACCACGAACGACAGGGCCCGCGGGAAGAAGATGCACGCCAGGACTATGTGGAACAGATAGGCGAACGCCGCGTACGTCTCCAGGCTGCCCAGGTAGTGAACGACGGCCGTCAGCACCAGCAGGTCCAGCACTATCTGGGCCCAGAGGCTGGCCCGGGCATCGGCGGCGTCGGCCCGCCGGGCAAGACGGCGGGCGTGAGCCAGGAAGCCCAGATTCGCCGCCGCCAGGACTGCTGCCGTCGCGGAAGGCCAGTACACGCGCGGACGAAGGCCCAGGCGCGCAAACGCGCCCGGCAGGAAGCTGGCTGCGCCGAACGCCGCCAGGATAGCCACGACGATCCAGCGGAGCCTGCAGAACCAGAGCACGTTCCTGACGAGCAGCGGCCGCGGAAAGGACGCGCTCCGACCCTGTGCCGACTGCTCCGGGGCCGGCGCGGTTTCCGGCAGCGGCAACTCGTAGCTGCCCATCGCGACTGGTCCGCTTCGTTCCATCAGAAGTAGTGCATCGCCCTGATCTTCTTGAGTTCGATCACGTGTTTCTCTTCAATCTGCAGCAGGCTCTGGAACAGCCCGCGCGCCTCCTCGCCCATCGGCTGCACGACCAGCCAGCGGTAGAAGGTAATCAAGTTCTCCACGAACCCAATGGCAACGCCCAGCAGTTCGTCGCCGGTCACGTTGGACGGCACGCGTTTGCCCTCGAAGCATTTCGCCGGATCGAAGTCCGTGTCGTCGCACTTCAGCGGCACTCTGCCCAGTTGCCCCAGCTCGCTGGGGGAGTAGGCCCCCAGCGCCTCAGGCAGGTGCCGTCTGTGTCGGGCCAGGTAGTGGGTCAAGAGGCGCACTCCGTCCACCGTTGAGCGGTCCCGCAGGTCGGCGTAGTAGGCCTCAAGCCGACGCTCGAAATCCTGCGCCCGCGCGAGCATGTCCTCAACCGTAACCAATGGCTCCACCTATGGCAGATCAGAACTTGTCGTAGAAGATGTCCCCGGCGCGCAGGCCCTTGGCCTCCAGCACGTGGGTGACCGCCTCAATCATCGGAGGAGGCCCGCACAGAAATGCCCGCCGGTCAACGCCGGGCTCCAAGTGCTTGTCCACCGCCAAGTGTATGAAGCCGGTCTCCCCGTGCCACTGCTCCCCGGGAGCGATGGGATCGGACAGCGCATACACGATTCGGAAGTTCGGATGCCGCCGAGCGAGGTCCTCGTATTCCTGGAGGTAGAAGATGTCCTGTATCGTGCGGCATCCGAAGAAGAGCCAGCATGAACGCTCCGGCCAGCGCCTGTAGAGGGAGTAGATTATGTTCCTCATCGGCGCCATGCCGCAGCCGCCGCCGACGCAGACGACCTCAATGGCCGGATCTTCATTCAGACGAAACTCGCCGAACGGGCCCGTGAAGGTGACGGTCTCGCCGACCGTCAACCCATGCAGGTACGTCGAGCCGATCCCGCCTGGGACCAGACGCACGACCAGCTCTGCCTCTCGCGGCTCATACTCCGGAGAACTGATGGAGTAGGCCCGGAAGACAGGGCCGTCGGGCGACGGTGCCTGGACCTGCACGTATTGGCCGGCCCGCTGGGACATCTCCGCAGGATCAATCAGCGAGAGCCGGATCTCCTTGATGTCGTGGGTGACGTTCCGCGTGGCCTCGACGACCGCGGTGAACAGCTTGACGTTGAGCAGGTCTTCCGGAATGCGAAGCTGGACGTCTCCCCGGACCTTGACCTGGCAGGCGAGCCGCACGCCTGTGCGGATCTCCCGCCGGGTCAGGTAGGGGGTCTCGGTAGGCAGCATGGGGCCGCCGCCGGCCAGCACGGTGACCTTACAGTACGAGCACGATCCTCTCCCGCCGCAGGCCGAGGGGATGAACACCTTCCCCCCGTAAAGGGCCGAGAGCAGGCTCTGCCCGCCTTCGACCTCCAGCGTCCTTCCGCCGGCGTTGATGTCCACCTGGCAGATCCCGTAGTTGACCAGAACTCGTTCCGCAATCACAAGAGCTCCCGCAAGGGCCACAAACAGGCCGCCCAACACCAGCACTGACAGGACGAAACTCATCTTCGCTCGCTCGTGGCAAAGGCCACTTGGCAGCCGATCGCCGCCCGGTCCGATAGCGCGCCCGGGCAACTCTCGACCTTCGCCCTCACTGTATGCTCACCATCCCCGCGAATCCCATGAACGCCAAGGCCATCACTCCCGTGACGACCATCGTGATCGCGACGCCCTGGAAGGGGCGTGGAACGTTGCTATAGCCCATCTTCCTCCTGAGCCCGGCCATCAAGATGATAGCCAGCGCCCAGCCTGCTCCCCCACCGAACCCGAAGCCAACGGATTGGACGAACGTGTAGTTGCGGATCACCATGAACAGCGCCGCTCCGAGGATCGCGCAGTTAACCGCTATCAAGGGCAGGAATATTCCCAGTGCGTAGTAGAGCTTCGGGGTGAAGCGCTCGACGAACATCTCGACGAACTGGGTGAACCCGGCGATGACGGCGATGAACACGATGAACGTCAAGTGTTCGAGTCCCCCAGGCAAGAGCAGATGGCGGTAGATCAAGTAGTTGAGGGCCGTCGTGAACGTCATGACGAACGTCACGGCGGAGCCGAGGCCCACGGCGGTGTCTATCTGGCGCGAACATGCCAGGAAGGAGCACATCCCCAGGAAGTTCGACAGCAGGATGTTGTTCGTGAAGATCACAGCAACGACGATGATCAAAACGTGTGTCTCGTTCATGGCCTGCCCTGCCCCGGCTCGTGAGATCTGACGGCGTTGGATAGGGCGATCAGGAACCCCAGAGCGATGAACGCGCCAGGCGCCAAGATCATGAGCTGATTCGGGACGTACCATTCCGCGGGGAGGACGGCATGGCCCAGCACGTTCCCCGTGCCCAGCATCTCACGGATGAAGCCGATGATCGCCAGAACGGCCGCGTAGCCGAGACCGTTCGCCAGCCCGTCAACCATGGACACGAGGGGGGGGTTCTGGAGCGCGAACGCCTCGGCGCGCCCCATCAGGATGCAGTTCGTGATTATCAACCCGACGTACGGTCCCAACTGCTTGGACATCTCCCAGTAGAAGGCCTTCAGGAACTGGTCGAAGAGGATCACAAAAGTGGCAATGACGGCCATTTCGGCGATCATGCGGATCCCGCGGGGCGTGAAGGAGCGCAACAGTGAAATGAACAGGTTGGACATAGTAGTAACGAAGATGAGGGCGCCGCCCATCACGAAGGCGTTCTCCAGCCGGCCCGTCACCGCCAGCGTGGAACAGATGCCCAGGATCTGTATTGAGATGGGGTTTTCCCGCCAGACCCCGGCCTTGAAGGTTGCCAGGCCTTTGCCTTGGCACGGGCCGCATGTCTGAGGTCCGCTACTGGCCATGGTGGATGTCTTCCCCTGCTATCTGCATGATGGCGGCGTTAAGCATCTTCTCGACCCTCTCGGAGGTCATCGTGGCGCCGGTGATGGCATGGACCTCATTTGGGCCCGAGGCGCTGCCGCCGCGCAGGATGCGAATGCCCGCCCTTCCGTTGACGTCCTCGATGGTCTTGCCCTTGAACTGGTCTCGGAACCAGTCTGAGCCGATCTCGCCACCGAGCCCGGGTGTCTCTTCCTGCTGGTGGAACGTCACGCCCTGGATGGTTTTCATGTCGGGCTTCAGGGCCAGGAAGCCCCGGATCGGGCCCCACAGGCCCTGTCCGGCAAACGGGACCGCGATGGCCTGGACCCCGCGGGCCGCATCCGGGTCCTCGTAGATGTACAGCGTCAGGTCGCCTCGCCGTTCCTGACGGACGCACCGCTTGAACACGTCCAGCAAGTCCTGCGACGAGGCGCCCAGCTCGAAAGGCACGTCAAGCACCTTCAGGATGTTGCGCACTTCTTCGGCCTTGGCGTTAGCCTCACGGTAGGGTGCGGTGAAACGCCCCGCCCCGGTCAGGAGCAACGCACACGCGGTGCCCAGCACCGCCGCATAGCTGATAGTATGTAGGCTCTTCTTCATATTCCCGCCGATGCCCGTCAGTCGCCGGAGTTGCCGTGCTCCCTCATTTCACCTGGTCGCCAGAGGCCGGCTCGGTCACCTGTATGCCCTCATGCGCGCTCTGATGACTATCTCGTCCAGAAGCGGCGCACAGATGTTGCCCAGCAAGATGGCGAACATCACGCCTTCGACATAGCCGGTGAGATTCCGTATCAGCACCGTCACGATGCCGATAATCGCTCCGTAGGCCCACTTTGCGCCGCTCATGGAGGGGCTGGTTACAGGGTCGGTGGCCATGAAGAACGCGCCAAACAGCAACCCTCCCGCGCAGAGGTGCCACAAGGCCGGCCCGAAAGCCCCCGGATCCACACGGTGCAACACCGCTTGGCCAAGGCCGAAGGAGATGAGCACCCCCGCGACGGTCCGCCAGTTGGCAACGCCCGTGGCGAGCAAGAATGTTCCGCCGACAAGTATGGCCAGCGCGGAGGTCTCCCCGATGCTGCCGGCGACGCGCCCGAGGAACAGGTCCTGGAGGCTTGCCCAGGTCTGTTGCTTTGCGGCAACGAGAGGTGTTGCAGAAGTGATCGCGTCCGCCTGTGCCGCACCGACGTACTGCATGACCCGCCCCAGCACCCCTCCGCCCGGCTTGATCCAAGCGGCGGACATCGCCACGGGATACCCGATGGCCAGGAAACATCGGCCGACCAGGGCGGGGTTGAACAAGTTCCGCCCGGTGCCGCCGAACAGTTCCTTGCCCACCAGCACGCCGAACGCCACGCCCACGCCGACCATCCACAGGCGAATGGCAGGCGGCATTACGAGCGGGAAGATCAGCCCGGTGACCAGGAAGCCTTCATTGATGGGCTCCTTGCGCACGACCGCGAAGAGCACCTCCACCGTGCCCCCGACAGCGTAAGAGACGGCAATGATCGCCAGCACCCGAAGCCCGAAGAAGTACAGCGCCGCAGCGGTGCACGGCAGCAGCGACACGATGGCCACGGACATGAACCGCTTCACGTCCAGCGGATCGCGCACGTAAGGCGCGGCCTGAGCCGTATCCGGCGGCGAGAAAAGGAAACTCTCAGTGGCGTCGAAGACGCGCTTCAGGGCTCTGAGCTTCCCGCCTTCTTCGAAGCTGGGGCGCGCCCGTTCGAGGGCGGCAAGGAGCCACTTCATGCCTGCGCCTTTTCGGTCTGAAGCTCTATGCGGATCATCTCCTGGGCCTCGACGAACTGCTCGCGCAGTTCGATCTTGGACGGACAGACGAAGGAGCACAGGCCGCACCGGACGCACATGTGCAGGCCGGCGGCCTCCGCCTCCTCGACGGCGTCCGCGTAAAGACGCTTGTGGATCAGGTACGGCACGATCCGGGCCGGGCAAACCTCCTCACACAAGCCGCAGGATACGCACGCACGCAACTCGCCCCGCAGCGCCGTCGTGAAACGTTCCTCGAAGGCCGGCCGAAGCGCGCTCAGGAAGCACTTGCTGTACGACCGCCTGTTCCAATGCGGACGGGCGAACCCGAGCAACTCCCTCTCCCTGTGTTCCGGCAGGACAGTCAGGCCCGTGCATTCCACGTCCAGGCCTATCTGTTGCGCTCCAACGGGGCGGCCTGTGAATGCGCCGCCGTTGATGACTCTTGCCGGCGCGCAGACCCCACGTGAGTCAAGGATTGTGCTCAGCGGATAGCCGGGGAAGGCCCTCAGGTGGGCCGGGGCCTTGACTGCCGGCCCGCCGACGGACACGATCCGCACGTCGCACGGCCGCGAGAGCGTGAGCGCGCGGTCTATGGCCAGAACGCCCTGGACGCCCAGAGACCACACGGGCTGACCGGCCTGTGGCTTCAGGCCGAGGCGCCGAGCCACAACGGCGGTCCTGTCGGGGCCGTACCGAAGCGGGATCGGGACTACTTGCACCCAAACGTATCCGCGCAGCAGATCGCGCAGCCGCAGTGCGAATTCCGACTCGCTCTCAGGCATGACGACGTAGATGGGCTGGTACTCCAGGAGCGATTGCAGTTGCTCCAATCCCCGAGTGAAAGCGTTCAGCCTCTTGTGCATCTGAACGTCGCCTCTGGCAACGAAAGGCTCCCGGTCAACCGTAGAAACGACCACCGCGCGTGGGGTGCCGAAGGGATCGGGGAGGTCGCCGGTGTGGGCGTCCTGAAGGAACTCCCACGCGCCGAGCATGAGCAGCTTGTAGCGCTTCATGCCCACGGACCCCATTTCCTTGGGGATGTGCAGGTCCTGTTCGAGCGGATGCTCAGGCTCCTCGCCGAGCGCTGCGACGTCTTCGAGGACGATGTGGCCCTCGGCTGCGCCCAGCCGAACATTGCCCGCTCTGGGCGCCAGCAGGGGCACGGAGTAGTTCTGCGGGTCCTTCGCGAGGATCTGGCCTGCGTGCACGCGCGCTCCCTCTTCCACGCACAGGGCGGAGAACGTGAAGCGCCGGCTCTTGAGCGGCAGGAAGAGCGTGCCCTGCTCGGGCAGCACTTCGACCGCCAGGCTCGGCTTGCCCTTCAGCTGGACCTGGTAGCCCCCCCGGGCCTTCATGACGCGAAACTCAGGCATCGCTCCAATCCCAACTCACAGCGGCAGAAAAGAGGCAGGAGGTCGCAGGCAATGAACCCCGCCAGGGTGTCGCGTGCCGCGGGCCATCGGGCCAGGCAATCCAGGCCCGACCCACACTGCCGTGCGATGTGTCCCGCGATGCTGCGGCGCCCCTCCTTGGAGGCGTGCGCCAGAGTGAACTTGCCGCGCGCGCCGTCCGTGCCGAGCGTCTTCCCCGCAACATCCTCCCGGCCGAGAACGTCCAGCAGGTCATCGGCGAGCTGATACGCGGTGCCGATGCGGTAGCCGGCTTCCTCGAGGGCGCGGCAAAGGTCCCTGTCGGCGCCCCCCGAGACGCCCGCACCGAAGGCGAACAGCGGGCCGGTCTTGGCCCTGGCTATCCGGAGGCAGGTCTCCTCGTCCCACTGCCTGCCCCGCAGGACGAATTCCTGCTCGGCTTCACCAAGGCAAACCTCGCTGACCTTCGCCACGAAGGGCCGCACGTGCCGCCCGCCCTCGGTGTCCAGCAGCAGCCCCATCGCCTCGCACAGGAGTATGTCGCCGATGAGGACCGCTGCGGAGGCGCCCGTCGTGCGCCAGAGCGTGGGCCGAGCGCGCCTTATCAGGCCGCTGTCAATGACGTCATCATGGTAGAGGCTGGCGGTATGCACCATCTCGACCGCAGCGCAGGCCCGCGCCAGCGTCGCGCCCGCGGGCGGAGTTGCGACCGCGGCCGCGAGCTTGCCTGCGAACCGGGTGCGCAGCATCTTGCCGTGCACGAGCCCCACGACCTCCCCAGCCGCCCCCAGGGAAGACGCTGCCGCCTTGAGCCGGTCTGCGACGATGCGACGGACCCGCTCCTGAAATCGCCCGACGTCGCTGTAGGCACCGTTGTCATCCGAGCGGCCGCGTGGGCTCCCTGACCTTGATGCAGTCATTGCCGATACCGACTCCCTACACGGCTTCTCCGGAACTGAGGCTGTCCCTTCTCACGTTCCCCATAGCTGTGCGCAGTCTCGTGCCGAGGATAAGAAGCGCGATGGAAGGGGCCGGGCAACTTCCCAGCGACCTCCGGCCCGAGGATGCTACGTCTCGCCTCCATAGAGTTCCGTCAGCAGCGTCTCCGTGCCGCAGCACCAGGCCGGGTAGAACGCCAGCGTGGCGCGTTCCCGGACGTGCCGCGTCAGCCGGGGGAGCCATTGCAGCACGTGTTCACGCGCAAAGGCCTGCGCCTGATCCGCGCGGCCCTGCTCTTCCAGCGTGGCAAGACAGTCCAGTTCCATCGAGATGTGGTCCGGCGGCACGCACGCTTCCCTGGACGCTTGGAGGCCGGCCAAACGGTAGAACGACGCGACGGCCTCAGTTGCCGGTCCCCAGAAGCGGCCCTGCCCCAGGGCGACGGACTCGACGGGGGGCATGTGCCCGCGCGGGCCGACGAAAAGGCGGCAGTACTCGACCGCCAGCGCTTCGACGCGCGCGCGCGCCTCACCCGGCGGCAGATCGCCTATGGGGTCCCTCCCAAGGGCCTCTCCCATCGCCCGTCGCGCCGCTCCTATCTCGTGCAGCAGCGCCTCGTTGACCTCACGGGCGAAGACGGAGGCGAACAGCCTCAGAGACACTGCCACGTCGGCTCTCATCCGGGATTCCACGTCAGGCCCTCGATATCGTCACGACCGTGTCGTTGGAACGGAACTGGCCGCCGACGCGGGAGGGTGTGTTCGGAATGATCCAGTTGGGATGCACGCCGGCTACTTCGCTCCACTGCTGTGGATTGCTGGGGGCCCGGCGGCCCTGCTGCCACCAGATGTTCTCGCCGTCAGGTTCGGCGCCGGAGATGTCGCGGTCAACCGGCTTGCCGCTCGCATAGCGGCCGTAGGCCCAATGGCCGCAATGGAAGCTCAGCGCGATCACCTCGGGGTGAATCCCCTC
>Ga0315291_10004057_pt1 | contig 18770 bp, 18 predicted proteins | sample YL17G12_20_MG_FD_203070 | JGI IMG/M metagenome (GOLD analysis project Ga0315291, IMG submission 203070) | Sediment microbial communities from Yellowstone Lake, YNP, Wyoming, USA - YL17G12_20 | ecosystem: Environmental > Aquatic > Freshwater > Lake > Sediment | place: USA: Wyoming | collected...
CGCCGCCTTGACCTCATACAGCGGGAAACGGTGCGTGGCGAGCGACTGCCTTACCCACGGTCGAGCTTGTCCTGGTTCTGGAGCTCCCACATGAGCGTGCACTTGACATACCGATACGCGGACATACGCAGCGACATGATAATCCCGAACGTGCCGTGAAACATACCCCCGCGCAGTATGAACCGCCGCCAGAACTCGAGCGGAAGCTCAAGAAAGTTGAGCCAGGTGATCCGTCGCCCCTCGTGCTCGTAGGCCCAGCGGGCCTCGATTTTCGCATACTCCATGAAGTTGTCGAAGATCTCCCCGTTGTTGACCCACGAGCGATGGAGGAGTCCGCCTTTCAAGCGCCCGACACGCCCCCGGACGTCGACCTTCTGATGAGGCTCACGCGACCTGAAACGGATCGGCGAGCTGGCGCCGGCCACCGCCTAACAGTCGGGGACCACAACAAGAAGGAGCGCGGTGACCAGGGAGGAGCGCGTCTACAGGAGGTAAGGAGCGGCTACATGCCAGTTCGGAGGGGCTGGTTGGGCCACGAGCAGTTCGGATGAGGGCAAACGTCGCGGTCTCTACCCCGCTGGCGGCAGGAAGCCAGGCCAAGAATGGGGAAACCTTCACTCCAAGGAGGGAAAAGCTGGTTGATATGCGGAATCCCGGTCCGACGAGAACAAGACACCGCGGCCGGCGACGACCGTCGCAGCGCCCTGGTTCTGCACATGAACGCGCTGGGGGAGGCGCTGTTCGCCTTGCCGCTGCTGCACGCGCTCAAGCACGCCTCGCCGCCGTGGCGCACGGTGAGCGTGATACGTAGGGGCGTGGCCGACCTGATACGCGCCTCCGGCTTGGCGGACGAGGTGCTGTTGCGGCCGGAGTCGGCGGGGATCGGCGACGCGTGGCGGCTGATCAGAGCCGCGCGCGCGACCCACCCCTCGATCTGCTTCGCGCTGTCCACTTCCCGAAGCAACAGCCTGCTGGCGTGGCTTTCGGGCGCGCCCCGGCGCATCGGCTATCGTCACGCGGATTTGTCGGTGCTGCTGGAGACGGTGCCGTCCGAGAGCGGGGGGGTCGAGAACTATCTGAGCTTGCTGCCAGTGGCCGGAATCGGGCGCACCGTGGACAGCTATTGCGGGCTGCTGCCGGTACCCGCGGACGCCCGGGGAAACGCGGCGGATCTGCTTAGGGAAGGCGGCATCGAAGCGCGGACGCGGTTCGTCGCCGTTGCGCCGGCTTCCACCGGGAAACTCGGCCACAAGGCCTATCCGGTCGAGCAATGGGCGGCGGCCTGCCGGCTGATGGGCGAACGGGGATGGCCCCTGGTGCTGGTGGGGTCGGCGGCGGACGCCGGGCTGCACCAGCGGCTGCTGAGTGGGGCCAAAGGGCGAGCCGTGTCGCTGGCGGGCAAGACGTCGCCGCTCGCGCTGGCGGGTGTGCTGGGACGCGCCGCTTGTGTCGTTGGCATCGACACCGGCCCGATCCATCTCGCCGCCGCGGTGGGCACGCGCTGCGTGGCGCTGTTCGGCTCCTCGGACCCGATGCGCACCGCGCCGTGTGGAGACGGGCACGTGATCCTGTATCAGGGCCTAGACTGCCAGCCGTGCCTGGATCGCCGGTGCGGGAACGAGGGCGCGTGCCTGCGCCTGATTGCGCCGCAGGAGATCGTGGATGCGGTTGCGGGGGTGGTGAGCGATGGGCACGAGTCATGAGCGGGCGCTCGCCTATGCCCCGCGCACGCTTGGGCGCGCGCGGGCGGCTTGCTCGAGGCTTGCCTTCGTCCACGGCAGAGAGCCGGGCGATTGGCGCATGCGCCGCGTATCGTAGAAAGCGCGGGCGGGGATGCGCAAGGCGGGGGCGGGGATGCGGCACTCGATCCGCTCGAAGGGCGCTCGGTAGAACTTGGCGCCGTAGCTGCGGCAGATCTGCTCGCTACGATCATCACTGTATGAGTCCAGCACGACTATCTCATCGGCCCATTTGACGCTCTCAAGGCAGGTGCCGATCTCGTGCTCATCGTTCTTGGTGATGATTATCGCGGAAATCTTATGTCCCATCTTACACCCCTATGCGCAGTTGCCTAGCGGACGCCCCAGGTTCCTCGGGCATTGCCCTACACATCAGGCGTGGTCGGGCCCGGAGCAGTCGCCGCCCCGCGCTGCTCCAGCAGCGACTGGTAAACTAATTCGACCTGTTCGGCGGCGCGCGGCCAGGTGTGATGCATTCGCACATGTGCGCGCGCGGCATCCGCCAAGCGGGCGCGCAGCGGGGCGTCGGTCAGCAGCCTGGCGATGGCGTCGGCGAGCAGCGCCGGGTCGCGCGCCGGCACCAGCAGCCCGGTGCGGCCGTCCTCGATGAGTTCCGGGATTCCTCCCACTCGTGTCCCGACCACGGGCACACGCGCCGCCATCGCTTCCATCACCGCGAGTCCCAACCCCTCCTCCAGCGATGGCTGGACGTACAGATCAAGCGCCGCCAGCACGACGTCGACGTCCTTACGGTAGCCCGCAAACATGACGTGGCTGGCTATCCCGAGTTGCTCCGCTTCGCTGAGCAGGCAGGGAAGCTTCTCGCCCCCACCCACTATCATCACCCGCAGTTCCGGATAGCGCTGTCGGAGCAGGGCGACCGCGCGTAGAAGGTACTTGTGGCCCTTGGCCTCCGACAGGCGGCCGACGCTGCCTACCGTCTGAGCCTGCAATGGCAGGCCAAACATGCTGCGGGCGTGCTCGCGGGTGGGCAACTGGCCGAAGAGGCTGGCATCGACGCCGTTTTTCACGACGGTGATGCGCCGGGGGGTGACGCCGCAGCGGAGCAGATGCTGCGAAACCGCTTCCGAGACCGCGACGATGTGGTCGACCATGCGGTAGTAGAAGGGGTGAGTCATTCCGTGCACAGTGGCGACCGTGGGTATGCCGGCTATTCGTCCTGCCACGCCAGCCAGCACCCCGGCGGTGCTCAAGTGTGCGTGCAGCACGTCCGCCGACTCGGCCCGCGCCACCCGGGCGAGGGCCAGCGCGGCCAGCACGTTGAGCTTGCCGGACAGCCGCATGGGGCGCACGTCGATGTCGAGCTGCTCCAGGTCCTTGGTGAAGGGACGGCCGGCGGTCGCCGCCACTACCACGCTATGACCCCGCGCCTGCAAGGCCCGGCTCAGATGAAGAACCACGCCCTCCGCCCCCCCGGGACGCAACTCCCTGGGAGGCACGATAGCCTGTAATACCCTCACGGTACGCCGCCTTGATGCCGATGTGTCACTCAATCCTCCGCCAGATGCGGCTGTTACCTCTTCAGGGCGAGGCGCTCAACGACGGCCTGCGCAACGCGCTCGGGCGAGACCGTTTCCATACACGGCACGCGGCATCTGCGGCGGCGTAGCGCGCCCGCGACGGGCACGCCGTGCACCACGTCGCCGAGCGAGCTGAGCTTCACTATCAGGATGCGTGAGATGGCCATGACCTGCGCCGACCGCGCGCTAGTCCTTCGCGGTCTCGTCCCGCTCCCACGGCGGGCGAGCCTTCCACCGTTGATGCATCCAGAACCAGTGGTCGGGGTGGCGGCGCACCGCTTCTTCGACGATCTTGGTGAAGATGGCGGTATTGGCGATGACGTCGCTCTCGACGTCGTCGGTGCGCTGGGGCTCGACCGGCGGGCCGATCTCGCCGACCTGGGTGCCGTCGGGCCGGCGCACGCATAAGATCGGGATTATCGCCGCCTGCGTGCGCCGCGCCAGCACCGCCGCGCCGGCCGCGGTCGAGGCGAGCTTGCCGAAGAAGTCCACGAACACGCCCTTTTCGCCGGCGTTCTGATCAATCGCAATGCCGACCACTTCGTTATTCTCCAGCCGCCGCACGCACTCACGGATGGCGCCGTCGCGGGGAATGACCCGCAGCCCGCCATGGCGGCGCAGCGAATTGATCAGCTCCGTGACCTCCTGGTCGCGCTGATTGCGGGCGATGACGTTGAGCGGCCGGTAGCCGGCGAGCGCCAGCCGGTAGGCCATGGTCTCCCAGTTGCCGTAGTGCGCGCTGATGAGCACCACCCCGTGCCCGCGCTCCAGGGCTTCGTCGATATAATGCTTGCCCTGCAGCACATTGGTGGCGATAATCTCCTGCTCGCTGGTGGCGGGCATGCGCAGAAACTCGAGCAGCCCCAGGGCGAAATAGCGATAGAACCGGCGCGCTATGACGCGCAGCTCGAGCTCCGATTTCTCGCCGCCGAACGTCGTGCGCAGATTCCCCATCACGATCCGCCGATGACGCCGCGAGATGGTCATGACCAGCGCGCCTATCACCGTCGCCAGCGGCGGCAGCGCGCGGCGAGGAAGCAGGTGAGCATAGCGGGCCATGAACAGCAGTATGGTGCGGCCCACGAATTGCTGCACCTGTCGGTAACTGAGCGCCACTAGCGGTCGAACTCCATACACGATGTCAAATCGCCCCCCGCCCGCGCCGCGGCCATCTGGACGCGCAGCACCCACACGGGATCCGCGAAGTCCCCGGGACGCAGGCGCACGGCATCCTTCTCGGTGGTCACTATGACCGCGTCCCGGCGGCGCGCGAAGCGCTCGATCGCGCGGCAATCATCGGCGCCGTAGCGGTGGTGATCGGGGAATCGCAAAGGCGTCACTCGCGCCCCCAGCCGCTCGAGCGTTAGCTCGAAAGCGCGCGGGTTGCCGATGCCCGAGAGCGCCACCACCGGCCGATCTTGCAGCCGCGCCATCTCGACGTCCTCGTCGCGCCCCAGCAGGCGCAGCTCGACCGGTCGGTGCACGGTCTCGACCACCGGCCCCCGGAACACGCGCTCGATGCGGCGGCGAATCGCGTCGAGGCGCTGCGGTTCCACCAGGTCGGCGTGAGTGATCCACACCGCGTGGGCGCGCCGCAAGTGGCTCAACGGCTCCCGCAGGACACCAGCCGGCAGCAGCAGGCCGTTGCCAAAGGGCGCGAGCGCGTCGATGAGGACGATCTCCCGGTCCTTTGCCAGGCGCCAGTACTGGAAGCCGTCATCAAGGATGAGCACATCGGCCCCTGTCCTCTCCAGCGCCCGCCGACCGGTTGCCCGGCGGTCCTTGCCCACCAGCACCGCCGCGCCGGGCACCATCCGCGCCAGCAGCAGTGGTTCATCGCCGGTTGCCAGGTGGTCATCCGCAAGGTGGACGCCGTCCGATACGACGATGCTGGCGGACTCGCTGCGGCGCCGTCCGTAGCCGCGGCTGAGGACGGCAGGACGCCTGCCGGCGCTCAACGCGGACGCGGCCAGCAGCGCCGCGGCCGAGGTCTTGCCCGTTCCCCCGGCAGTGAGGTTGCCGATGCTGACCACCCGGGCCGGCAGCCGCGTCGCGCGCGCCAGGCCCAGGCGGTAAGCGAGCCGGTTGGCTTTCAGGCCGATCCAGTACAGCGCGGACGCCGGCGCGAGCGCCGCGACCAGCAGGCGCGCAGACGTGCCGCGGTCGGCGCCGGACAGCGCGCCCACGGCAAAGGCCCGGAACGCCGCTCCCGACGCGACCTCAATCCCCGGTGGACGGTAGCCGAGCATTTCCCCCGCGGCGACCGCGCAGCGACCGGCCGCGCCGTGGTGCCTCTGCAACACCTGCCCGCAACGCCGCTCTATCACCTCCAGACGCTTGCGGTCCTCGAGCAGCCATGCCAGCGCCCGCCCCAACTCCTCCGGCCGCTGCACCTGGAAACCCAGCCCGGCCTCGGTGATGACGCTGGCGAGGTCGCGCTGGTTGTGCATATGCGGGCCGAAGACGGAGGGAATGCCCTGGGCTGCGGGCTGCAGAATGTTGTGCCCTCCGATGGGTGCGAAGCTGCCGCCCACAAACGCCGCGGTCGCCATCGCGTAAACGCGCTCCAGCTCGCCCATGGTATCCAGGATGACAACGGTGTTGGGCCCCTCGGCAGCGGTCGGCGGCCCTTGGGTGCGGCGTCGAGAGCGCAGCCCCGCCTGCGCCACCATCTGCTCCACCGCAGCCCCGCGCTCGATGTGGCGCGGCGCGATGATGAGGCGCGCGGCAGGATCGACCTGCCGCACGATGTGAAAGGCGTCGAGGGCGATCTCCTCTTCGCCCGGGTGGGTGGAGGCGGCCACGATCACGGTCTGCGCGCCGGCAACGCCCAGTTCCCGTGCGAGGCGGTCACGCTCTGCCGGAGGAACTCGCGCCCCCGCCTGGTCGAACTTGACGTTGCCCAGTTGGGAGACTCGCCGCGGGTCGGCGCCGAGGCCGAGCATGCGCTCGGCGTCCACTCGAGACTGCATGCAGAGCCGATCGACGCGCCGCACGACCCAACGAAAGACGGGGCGCAGCAGGCGCAGGCGGCGCATGGTGCGGTCGGAGACGCGTCCGTTGACGAGCATGGTGGGGATGCCGCGCCTGAGGGCGGCGGACAGGAAATTCGGCCATAGCTCGCTCTCAACCAGCACGCACAGGTCGGGGCGCACGAGTCGAAGCGCGCGCTCGACCGCAGGCACCAGGTCGAGGGGGAAATAGAAAACGGCCTCGGCGGCCCCGCACACCCGGTCGGCCATGGCGCGGCCCGTGGAGGTGGTGGTGGAAACCACCATCTGCGCCCCTGGGATGTGACGCTTGATGGCGGCGATCACGCACGCCGCCGCAGAGACCTCTCCAGCGGAGACGGCGTGAATCCAGATCCGGGGGCCGCCCGCGCGACGGCGGGCGGCGAGGGGCACGAAGCCCAGGCGGTCGCGCCACCCCCCGCGCGATTTGCCGCGCCCCGCCCTGCGCCACAGCAGATACCCGGCCAGCACGGGTGAGAGCAGGAGCAGTGCGAGGTTGTAGAGCAGCAACCGCCAGTCGAAGGCGGGCGGCGGCTCCGCAGGCGGTGCGGTCCAGGTCAGGGATCGAGGTTGCTGCTGGCTCACGGCGTAGCTGACTGCCATAGTAGGTTGTGCGAAGACTACTCGCGCACCGCGGTGTCGCGGAACTGCATTTCGTAAAGGCGTCGATAAAGCCCCCCGCGCGCAAGCAACTCCTCGTGCGAGCCGTGCTCGATGATGCGGCGGTCCGACAGCACCAGGATGCGGTCCGCATTGCGCACGGTCGGCAAGCGGTGAGCGATGACGAAGGTGGTGCGTCCCTTCATCAGGCGCTCGAGCGCCTCCTGCACCAGGGCCTCGGATTCCATGTCGAGCGAGCTGGTGGCCTCGTCCAGCACGAGGATGGCCGGGTCCTTGAGCAGCGCGCGGGCGATGGCTATGCGCTGGCGCTGGCCGCCGGATAGGCGCAGCCCCCGTTCTCCGACATCGAAATCGTAGCCCTGCGGCAATGCCTGGATGAACTGCTCGGCGTTGGCGGCGCGAGCGGCCGCGTACACCTCCTCCGGGGTCGCCTCCATCTTGCCGTAGCGAATGTTGTCATAGACGCTGCCGCCGAAGAGGATCGTCTCCTGCGGCACGATGCCCACCTGGGCGCGCAGCGATTGCACGGTCACACCGCGCAAGTCCCAGTCGTCGATCTCGATCGCGCCCGCCGTCGGGTCGTAGAACCGTGGCAAGAGATTGACTAGCGTGGACTTGCCCGCGCCGCTCGGACCGACGAGGGCGATCACCTCCCCGGGCTCGACCTCGAAGTTGATGTCACGCAGCACCTCCCCGCCCTCGTAATAGCCAAAGGAGAGGTGATGGAAACGCACGTGTCCGCGCACCCTGGGCAGCGGCACCGCGCCGGGCGCGTCGCGCACCGTCGGCTCCTGGTCCACTATCTCGAAGATGCGCCGCGCGGCCGCTATGCCCTGCTGAATGGACAGGTGGATGTTGCCGATTTTGCTGAAGCGCTGGCCCACGCGCTGCACCACGATGAGATAGGTGGCGAGGTCCTCCGCGCGCAGGATGCCGCGCGTGACCTGCCAGCCGGCGAAGACGATGCCGCCCACCATGCCGACCACGCCCATCAACTCCACCAGCGGAGCGAGCACCGCGAGGATGCGCGCCGAGCGCAGGTTGGCGTCCACGTTGCGGGCGTTGAGGTCGGCGAAGCGTCCGTCCTCGTACTCCTCGCGGGCGAAGCTCTGGATGATGCGCACCGAGTAAAGCCGCTCCTGGACGCGGGCCGAAAGCCCCGCCAGCCGCTGCTGCACGCTGGTCTGCGCCTTGCGCATGCGCTGGCCGGCGCGCGAGATGATGTAACCCGTCAGCGGCACCAGCACCACCGCGAGCGCCGTCAACTGCCAGCTTATGCTCAGCATCAGGCCCAGGCCCACGATGAACGTGATGACGGTCGCGATCGCCTCCACGATCTGCGTGCTGACCATGTTCTGGGTGAGCTGGACGTCGCTGGTCATCCTGCTCATGAGGTCGCCCACCGCCTGGCGGTCGTGAAATGCCAGCGACAGCCGCAGCAGCCTGGCGTAGATGCGCTCCCGCAGGGTGTACATCACGCGCTGGGCGATGAACTGGCTCAGGTACGTGGAGCCGAAAACGGTGACGAAGCGGATGACGTATGCCGCCAGTATGGCCGCGGATAGCACCAGCAACCAGCGCATGGCGTCGGCGCCGCCCACCGCGTGAATCGAGCGCAGGATCGGAAACTTGCGCAGGATGTCCGGGACTTGGCCGGCGCCATCCCCGGCGGGGAAAAGGACGCCGAAAATGAGCCCGGCGAGCAGAGGGAATACGCCGGCGTCCACCACCGTGGCGACGGTGATGCACAGGACGACCACCGCCGCCACCCACTTGTACGGCAGCGCCAGGCGCAACACTCGCCAGAAATCGCTCACCGCGCGCCCCCGGCCACCGCCAGCCGCAGCCACAGCGCGGCAAGCAAGATGAGTGTCGCGGCGATGGTGCGGTGCTCGCCGTTGGCGAAGGCCCGACTCCAGCTAAAGCGCCGCGCCTCCGACGGTGGGCCCTCGCCCCCGCGATAGCCGCGCAGGCGGACACCGAAGCGCGGGACCGCTTCACTGTAACGGCGGTACGCGTCGCCGTAGGTGTGCCTGAGCCAGGCCTCCTCGTCGAGCAGGGTCGGCATGTAGAACAGGGTGAACACCGCGCCCACCAGCAGGTACGACCACCACATGCGGCAGGCCACGCACAAGCCGAGACCGCTCAGCGTGCTGCCCCAGTAGAGTGGATGCCGGGTGTGAGCGAACGGCCCAGTGATGGTGAGCACGTCGCGCTTGACGAGGTGGCCGGCCGCCCACAGCCTCAGTCCCTGGCCCAGCGCCACGAGTGCGGTGCCGCCGGCGAGCGCCCCCAGCGCCGGCTGTACCCGCAGGAGCCAGTAGGCGGCGACGATAGCTATCGCCGTCACCCTGGTGAGCGCGAGCCTATTTCGCAGCAGCAGATGTGGTAGCGTCATCTTTGATCGGGCGCAGATGCGCCAGGGCGAGCGCCATCTCAGCGGCGCGCCCGGCGGCGCCGGGAGGGCCCAGTTCTTGCGCTACCGCGTGCAGCTCTTGCCGCGTACGGCTCGCCGCCCCCGGGTCCTCCAACAGCCTGCGCGCTTCGGCCGCGACGAGATCGCCCCGGGCCCGCTCCTGGAGCAGCTCCGACACTATGGCGCGTTGCGCGATGACATTCGGCATCGCTATGAAGCGCACCGGTCCGCGCATGCGCTGCAGGATCATCCACTGCACCCGGTTGGTCGGCGACACCTTGTACACGACGACCATGGGCACACCCAGAATGGCAAGCTCCAGTGTCGCGGTGCCGGACGTTGCCAGCGCCACCTCTGCCGCCTGGAGCAAGTCGGGGTCAACGCCGTCCACTACAATGGGTTCGATACCGACGCGCAGGAACCTCTGCTCGAGTCCTTGCCGCGACACGCCCGGGGCGGCGGTGACGGCAAACCGCAGCCCGGGCAGTTGGCCGTTCAAGATCGCGGCTGCGGCGGCAAGCACCGGCAGCAAGTAGCGCAGCTCCTGCCGCCGGCTGCCCGGGACAACGGCGACCAGCCGCTCTCCCTCGGCCAGACCCCAGCGCGCCCGCGCCCGGGCCGGCTCCATGGTGGGGCGCACCTGATCCACCAGCGGATGCCCCACCCACCGCACTTGAGCGCTTCCGCCCGACAAAGCCTCTCGCGACCAGCGGAAAGGAGTTGCGATGGCGTCCACGAGTTCGGTGAGTCCGCCGGTAGCGGGCTCGCGCGACCACGAACGCGGCGGGAAGTAGTAAAGGATGGGGATGCCGCTTCCCTGCACGCTCCGCGCCAGCCGCAGGTTGAACGCGCCGAAGTCTATCAGCACCATCACCGCTGGGGGACACGCCAGCAACCGCCGCACTAACGCGCGCTGCTTGAGCCACAGCCGTGGGACCTTCTTGAGCGCCTCGCCCACGCCAATCGCAGCCCAGCGCGTGCTGTCGAACACGATGCTGACGCCGGCATCGCTCATTGCCGGACCGCCGACGCCGGCGATGGCGGCCTGCGGCTCCCGCCGCCACATCTCCTTCGCCAACGCCGCTCCCTGGCGGTCACCTGAGGGCTCGCCGGCGACTATGAATGCTTCCATGACGCCGGCTCCCGTGGACGGGTCAACTCGGCTCCACCTGCTCCTCGAGCGCCTCCTCCTCGACCGGGGGAGCCGACGGCGGGCGCTCGTATTGCCGTCCCGCGTGGCCGTACTTGAGCGCGCCCAGGAAATCGACCAGGTACTGCAGCTCCGGGGCGTCCTCCAATTCCGCGGCGATACGATCCAGCGCCTGGGACAGATTGAGCCCGGAGCGGTAGAGGAGCCGGTAGGCGGCTTTGAGCAGATTGCGCGTATCGGCGTCGACGCCGGCCCGCCGCAGGCCGACCACGTTCAGCCCGTGCACTCGCGCGGGGTTGCCTTCGACCATCATGAAGGGCGGCACGTCCTGCACCACCCGCGAATAGCCGCCGATCATCGCCAGCTTGCCCACGCGCGTGAACTGGTGGACGCCGACCATGCCGCCGACGTACGCGCGATCCTCAATCGTGACGTGCCCGGCCATTTGCGCGTTGTTGACCAGGGTTGCGCCGTTACCGACCTGGCAATTGTGGCCGAGATGACAGTAAGCCATTATCATGTTGTCGTCGCCGACGCGAGTAGCAGTGCCCTCGCCGCTGCCGCGGTGAATGGTGACGTACTCGTGAATGATGTTGCGCTCGCCGATGAAGAGGGAAGTCGGCTCGCCCTGATACTTCCGGTCCTGGGGCGGGCAGCCCAGTGCGGTGGCAAACAGGATCTGGGTGTCGGCGCCGATAACCGCGTGCCCATCGATGAAGACGTGGGGGCCGATGTGGCAGCGGTCGCCGATGACGGCCTCCGGCCCGACGACCGCATAGGGGCCAATCGCGACCTCGACACCCAGTTGGGCGGCACGGTCCACGATGGCAGTCGGATGGATGCTCATCGTCCACCTCCCGCGCCGGAAGCGGAAACCGGCGCCGGCTGCGGCTCGTCCTTGAGCAATATGTAGAGGTACTCTGCCTCCGCCACCACCTCCCCGTTCACGCGGCCGATTGCTTTGACTTTGCCGTACTCGCCGTGCACCTTGAGCAGGCGCACCTCGCTCACCAACTGGTCGCCGGGCACCACCGGCTTGCGGAAGCGCACCCGGTCCATGCCGCCGAACACCGCCAGCTTGCCGTGGTTGTCCGCCGAGGCCATGAGCAATATCCCGCCGACCTGGGCCATCGATTCCAGCACCAACACGCCCGGCATCATCGGCCGTCCGGGGAAGTGACCGTTGAAGAACTCCTCGTTGATGGTCACGTTCTTGATTCCCACCGCGCGCACCCCGGGCTCCAGCTCCAGGATGCGATCAACCAGCAGGAATGGATAGCGATGCGGCAGTGCCGCAAGCACGCGATTGACGTCGAATTCCATCATGGCGTCCCCTGGCGACAAACGTCTATGCCTCCACGCCCAGAGCCGCCGCCAGCTCCCGCGCGAGCCTGACGTTAAGGCGGTGTCCCGGGCGAACGGCGACAATGTCCGCGGTGAACGGCGCCCCCACCAGGCTGAGGTCACCAACCAGGTCCAACACCTTATGGCGCACGACCTCGTTGGGGAAGACCAGCGGCGAGGTGTAGCCTCGCGGGCCGATGACGACCACGTTCTTCTCTGATCCGCCCATGCCCAGGCCGGCGGCGCGCAGCTCCTTGATGTCCTCCTCGAAGCAGAAGGTGCGCGCCGGCGCGATTTCGTTGCGGAAGGTGGCGGGATCGATGCGGAAGGAGGCGAACTGGCGGCCCAGGTGCGGATGCGGGTAGTCCACCACGCAGCTAATGCGAAACTCACTGCTGGGCAAGGCAATGAGGAGCCTGCCGTCCTCCTGCACCCACACGGCCGACTTGAGATGATAGCGCCGCAGGCGTCCGGCCGGACGCAGGCCCGCCTCTTCGATCAGCTTGACGAACCCGGCGGCGCTGCCGTCCATGGCTGGGACCTCGGGCCCCGTGACCCTTATGCGGACGTCGTGCACCCCCATGCCGTGCAGCGCGGCGAGCAAATGCTCCACCGTGTACACCGAGCCCGCCGAGTTGCCCAGCGCCACGCACCGCTCCCAGCGCACCACGTGGCTCGCCACGGCGGTGACCGCGGGCGCGCCCTCGAGCGCAAACACAACCCCTTCGCCAGATTGGGCGGGGGTGAGTTCGATCAGGCAGGGCTTTCCGGAATGCAGGCCCACGCCGTTAGCGCTAACGGCACGGGCCAGGGTGGTTCGAGCCGCCATCGCGTTGCTCCACCGGTCGCGACCGGAGTCTGGTTCCTGCTGCGAGTGGCCGCGAACATGAAATTATAGCATGGCGAGCCCGAAAATGTAAACCTGTACAGCCCGCTGCCCGCTCAACCAGCCCGCTCAACGCCGGCGGCGGGTGCGCGCTCCCCGCGTGGAGCGCGAGCGCCTCCGGATGCGAGCAAGCGCCGAAGGCTGCGGCACTGCGGTGGCGCGGCGCCCGGCCAGGGACGCTCATGCCGCGACCCCCGCACCGACCTGCGCCTGCCGGAGTCGCGAGCCGCCCGTCACGGCACCGAAATCGAGTCGCTGCTCTCAACGTTCGCAGCCGGGTTATAGCTCCAACCAGCAAGGACCACGCCGTCCACGGTGAAAGTGAAGGTCGTGCTCCTGGCCGCCCGCTTGACCTTGTTCGATTCGAGGGTCACGCGGCCAGCGCCGTCCGTCACGCCGATGTCGGTGTCGCCGGTGGCCCCGCTCCAGTGCCCTGAGACCGTGGCTCCCGCTACCGGGTTCCCGGACGCGTCGGCTATCGTCACCCTGGCCAGACCTGACGTGTTCGTGCCCGCGGTCTTCAGCGCCATGTCAATACTCGCCACGTGCATGGTCAGGCCGGCCGGCAGAATGGTGACCGTGGCCGTTCGGGAGTTATCTGCGAGATCTACCTCTCCCGCAACCGCGCTCGCCGCGGCGGTCAGCAGGTGGTCGCCTACCGACGCAAAGGTGGTGTCCCACGCGAACGAGACAATCTGGGCGGCCCCGGGCGCCAGACCCACCACTGTCTGGCCACCGATAAAGACGCCGCCGGTGGTGTCCGTCAAGGTGATGTCGAACGTCTCCGCGTAGTTGCCCTGGTTGGCGACGGTCGCGTCCACGGCTACCGCGGCGCCCCGAACCGCCGACGAGGGGGCGCTGACGGCGGTGACGGCAACGTCATGGACGGGCGCGGACGCGTAACTGAGAGCCGCGTACGCGTCAACGATGCCCCAGCCGTACAAGGGATCCCACCCGGCGGCGCCCTTGTCCTCGGCTGTCTTCTGGAGAGCCTCGCGCACGGTATCCGGCTGGGTCACGCCGTTGGCGACGAGCAGCGCCGCCACGCCCGCGACGTGAGGCGAGGCCATGGAGGTCCCCATGAGGAACCAGTAGGCGAAATCGGCGGTATTGCCGGTGTTGAGGTTGAAGGTGTTCTGGAGCACGCCGTCGCCGTAGCCGTCTCCATTCTGGTCCACATTGAGGTCTCCGCCCGGCGCGGCGAGGTCAACATAGGAGCCGTAGTTCGAGTAGTAGGCGCGGGTCTCGTCGTAGCGGGTGGCCGCCACCGCGATGCAGTAAGCATCGTAGGCGGCGGGATAGGACGCGCGATTCCCCGAATCGCCCTCATTGCCTGCCGCACAGACGACGGTTACCCCCATCTCGTAGGCGTGGGCGACCGCGTTCCTGAGCGTATCGGAACTGCCGGGGCCGCCCAGGCTGAGATTGATCACGTTAGCGCCATGGTCGGCCGCATACCATATGCCATCCGCCACCTCGGTATCGGTGCCAGAGCCTTTGGCGTCCAGCACCTTGACGGGCATCAGGGCTGCGTCAAACGCCACCCCTGCCACCCCGAGCGAGTTGTTCGTGCTCTGGGCGATGGTGCCGGCGACGTGGGTACCGTGTCCATTGTCGTCATTCGGATGAGAGTCGTGGTTGACTGCATCATAACCGGGGACGAAAGTCGTCTGCGCGAGATCCGGCGCCTGATAGTAGCGCTTGGTGCGCCCGCCGACGCGCTCCGAGTAGTTCTCGTAGGCGATCCCCGTGTCAACCACCGCCACCACTGCGCCGGCCCCGGTGGAGATGTCCCAGGCGGGCTCGAGGTTGATACCTCCGCCGTTGGCGCCACCGTAGGGGTTGGGGCCGGCCGGGGAAACGCTGTCATCCAGGTGCCACTGCCAGGGGTAGAGGGGGTCGTTGGGGAAGATGAGCGCCTGGCGAACGAAGTTGGGCTCCGCATATTCCACCTGCGGAATCCGCCGGTAAGCCGCTACCATCTCTTCGAGGCTGCGCCCCGCAGGCAGACGCAGGCGCAGGAAACCGGCGAAGGGACTGCGGTAGATGATCGCGGCGCCGTGGGCCCGGTTGACGGCGTCTGCGGCGGCTTGCGACACGCCGGGCTTGAACTTGACCACGACCTCGTCCGCCACGGCCTGCGCCTGTCCGTAGGCGACGACGTCGGCGGGCGAGAGGTCCTCCCGCGCCTGCGCCGCGTAGGCCGCGCCGACCAGCAATACAACCGCCAGCGCGAACGCGGCCAGTCTACTTGGACGCTTCATCATCATGCTCCCTTCCCATTCCGCACTTAGCGGTTTGTTTCCACTCCTGAGCAATAACCATGCCAGAGCGCGCGCCGCGCAAGCGGACAGCGCAGATCCCCGAACCGACAAATTCTACGCGCTTGAGAGCCCACCGGGTAGCGGGAGAATCTGACAGACCGCCATCAGGCGCGGTTCGGGTTACCCTTGGATGCAGGGGCCCGGCGAGTCCTGCCCAGGCGCAAGACCAATCAGCGAGCGTACGCGGCGACGTCGCTGCCCGCTGGCAGGGCCCAAGGGGCCGCAGCCTGCCGTCAGGCTCAAAGCCAATCCACCACAGGCTCCCGACGTGGTGGGATGCGATGATAGCGATGCGCGGGATGGCCGACCACGAGCGCGGCGCCGACCTCATTGTCGGCCGGTATGCCAACCGCGGCTGCGACCTCGCGGCTGCTGCGCGCCGGGCCCACCAGGAAGCCCACCAGACAGGTTCCGAGCCCGAGTCCGTGGGCCATGAGCATGCTGTTGGCGGCTGCGTAATGCGCGTCCTCGGCGCCGAAGCCGGCTGAGCGCGGCGTGTGGATGACAATGAGGGCGGGGGCGCCCCTGAAGATGATGTCGCGGCCCGCGCGCTGAGCGCTCACCACCGTGCGAAAGGTGGGCGCGACGCCGCGCAGCCGCTCAACGGCGTCAGGCGAGAGCGCGGCGGCCAACGCCTCTCGCCGACTGCGCATGGCGAGGTCACGCAGCCGCGATTCCATATGGCATACCACGCTCTCCGCGATGCGCGCCAGCTTGCCGCGATCGCGAATGACGATGAACTGCCACGGCTGCGCGTTGTGGGCGGTGGGGGCGTAGCGCGCTGCCTCGATCAGCATCGCCAAGTCCACGTCCGAAACAGGCTCTTCGGCGTATGCGCGAACGCTGCGCCGCGAGCGGATCAACTGCATGAGCGCCCGCGGGTCCACGCCTTGTACTTGGTCCACGGCATCGCAGGGCGCAGGGAGACCGCGATGGGATATCGCCTGCGCCGGGCACACGGCCACGCAGTGGCCGCACACGATGCAGCGTTCTTCGGCGGCCACCGACACCTCGTCGCCCGCCATGGTCAACACGTACGCCGGGCATTCCGCGACGCACGCGCCGCAAGCGGCGCACCTTTCGCCGTCGATTACGATCTCGCTCACGAAACCCTCCGCCGGTGCCGCGGCTCCCGGGCCGTCGCCCGCTCGCCGCAGACCTCATCAATCCTCGTACTTGAAGCTGGTGACGATGTGTTCGAACGCGGCGCCGACCGCCTCCGATGATTTCGCATCGGCGAACGCGTCGAACACATACAGGTAGTTGAGGCCGATCAGCAGTCCGGTGAAACCGTGAAACTCGACCGCGCCGCCGAAGGCGTTCTTCTTCTTGCAGGTGAACGTGCCATACCCCGCCATGCCGCTGGCGACGGTGGTGACCTGAGGGGCATCGCCGCGGAAATCGGTGTGCGTTTGCTTGAGCTTGTCGTAGTGTGACTGCACCGCTTCGATGATGGCTGTATCGCGCGTGTCGCTGTGCAGTATCTTGGACTCCAGGCCCGGCGGCAGGAGCTGTTGCGAAATCATTATCCAGTTGCTGGAGTTGGCCTTCAATGTCGTCTCGTAACCGCCCGCGCCCCCGCGCTCGGTGATGTCCCATTCGGCGGGCGCTTCCATGCTGAACCTGCCGCCCTCCGAGCGGTAAGGCTTCCACTCGGTCACCGGCGTCACCGGCTGAGTTGCCTGGGGGGCACAGGAAGGCAACGCCGCAACTGCCGCCAGGATTACCGCAGCGCCGGCCAGCGACCGAAGCATATTGGTGCCCTGCCTTCTGACCAGGTACATTTGGCACCTCCCACCTTGGGCATTACGACCGTGTTTCGACGCGCCTGTATGTGCACCTGCGTCGGCCGGCGGCGCTCGCCCAACGTTTGACTAGGGGGGCGCAGGTGCGGTAACCTCTAGGGTGACCGTTTACGACCATGCGCCTGGCGAGGAGGCCCAAGAGGCAGCGGCATGAGAATCCTGGCGCTGGCGGGCAGTCCCCACAGACCGAGCAACAGCGAGGAGCTGATGCGCGCCGCCATCAACGGCGCATCCGAGCGCAAGGGGGTGAAAGTCGAAGCATTCCGCGTTGCCGACATGGCGATTTCGCCCTGCCGCGCCTGCGGGGGCTGTAACGAAACGGGGGTGTGCGTCATCCGCGACGATATGCAGCAGCTCTACCCGCTCCTGCGGGGCGCGGACCGTCTCATCATCGCCTCGCCCATCTTCTTCGGCAGCGTCACGGCGTGGATCAAGGCCGTGTTCGACCGCTGCCAGGCGTGCTGGGCCGAGAAGTACCTGCTCCAGCGCCTGGTGGAACCGCGCCCGCCCCGGCGCAGGGGTCTGTTCATCTCCACCTGCGGCACCAAGATCCCGAGCATGTTCGACGGCGGGCTCGCCGTGATCCGGCCGGTGTTCCACGTCCTGGAGGTGGCGCTCGCGCCGCCGGTGCTCGTGCACGGCATCGACACCCTGAGCGAAGCGCGGTCACGGCCTGAGACGCTGGAGGCGGCGCGGGAGGCCGGCCGGCAACTGGTAGCCCCCGACGGCACCGGGGTGTAAACGAACCGCGACCGCGCTCCAGCGGCCCGCGGTGAAGGAGGTGACTACTTATCCACCCGGAGCAGGAATGTAAGGTCCTGGCCGGGCAGGATGAAGGCCAGGTGACGCTCGAACCAGTTGAGCATGCGGTTGGCCCAGGGCGCGATGAGGTAACGGCCCGGCCCGGCGAAACTCAGGCGCTTGCGCACCAACGTTAATCGGCACTGATCGCGGAAATGGTAACTGGAGTCCTGGATGAAGCGGTCCATTGAGCGCGACGAGAAGAAGTGCCGGTGCGTGGGGTCGCCGAAGGCATAGGCGTTGGAAAAGTGCGGCACCTGAATCAGCACGAGGCTGCCCGGTCGGCATATGCGATAGATCTCGGCCATGGTGCCGACCACGTCTTGCAGATGCTCTAAGACGTGTCGGCAGACCGCGGCTTCGAACTCGTCGCCCGAGAACGGCCAAGGCCGCTGATCCAGGTCCCAGACAATGTCCACATTCGGCCCGGGCCGGGCGTCAATTCCCACCGCGCCGGGCGTCTTGTTGCTGCCGCAGCCGATGTCGAGCACCTTCACGATGCCACCTCCAGCCAATGCAAGTCCACCCGGTTACCGTGGCCCGGAAGCGACGGTGGCGAATGAGATTGCGCCGTAAGATGTCTGGCGGCAGACGGCGGTCGCCAGCCAGAGATGTAGCCGCCGTCCTCGATCACCTAGCCTGCCCCCATAAGTGGTACCAGTTGTCATGTTAGGGTTGTTGGTCTTCAGTAATTGTGAGGGAAATCGGGGGGAGAACTAAGGCCAACGTGGGGCGTCCCCTATCCCCATAGTGCGATCAGTCTGCCCCCATGCATCGGTGGTGCTCGGGCCGGACTGCAAAGGTGCGCGCCGGAAGCTTCTTTCGCCGCGCCAGGATGGCTTCCCTGCGCCCCCGGCCTACTCCGGAATCCGGACATCCATCTCGCAGCGCCTGGCACACGCGGCGCACGGAGGAATCGCACTCCGCACCACAAAGCCAGGACGCCAAGGGCACGGGAGTCTCATGGCTGGGACCGAGCTGCGCGGGGCTGGCAGCGCATCCATATCAGCGAATCCGAGCAGCGCCAACTCGCCACGCTGCGAAGCGAGCTCGGGCTCGATCCGCCGCCGACGGAGGCCCCTCTTCGCTACGAGAAAACCGCCGCCTGAGGACCTAACCATGCCCATCAACT
>Ga0315291_10004060_pt1 | contig 18760 bp, 9 predicted proteins | sample YL17G12_20_MG_FD_203070 | JGI IMG/M metagenome (GOLD analysis project Ga0315291, IMG submission 203070) | Sediment microbial communities from Yellowstone Lake, YNP, Wyoming, USA - YL17G12_20 | ecosystem: Environmental > Aquatic > Freshwater > Lake > Sediment | place: USA: Wyoming | collected...
AGAGGTCAAGGAGGATTACTTTAAGCTCTGGCCAAAGGATGATCCTTTAAGAGACAATTTCTATTTTACAGAGCATTGGCCTCCGTTCCGCGGTCTATTTGCCGATGACAACGGGCGGCTGTTTGTCCTGACTTATGAAGCGGGCGTTAATCCTGGGGAGTTTATGTACGATATTTTCAACTCCGAAGGAATTTTCATCGGAAGAATGAGTCTGGCAAACATGAAAAATCTTTGCCGTCCTAATTCATTCACCATAAAGGTTAAAAAGAACTGCCTCTACGGTCTTCAAGAAAAGGAAAACGGCTACAAAGAATTGGTGGTTTATAGAACGATTTGGAGGTGAAATCTATTTATTTCTCTTTGTAGGTTAATATTTGCGTTATAATGAAAGTTCAAATAGGGAGGGAGGATATATTAAAGACGGGCGTTGGTTGTTCCTCGTGGTATGTTTGTTATTCATGTCTTGGATTATTTCGGCTCAAGAAAAAATAGAAATAAAAAAAATCGACGGCCTTGCTCATATTTTAAATCCGGCTACGCCCTTGAAAGCGACGGTTCAGCTCGAAGTGGAAAAATCCCTGACGATCAATCCCTATGACCAGCCGGATGCGGGACTGAGGGGCTTCATATTCATGCGCGACGAGGACGGCGCTGTGATCCTTTATGACCCCAACAACACGGAGGCCCACCGCTTCGGCCCACTCCTGGCTCAGCATCTCCCGGCCGACAAGAAATCCCAGGACCTCCCGAGCGAAGACCTCGGCCCGGAGCGCTCATGAGTCTCTCGCGCACGATTTCGATCCTTGGCCTGGTTGCCCTGTTGTCCTGGTCGTCCGGCTGCAGGGAGGAACATCCCGTCGTCACGAGCCCGCCCACCATTACGGCACAGCCTCAGGGAAGGGTGGTACCCATCGGCCAGAGCTGGACTCTGAGCGTCACTGCGACGGGTTCAGGCACCCTGCGCTACCAGTGGCGGAGAAACATAGCGGCCATTTCCGGGGCCGACCGGGCATCTTATGTATTCGCTCCGACGTCGCTCGGCGAAGGAGGAATCTTCGATGTCGTGGTGAGCAACGAGGCAGGAAGCGTCACCAGCTCACCGGTAACCGTTATGGTTGTATCGTCACAAGGGCCCTGGAACAACGGCCTTTGGATCGCCGCGAGCGCCAACGGGAAAACGTGGGCGACTCCGCAACCCTTCCTGGGACCGGCCGGGGTGCCGAGCCTCGCCCGCGCCGACACGGGCCGCCTGATCGCGTCCTTCCAGTGGTTCCCTTTCGACCGGCCGGAAGCCTTCGACAAGGTGGCTGTGGCTTTCTCGGACGACCAAGGCGCGACATGGAGCGCGCCTCAATCCATTCAAGTCCAGGACTTGCCCCTGGGCTATATGCGACCTTTCGACCCGACGGTAGTCGTCACGGAGACCGGTCTCTATCGTCTCTATTTCACGTCCAATACGGGTTCCGGTTCGAACAACGCGTTCTACAGCGCCGTCTCCACGGACGGGGTGAACTACGTCTGGGAGCCGGGCGCCCGCTTCGCGCCGGGGCGTTCCACCGTCGACTGCGCCGTGGCACGCTGGAACGGGCAATGGCATCTCGTCTCGCCCATCGGAGCCCCCGATGAAGGTTCGTACCACGCCGTCTCAATCGACGGCCTTTCCTTCGCGCGACTCGCGGACATTCAGTCGAGCGGCGGCTTCAATTGGACGGGCAACCTCGTGGTCGACGGAGGGATCCTGCGATTCTTTGGGGGTGGGGCCGGCGGCATCTGGTTCTCGGACACGACCGACGGAAACGCCTGGTCCTCACCCGCGGTGGTGGGCATCCAGGGCGGAGATCCCGGGGTCGTCCAGACATCCACAGGGATATGGATTATGGTATACGTCGGGCCGCTGAGCGCGTCGATGGGCAGTCGATTCTAATATACGTTCGTCGGCGGCTTGTGATAGCTTCCAATCCACGAATGATCAGGCGGGGAAAACCGGATTTGCCTCCTTCATGAACATGGCTGGATTCTTGATCTTAAATTCCTGCTGTGGCAGGAATATATCGTTCTCACCGTCCGGAGAAGACGGCCCTCTATCGGGTGATCTTTCATTATTTTGAAAGATTTGTCGGAGGTGAGGAAGGCGGGGATCTCCGCCTTCGCCGTACGGATGGCCGAAGAGGACAAGAAGCGTATCTCATCCAAGGGCTGGGCGGCGATGATCCGGTCCGTCGGCCTCCTTCGCAGCCGTCTCCTTGTTCTTGGCATCCGGCCGGGATTATGATTTTTTCTAATGGGGAGTATCGATTCCTAGCCTAAGGGGAGCGAAAGTCACGCAAGGCGAGAAAGCAATTTCTTTTTTTATACACCCTTTGAGTCGTCTGTCACCGATATTAAGGGAAGAATCCGCCCCTCGCGAGCGTCTTAAGCTCGGAAACGCCTCTCCCTAAATAAAAATAGGGTTGGCCCCAAGGAATTGATATAATCCCTGTCAAATAGTGGGGAATGTATTGAACATCGAGATACGCGATCTGACGATGCAGTACCCCGGGGGAAAGCTCGCCCTCAAAGGGGTGAGTCTTGATGTCGGGAGCGGCATGTTCGGACTCCTCGGGCCCAACGGAGCCGGAAAGACCTCGCTCATCCGGATCCTGGCCACTCTCCTCAAGCCCACCTCGGGCTCAATCCGAATCGACGGCCTGGACCTGGAGACGCATCGCAAGCAGATCCGCAAACAGATCGGCTATCTGCCCCAGGAGTTCACCTCCTTTCCGAAACTCACCGCCCGCGAGTTCCTCGATTATGTCGCCCGGCTGAAGGGGATCCGGTCCCGGAAAGCCCGCACCTCCCTGATCGACACCGTCCTGGAGAATGTCGGGCTGTCCGGCGCCCGCGACCGTCGCGCGGACAAGCTGTCCGGGGGGATGAAGCGCCGGCTGGGCATCGCCCAGAGCCTGATCGGCGGCCCGCGGATCATGATCATCGACGAACCGACCACCGGCCTCGATCCCGAGGAGCGCGTCCGTTTCCGGAACCTCCTCTCCGACCTGACCCGCGAAGAGAAGATCATCCTCCTCTCAACCCACATCGTCGGCGACATTTCCTCGACCTGCGCCCGCATTGCCCTCCTTGATGAAGGCCGGGTCGTCTTCAGCGGCCCTCCCGGCGAGCTGGTCGAGCGGACGCGGGGCAAGGTCTGGAACGTCACCGCCCTGCCGGAGGAGATGGACGCGGTCAAATTGCGGTATCCGGTCGTCTCCTCGGTGCCGTCCGTGACCGGTTATGAGCTCCGGCTGGTCGCCGATTCGGTCGCCGACCGGCCGGCCGCTACGGTCGAGCCAAACCTCGAGGACGCCTATGTATATTTCATGGATTCCGCCGAAAGGAGGGCGGCGGAAGCATGAGAGCGGCGCCGTCCGTGAGATCCCTGTCCGTGCTGTGGAGCATCGCCCGTTATGAAATGCTGCTCATGTTCCGCTCGTGGGCCTTCCGCATATTTTCCGTCCTGGCCCTGAGCGTCGCGACGCTCGTCACGGTGGCGGTCGCCCTGCCCCGGGACGCAACCTTCTTTTTCAACCGGGCCATGCCCGGCGCGTTTCCTCTCCTGGCCATCAAGCTCTTCAACGTCTTTCTCGGCCTGATATCGGTTTTCGTGGCCACGGAGTTTCTCAAGCGGGACCGCAAGCAGGACACCTCCCAGGTCTATTTCACCCACTCCTTCTCCAACGCGGTCTATATTTTGGGGAAATTCCTCGGCATTTTCTTTTTGATCTTTTTGCTCCTTCTGCTCGTCCTCGTCTTCATCGGGGTCATCCATATCTTCTTCTCCCGGACGCCTTTCGCCTGGCAGCCGTATGCCCTCTACGTCCTTTTCGTCAGCCTCCCGACCGTCCTGTTCATGGTCGGATTGTCCGTCTTCCTCGGCTCGCTTATAAGGAGCCAGGCGGTCGTCTATCTTATCGCCCTCGTTTACGCGTTCTTCGTCCTGGTCGTCGTCGGGCCCAATGTTTTTTTCGCTTTCGACAGCTTTGCCTATTACACGCCGGTGATGTATTCGGAGTTCATCGGCCTCGGCAACCTGTCCGATCTTATGTTGTTGCGGGGCGCTTATCTTGTCCTGGGGCTGGCCCTGATCCTGGGCTCGACGCTCCTCATGAAGCGACTGCGCCAGGCCTCGTGGCTGAGCCGGGCCGCGGCTGGCTTGGCCGTGGGGCTGACCGCGGTCGCGGCCCTGCTCTTCACCGTCTATGTCCGGGAGAAGACCGCGGACGTCGCCTTCCGGGCAGACCTTAAAGCGCGGAGCGTTGAACCGGCGGCCCGGCCGGCTATGACCCTCACGTCCTGCGACATTCGCCTGAAGCCGGCGGGCCAAGCATTAAGCGCCGAGGCCGACCTGGTCCTGGCTAACCGGACCGGCGCTCCAGTCGAGACGATCCTTTTGACCATCAATCCGGGATTGAAGGTCGGAGCGGTCCGCGGCCCGGCGATCGCCGTGGCTTTCGAGCAGAAGAACCACCTGATAACTGTTCGCCCTGGCGAAGGAGTCGAGCCGGGCGGCGAGATCCGCCTGACGCTTTCTTATTCCGGCGAGATCGATGAGCGCTATTGCTATCTCGACATCGGCGACAGCCGCTATTGGAGCCCGCTCCGCTTCTGGTTGGTGACCGTGCCGAAGCGCTATGCCGTGGTCACGGATGCGTTCATCCATCTTTCTCCAGAGTGCGGCTGGTATCCGCGGCCGGGCCTGCCGCCGGCCCTTCTTTTTCCGCGTACCATCAAGCAGGATTTCACCCGATATTCCCTGTCGGTGACCTTGCCAGCCGGAATGAGCGCCGTCTCGCAGGGCGCCATGACCGAAACGGCCTCAGGCGGGGATAAGGTCTTCCGCTTGCAGCCTGAATACCTGCTCCCGCAGATCTCTTTGACCGTCGGCCGCTACAAGCGGAAGTCCATCAAGGTCGACGATGTAGAATATGCGCTTTACACGCTCGTCGGGCACGACCGCTTCACCCCGCTCCTGTCCGAGCTCAAAGCCGACCTGCCGACGATCATCAAGCAGGTCAGGAACGATTACGAGGTCCTGCTGGGGCTCACGTATCCATACAAGCGTTTCGCCCTGGTCGAATTGCCGATCCAGATCACGAGCTACAATCGCCTGTGGAATACGGCCCAGGAGATGGTCCAGCCCGAGCTGGTCTTTCTGCCCGAAATGGGCGCGCTGTGCACGGGCGCCGATTTCCGCTCGGTCCAGCGCCAGATGCTCGGGCCGCGCGCAGGCCAGCCGGCCGGGCCACCCGCCAAGCCAGGCGCTGCTGGGACCTCCGCGGCCCGCGGAGGGCAAGCGGCCCAAGCCGGAACCGCGGGCGGCGCCCGCGGCCAAGCCGCGAGCATCAGCCCCAAGGACCTTCAACGGGCCCTCTTCAACCGCTTCATCCGCTCCAACCTGACCGAACAGACCATGCCCATGAACGCCCTTTTCCGGGCCGGCCTTTTGGGCATCCAGTTCGAGACAAACTCCGAGTCGCGCTTCGGGATTTTTCCGCAGTTCGTGACCTACGCGACTCACTTCGCCGCTTCGGATTGGCCTCTCTTAGATTATGTGATCGAGGCCTACCTCCGCGGACGGGTGAGCGTCCAGGCGGGGCCCGGGTTACGGCTAGCCCAGACGACCACCATCCAGGAGGAAACTTCTAAGATCCTGACTGACCATTCCCTGACCGAACTCCTCGCCGAAAGCGGCCGGGAGAAATGGCCGCTCTCCTTCATCCTAGAGGCCAAGAGCAAACAGCTCCTGGCTCTCATCCAGTCGAAGCTCGGCCAGAAGGATTTCGAGACCAAGTTGACCGAATGGCTTAAAGGGCTGCGCTTCCAGGCCGTACCCAAAGCGGCTGCCGTGGAGTTCTTCAAGGGACTCGGCGACCTCGACCTGGATGGGCTATTCGCCCGCTGGTCGGGCGACAAAGGGGTCCCGGGTTTCGTCTTCGATGATCTCCAGAGCTATCGTGTGGTCGTTAAAGAAAAGCAGAAGGCCCAGCTCAAGTTCCGGGTTGCCAATCCTACGGACACGGGCGGGGTCATCAAAATAGAATACATCACCCGGGGCGCGATGGGTGGAGGCCGGATGGCGGGCGGCGGGGGCGGGATGGTTGTGGTAAGCGGGGCCCGAGGGGGAGGTGGCGTGATGGTTGTAAGCGGGGCCGGAGCCGCGGCCGAGCGGAGGTATTATGTCGTTCCAGCCAGGACGGTCAAGGAGATCGGGCTCGTCCTGGACCAGCCCGCAGTGACCACGACCATCGACACGTACATTTCCCGGAACCTCCCGGCATCGTTCCTCCTGCCCTTCCTGACGACTCCTGCCCAGCCCGGGGCGGTCGCCTTCGACGGCGAGATTGATCAGCCCTACGACCAGGCCCAATCCGGCGCCGCGGGCGAATATATCGTCGACGACGAGGACCCCGGCTTCAAGCTTCCCGAGGGTGAGGGCGAGAACTGGCTGCGACGCCTCATCCGGAAAACGTTCCCGGCGAGTGTCGACGAGACGAGCGAGTATGCCGCGTTCCGCGATATCCTCAATCCGCCCGGCCAATGGACGCCCGTCATCATGCAGAACTTCTACGGCCGTTTCGTCCGCTCGTCCTATTTGAAAAGGGCCGGGAACGGGCAGAGCCGAGTGGCATGGTCGGCGGACATCCGGGAGGCCGGCGACTATGATCTCTCCTTCTATTACGCCAATATTTTCGGAGGCGCCATCGGCGTCGGCGGGATGCGCGGCGGCGACATGGCCGGAGGCCGGGGAGCCGGAGGGCGGGGCATGGGCGTGGGGCCGATGGGCCAGCGCGGTCAGCAAGGCGGCCAACCGCGCGTCCAACCAGGCGGGCAGCCCGGCGGGGGCCGCGGCCCCTCTTTCCTCCAGGGGGGGAAAAAGCACTTCCGCATCCATTCTGCGGACGGAGTGGAGGAGGTCGTCATAGACCTTAAGGACGTCCAGTCCGGCTGGAACCTGATCGGGACGTTCCGCCTCGGCGCGGGACAAAACACGATCGAGATGACCGACCGCAACGACACCGTCTACGTCCTGGCCGACGCCGTTAAATGGGCGCGGCATAAAGATAAACCTTGAACCGAGGGCGGGAGACCGCCCCGAGACGATAAGGAGTGATAGCCATGCCGACCAGAAATCGCACTGTTTTCCGCAGATTCCCAGCCGCGCTCATCCGGGCCGGCGGGATCGCGGCGTTCGTCATGATCCTTTTTTCCCCGCTTCAGGCCCAGATCCTGACTCTCGAGAAAGCCCTGGAGATTGCCTTCAAGAACAGCCCCTCTATCCAAGAAGCTCGCTATCAGCTCACAATCAGCGGGGAGAACTTGAAAGCCCAACAGGCCGGGCTGAAGTCGCAGTTTCTCCTGACCCTGACGCCGCTGACCCTGTCCCAGACCCGGACCTTCAGCGACCTGACCTCGCGCTATAACACCCAGGACCTGACCCGGAGCGCCCTCCGCTTCTCGATCACCCAGCCCATCAAGTGGACGGACGGGACGCTGACCCTCGTCGACTCGTTCAACTGGCAGAAAGCGGCCAGTTCGTATACCGGGTTCATTTCGGAGGCAACGTTCAACAACTCACTGACCCTGCGTCTAACCCAGCCGATCTTCACCTACAACCGGACGAAGATGACGATCCGCCAGCTCGAGCTGTCCCTGGAGAACTCCCAGATCAACTACGCCCTGCAGAAACTTTCGATCGAGCGGCAGGTGACCCAGCAGTTCCTCAGCCTGTACTCGAGCCGGGAGAGCGTCAAGATCGCTGAGGAGGAGCTGAAGAACGCGACCGAAAGCTATCAGATCATCGAAAGCAAGGTCAAGGCCGGGATTTCGGCCCCGGTGGAGCTCTACCAGGCCGACCTGACCCGCCTCAGCAGCGTCGCCGGCCTCGAGAACAAGCAGATGTCCTACCAGAATTCCCTCGACAGCTTCAAGATCCTCCTCGGCCTCCCCCTGACCGAGGAGATCGAGATCGTGGCCGACATCCGGAAGAAGCTGGTCGAGGTCAGCCTCGACAAGGCCGTCGAGCACGCCCAGGCGAACCGGATGGAGCTGCGCCAGCGCGACATCTCGATCCGCAACGCCCTCGACAGCCTGATCCGGGTCGAGGCCGAGAACGAGTTCAAGGGCTCGATCGACCTGTCTCTGGGACTGACCGGCGTCAACAAGCAGTTCCAGAACATCTACGACTCCTCGAACACGGACAAGCAGATCGCCGTCTCCTTCAACATCCCCGTCTTCGACTGGGGGCAGAAGACGCACCGGATCGGGGCCAGCCAGGCCTCGATCGACACCCAGCGGCTCTCGGCGGACGAATTGCGCAAGCAGATCACCTTGGAAATCCGCCAGGCCTACCGAAACCTCCAGAACCAGACGCGGCAGATCGAGATCGCCGAGATCAACGTCCAGAACGCCCAGCAGACCTACGAGATCAACCTCGAGCGCTACAAGAACGGCGACCTGTCATCCAAGGACATGCAGTTTTACCAGCTCCAGCTCTCCCAGCAGAAGCTCAACGAGGTCCAGGCCCTGATCAGCTACAAGCTGACCGTGCTCGACCTCAAGATCCGCTCGCTCTGGGATTTCGAGTATAATCGATCGATCATGGATATCCTTTAGGAGGCCCAGCGTGAGAACCAAGACATTCCTATTTCCGATCCTGGCCGCCCTCCTTCTCCTCGGCGCCTGCAAGCAGGAGAGGATGGCGATCGACCAGACCTCGACGATCCCCGTCCGGACGTCCGAGCTCACTCCGAAACCTATCCAGGAGGTCGTCACGGTCACGGGCACGGCCTTCCCGATTCGCGACGTCGAGCTGAAGACCGAGCAGGCGGGCCGCTACCAGCTCAAGACCAATCCGCGGACGCGAGGTCCGTTCCGCATGGGAGATGCGGTGCGGAAGGACGAGGTCCTGATCGCCCTCGACAATCCCGAGGTCGTCAACCAGATCGCTATGGATTCGAAGAAGCTCCAGTTCGATTCGGCCCAGCGCGAGTTCACCAAGCAGAAGAGCATCTTCGATAAGGGCGGCATCACCCTCAAGGAGCTGTCCGACTCGGAGCGCGCCTTCGTCGATGCCAAACACAGCATCGAGAGCGCCACCTTGTCGCTGGCCAAACTGGAGGTCAAGGCGCCTTTCGACGGCGTCGTCGCCGACCTGCCCCATTTCACCGAGGCGGGATGGATCGCCTCAGGGACGCTCGTCGCCCGCGTCGTCGATTATTCCCGCCTCTACGCCGAACTGACCCTTCCGAGCAAGGACATGGACCGGATCGTCCGCGGACAGTCCGTGACCGTAAACGACTACAGCGCGGCCAAGACCGCCCTGACCGGCACGGTGACCGAGGCCTCACCCGCCCTGAACCCGGAGAGCCGGATGTTCAAGCTCAAGATCGACATCGCCAATCCTAAGTTGGATCTGAAACCCGGGACGTTCATCAAGGCCGAGATCGTCGTCCAGGAGAAGCCCGGGGTGATCGTCATCGCCAAGAGCGTCATCCTCGACCGGCAGGGCAACAAGATCGTGTACGTCGTCGACCGCGGCCTGGCCGTCGAACGGCGGATCAAGACGGGCATTGAGAACAAGGACGAGGTCGAGGTGCTCGAAGGGCTCCGGGCCAAGGACCAGCTCATCATTGAGGGCTTCGAGACGCTCCGCAACCGCTCTCAGGTCAAGGTCATCCAGTAGGGCCGGTCATGCGCAAGCTCGCCCAGTTCTCCGTCCGCTATCCGACCACGGTCCTGATGGCCGTCCTGGCCGTGATCATCCTGGGGTATATCTCCTTCCAGCGCTTGGGCATGGACCTCTTCCCTCATCTCAACACGCCCCGGCTGTACGTCGAGATCGAGGCCGGCGAACGGCCGCCGGAGGAAATGGAAACCCAGTTCGTCTCCCGGCTCGAATCCATCGCCGTCCGGGGCCGTAACGTCACCAACGTCTTCTCCTCGTCGCGGGTCGGCAAAGCCCTGATCACGGTCGAATACCAATGGAATGCCGACATGGACGAGGCCTTCCTCGACCTGCAGAAGGCGGTCGGCGATTTCGGAACCTCGAGCGGGGCGGATTCGATCACCGTCACCCAGCTCGACCCCAACGCCCGGCCCGTCGTCGTGGCCGCCTTCAGGCACGACCAGATCACCGACCTCGATTCGCTCCGGCAGACCGCGGAGAACGTCATCCGCAACGACCTCATCCGCCTGCCGGGTGTCGCCGCCGTGGACCTGGTCGGCGAACGCCGGCGTGAGATTCTGGTCAAAACCGACGACGGCACCCTTGAGGCCTACGGCCTGTCCATGGACGCCCTGGCCTCCACGATCCAGAACTTCAACCGGAACCTGACCGGCGGCTCGATCGTCGAAATGGGAATCCGCTATACAATCCGCGGCATCGGCCAGCTCACCTCGCTCGACGACCTGCGCAGACTCATCGTGGCCTATAAAACGCCGCAGGCTGACACGGGCGCAATCGTGCGCACGCCCGTTTATCTGCGAGACGTGGCCGAGGTCCGCTACGAGGAAAGCGAGCCGGAGAACATCGTCCGGTTCAACGGCCAACCCTGCCTCGGGCTCGAGATCTTCAAGGAGGCCAGCTACAATACGACCGAGGCCTCGCGGGGGATCCGGGCTCAGCTCGCCGAGCTTGAGCAATCGATGCCCGGCTACCACCTCGAGGTCGTCCAGGACGACGCCGAATTCATCAAAAGCGCCATCGGCGAGGTGAAGGACGCGGCGATCTTCGGCGGCCTGCTGGCCGTCCTCGTCCTCTTTTTCTTCCTCCGCCGCGTCTCGGTGACGGCCGTCATCAGCGTGACTATCCCGGTCTCGCTCCTGGCCGTCTTCTGCCTGATGCATTTCAGCGGCCTGACCCTCAATCTCATGACCTTGAGCGGGCTGGCCCTCTGCATAGGAAACCTCATCGACAACTCCATCGTCGTGGTCGAAAACATCTTCCGCCACGTTGAGGGCGGGACGGTCGTCAGCCAAGCCTGCGTCCGGGGGACCGGCGAGGTGGCGGGGGCGGTCACGAGCTCCACGCTGACGACCATCGTCGTCTTCCTCCCCATCATCTATCTCCACGGCGTGGCCGGCGAGCTTTTCAAGGAACAGGCTCTGACCGTGACGTTCGGCCAGGTGACCTCCCTCATCGTCGCCCTGACCTTCATCCCCATGCTCTTTTCCCGGGTCATGCGGCCGAAGGGGAAATGGGAAGACGCGCAATCCGTCCGTTTCCATTTCTATGGCCGCCTGCTCCAACGCATCCTGAAGAGAAAATGGGTGGTCGTGGCGGGCGCGGCCGCCCTTGTCACCGTGACCGCCGCCGTCATCCCCTTCGTTGGGAGCGAGTTCATGCCCCGTCCCGAGACGGCCGCGCTGACCATCGACCTGACCTTGCCCGAAGGGACCAGCCTGGAGCGGACGGGCGGCGTCGTCCGGAACGTCGAGACCATGGTCCGCGACTACGCCGGAAAAGACCTGCGCTCGATCTATTCCCGGGTTGGCCCGGCCGGGACCTCGCCCAGCGCCTCCGAACTGCTAGCCGACGAGAACAACGCCGAGATCAACGTCGTCCTCGACCCGAAGGCGGCGGCCCGCATGGAAGGTATGATCCGACAGCTCGAGCGGGACCTGAGCGGAACGCCCGACCTCACTGTCCAGTTCGGCCGGGAACAGACGACCCTCCAAACGACCCTGGGCACCGGCCGGGCGCCGCTCGTCGTCGAGATCAAAGGCAAGGACCTCAAGACACTCACCGGCCTGGCCGACGGCCTCAAGGAACGGTTGAGGGCTCTGCCCGAGCTGGCCGACATCGTCACCAGCTTTCAGGCCGGCCGTCCTGAGATCAACATCGAAATCGACAAGGAGCAAGCCTCCCGCAATTCCCTCCGTTCCGACACGATCGGGAACCAGATCAAGCGCCTTCTGGCCGGAAACGAGCTGGGCGAGATGGAGGAGAAAGGCGAGTATCTCAAGATCATGCTTAAGAGCCCCGAGTTTTCCTTGACCCAGCTCGACGGGTTGATGCTCGAGGGCCAGGGCGGCCGCCGGATCCCGCTCCGCGACGTGGCCCGCCTGACGCGGTCGGAGTCGCCCCGCGAGATCATCCGCAACAATCAGGTCCGGGTGGCCGAAGTCCGGGCCCAGATCGCCGGCAAGGGCGCCTCCTTCGACCAGATCGTGGCCAAGGTCAGGGCCGAGATGGCCAAAACCAACTTGCCCCAGGACTACACGATGTCCGTCACAGGCGAAGAAGCCCTCCGGCGGGAATCCTTTAAAAACCTGAAGTTCGCCCTGATCCTGGCCATTATCCTCGTTTATATGGTCATGGCCGCCCAGTTCGAGTCCCTGCTCCATCCCTTCGTCATCCTCCTGACCATCCCTCTGGCCGCGGTCGGCGCGATCTGGATCCACATCGCCCTCGGTCTGCATCTAAACATTATGTCCTACATCGGAATCATCATGTTGTCCGGGATCGCGGTCAGCAACTCCATCATTCTCATCGACTTCATCAATCAGAGCCGCCGGGCGGGGATGGGCCTCGACGAGGCGATCGTCTACGCCGGCCGGATGCGGATCCGGCCCATCTTGATGATGAGCGCGGCGACCATCCTCGGCATCCTGCCCATGACTATCGGCATCGGCGAAGGAGCGTCCCTGCGGGCGCCCTTGGCCCTGGCCGTCACGGGCGGCCTGGTTACCTCGACCGTTCTGACCCTGGTCGTGATCCCGGCCGTCTACCGGCTTATCGGCCGCGGATCGATCTCCGCAGGAGAGCACGCCTCATGATCAAGGTTCTCATCCGCCGGCCGGTGCTCGTGGCCATGCTGGTCATCGGCCTCTGCCTGCTCGGCGTCATTTCTTACACCATGCTCCCTCTCGAACTCCTCCCGGCCACGGACCTTCCCCAGCACATCGTCACCGTCAGCGGAAGCCAGATCTCAGACCCCGCCTATATCGAACAGCATGCGGCCATTCCCGTCGAGAGCGCCATCGCCGAGCTGGAAGGCATCGAGCGCCTCGAGTCCCTCATCAACCGGAACCGGGCGACGATCTATGTCTATTACGCGAAGGGGGTTCGGCTCGATTATGCCTTCCTGAAACTGCAGGAGCGTGTCGCAACCGCGGCGGCGGCCATCGGCACGGAGTTCCACGTCTCGGCCTCCAAGAGCGACCCGCAGCAGCTCTCCAACCGCTTCCTCGTCTTCCAGGCCCGCGGCGAGGGAACGCTCGACCAGATCCGGACAGTCATCGACGAAAAGATCGTTCCCCAACTCCAGACGATCGACGGCGTGAGCAGTGTCGAGGTCTACGGCGGCCGGCGCCGATCGATCGAGGTCCTGCTGGACCAGAGGGCACTCGAATCCTTCGGCATCACCGCCGGCCAGGTCGCCTCCAGGATCGCCGAACAATCGGGAAAACGGGAGTATCTGGGCCAGGCGACCGACCGCCAGAAGAAGTACTTCGTCAACCTCGTCAGCCAGTACGCGTCGCTCCCTTCCTTCGGCGACCTGGTCGTCAAGGACGCGGGCCCGGTCCTGCTGCGGCATATCGCCACGGTCAGCGAGGGCGGGGCCGAGCGGACGACCATCTCCCGGATCAACGGCCAGGAGGCCGTCTCGGTCACGCTCCAGCGGAGCTGGGACTCGAACCTCATCAGCCTGGCCCATCGGACGCGCCGCGCTCTCCAGGAGCTCGGCGAGACGGTCAAGGCCGACGGGATAATCCTGGTCGTCCAGGCAGACGAGGCCAAGACGATCGAGGACAACCTCCAATCCATCCTCTGGCTGGCCGTGATCGGAGGCCTGCTGGCCGTGGCGGTCCTGTGGGTCTTCCTGCGGAACCTCCGTCTGGTCCTGACCGTGGCCGTTTCCGTCCCCGTTTCGATCCTCATCTCGCTGAACCTTTTCTACGCCCTGAAGATCAGCATCAACACCCTGACCATGGTCGGCCTGGCCATTGCCATCGGCATGCTGGTCGATAACTCCGTCGTCGTCCTGGAGAACATCTTCCGCCACATGGGGCTGAAGAAAGACCCTTGGGAGGCCGTCGTCCGCGGGACGACCGAGGTGTCCCGGGCGATCATCTCCGCGACGCTGACCACAATCGCCGTCTTCGTCCCGTTCCTCTTCTCGACCAATCCGACCGTACAAATGCTCGGCCGGCAGGTCGGAGCGGCCATCATCAGCGCCCTCATCGTCTCGCTGGCCGTGGCCTTCCTGATCATCCCGACCTTGTCCTACCGGCTCCTCCAGAAGAATCCGGATATGTTGGCCTCGGGCTTCTTCGCCCGGTGGCGGCGGATCCGGCCGATGCAGATCTTCATGGTCCTGCTCAAGACGAGTCTGCGATATCCGGCCCGCGTGGTCATCGTCGCCCTGGTCGCGTTCTTCATCACAATCAACCTTTGCCTGACCCTCAGCATCAACGCGCCGCGTGAAGCTCAGCTCATGGATTTCAGCATTTACGCCATCATGCCCTCGGGCATGACCCTTGAGGCCGCCGACGAGCAGGTTAAGCGCATGGACGATCTCCTCAAGGACATCCCCGAAGTCAGCGATCGGCTGGCCACGATCCAGGAGGAGAGCACCATCCTTTCGTTCAGACTCATCGAGGAATTCGAGAAAAAGGCCGGACGGACTATCAGCGCCATCAAAGAGGACGTCATGGGACGGCTGAGCAGGGTCTTCCCGCGGGTCACGTTCTCCTCCGACGCGCCGACGCAGAACGCCCAGTTCCGCTCCGGGACGGGCGGAGCGGGCGGCGGAGGCGGCGGGGCCGCCAGCAGCCGGCAAGTCTCATTGACCCGCCTTCTCGGTATCGGCGCGGCCCAGGAGAAAGTCGTCGTCCACGGCCAGGACCTCGAACTCCTCCGGGCGGTGGCAGAGGACATCAAATACAATCTGGACAACCTCGAAACTGTCCAGAGTGCGCGAATGAACGTCTCCAATCAACAACCCAGTATCGACCTCCTTCTCGACCAGGCCGCTTTGAGCCACTTCAACGTCGGCCTGTCGACCGTGCGGAGCGAGCTAAGCGGCTTCCAAAGGGAGACGACGGCCGGCGTTAAGTTCACGGCCGGGACCGAGGAGATCGACATCGTCATCAAAAGCGATCAGTCCGATGTGCAGAAGACAGCCGAGGATCTGCGCCGGCTTCAATTGCCGTCCTCCTCCGGCGGCCTCGTCCCTCTGCCCCTGGTCTCCCAGCTCATTTATTCCGAAGGCTACGCCAACATCAACCGGGTCAACCAGGAGAAGCAAGTCGAGGTGACCTACCGCTTCCAAACCGCCATCGAGAACTCGAGCGCCCTCCTGGAAGAGGCCCGGGCTTCGGTCGAGAAGCTGACTAGCGAGATCACGCCGCCGCCGGGCGTCCTCATCGAAGTCGTCCGGGACGAGAGCAACATGTCTGACCTGACCTTCCTCATCGTCCTCGGCGTCGTGCTCATCTATATGATCCTGGCCTCGACCTTCGAGGCTTTGCTCACGCCCTTCGTCGTCATGTTCACTTTGCCCCTGGCCGGCGTCGGTGCTTTCCTCGGCCTCATCTTGACCAAGAACTCGATCTACAACGCTAATGTCATCATCGGTTTCCTGATCCTGCTCGGGGTCGTGGTCAACAACGCGATCATCCTGATCGATTACTCGCGGCAACTCTCCCGGCGGGGATTCCGCAAAGAGCGGGCGCTGATGACCGCTGGCCGGGCCCGGGTCCGGCCGATCCTCATCACCGCCGTCACCACGGTTCTCGGCATGCTGCCGGTGGCCATGGGCAAGTCGGAATACGTTTCGATGATTGGCGCGCCGTTCGCCATCACGGTCATCGGCGGGCTCTCGCTCGCCACCCTGCTGACGCTGGTCCTTATCCCGACCGTCGCCTACGGGCTCGAGAACGCCGTGGACTGGTGGCGGCGCCTCAACCCAAGGCTCAAGTTTCTCCAGGTCGGGCTCCTGGCCGCGGGCGGATTCTTCATCTACGACCGGATCGACTCGTTCCTCTGGCAGTGTGCCTATTTTCTCATCCTCTTCTTCGGCATCCCCGCTTCCACGTATTTCGTCCAGGCAAGCCTGCGCCACAGCCGGGCGGATCTCCTCGCCCCAGGCGCTCCGGTCCGGATCACGATCCGCAACATCAGCAAGCTCTATGACGATTTCGGCAAGTTCACCAAGGAATGGCGCAAGGGAAAGAAGGAACGTGAGGCGGCCGAAACCCCGCGTGAGCGGCGGACGCGCCGCTTCCAGGCGCTCCTGTGGCAGACGCCGATCTATCTCTTCTTGATCTATTTCGCCTACTTTTATGTGAACGATGAGGTCTGGATCTTCCTTTGGGCCGTTGCCATATACCTGATGACGCTCTGGCTGGTCAAGTTCTGGACGGGTTTGAAAGCGTTCCATCCCGCCCCCAAAGGGAAAAAGCGGTGGGCCCGTCTCGTGCTGGTCCTTGTCTCGTGGGGCCTCCCGCTCGCCGACCTCGTCTGGCTCCACGGCCGCTGGCAGCGTTGGGGACCGGCGGCGGTCCTCGGCCTCCTGTGGTATGCCGCGATCATTATCTATCGGACGTCGCGGAGGCTCTATGAGCGCAAGGTCAACCTCGACCGCATCGAAGGACGCTTGCGGAAGGCGCGGCGGGCGTTCTTCCGGCTCGTCCAGTGGATCCCGCTCATCGGGAGACAGCGCCGGCCGTTCCAAGCCCTGGACTGCATCTCCGTCGACATCGGCAGCGGTATGTTCGGCCTGGTCGGGCCGAACGGCTCGGGCAAGACGACGCTCATGCGCATCATCTGCGGCATCCTCCCGGCCAGCCGGGGCAAGATTTATTTCAACGGCCTCGATCTAAGTCGCTTCCGCGAGGAGCTCCAATCGCTCATCGGCTATCTGCCCCAGGAGTTCGGGGCCTATGAGAACATGACCGCCTGGCGGTTCCTCGATTACCAGGCCCTGCTCAAGGGGATCTGGGACCGCCCGAAGCGCGAGGCGGCCGTGACCCACGCTCTTCAGTCCGTCCGCCTCATCGATCGCAAGGACGACCGGATCAAGACGTACTCGGGCGGGATGAAGCAGAGATTGGGCATCGCCCAGACGCTTCTCCATCTGCCCCGTGTCCTGGTCGTCGACGAACCGACCGCAGGGCTCGACCCGAACGAGCGGATCCGGTTCCGCAACATGCTCTCCGAGCTGGCCCGGGACCGGGTTGTGATCTTCTCGACGCATATCATCGAGGATATTTCGAGTTCGTGCAATCGCCTGGCCGTCCTTCTCGAGGGCCGCGTCCGGTTCACCGGCACGCCGGCCGAGCTCGTCGACCTCACGCGCGGCTCGGTCTGGCAGGACTATGTTGACGACGCGGCCTTCGAGACCGTCCGCCGGACCCACAAAGTAGTCCATCACATGCGCGACGGCGACCGGATCCGGGTTCGCATCCTGTCCTCGGTCAAGCCGCTCGAAACGGCCCTGGAGGTGGTGCCGAACCTGGAGGATTCCTACATGTGGCTATTGGGGCAAGAGGCTTAGTCGGATGGCAAAAAAACGTGTCAGCCGGCTCGGGAACGCCTGGGCCTTCGTCCGCTACAGCGCCTACCAGAACTTCTCCGGCCGGGCCCTCGGTTTCATCGGCCTGGCCGTCGCCGTATTCCTCGGAGTGGTCGTCTTCAGCCTGATGAGCCGGTCAGCAGCCCGAGGGGCGGAGCAGGTCTATAATTACCTGATCATACCGGCCGTGCTGCTGACGTTCTACCCGTCGGCGTTCGCCATACAGAGCGATAAGGACGCGGAGATGATCGAAACGCTCTTCGGGATCCCGGACCATCGCTACAAGGTCTGGCTGGCCCGGCTGGTGACGCTCCTGGTCATCGTCGCGGGCATTCTCTTTCTCCTCGCCGTTTTCTGCCGGGTTGGATTGACCGAGTTCCCGTTGGGGACGATGGTCCTCCAGCTCATGTTCCCCGTCCTCTTCCTGGCCAGCCTGGCCTTTTTCCTGGCCTGCCTGACCGGAAGCGGCAACAGCACGGCCGTGATCCTGGTCGTGGTCCTGCTTCTCTTCTGGGCCCTGGCCGGCACGCTAAAGGGCAGTTCGTGGTTTCTCTTCCACAATCCCTTCGCCGGCGTCAGCCAGCTCCAGGCTCTTATCTGGAAGAAGATCACGCTGTCCAACCGGCTGTACCTGACGATCGGCTCGATCTTCCTAATGATGCTGGCCCTGCTCCGCCTCCAGAACCGGGAGAGGTATATTTAAGGAGAATCCGCTTGTTGAATTCCAACAAAACTCAGCTTTATCGGTGCGGATTTTTGCACTTCAAGGTATAATTCGATAGCTTCCTTCATGCGTTTAGAGAGTTTGTCCAAACTGCGAGCTTGGCTATGACAGCCAGGAAGCTCCGGAACGATACAGAAGAAAATCCCGGCCGTATCTTTTTCAATGACAACGTTAAAAATCCTTTTCACGTTGGCGTCTCCCTATCGAGATTATCGTTGCTTAAAATCATAAATAGTCTATCGGTCAAAAACAATAAAAAAAGACCCTCTTCAGCCGCTCGATTATAGTCGGCTACAACTGCATTCTAATAGCCCTGTCGACGGTCAGCATCGACATCCGTTGACATTCATAAAGGCCCTTTCCTTGCCCAAGGCTTTCTAACCATAGTCGCTCTGCCTGATTTTGCCTCCTTCATGAACATGGCTCGATTCTTGATCTCACATTCCTGCTGTGGCAGGAATATATCGTTCTCGTCGTCCGG
>Ga0315291_10004061_pt1 | contig 18760 bp, 15 predicted proteins | sample YL17G12_20_MG_FD_203070 | JGI IMG/M metagenome (GOLD analysis project Ga0315291, IMG submission 203070) | Sediment microbial communities from Yellowstone Lake, YNP, Wyoming, USA - YL17G12_20 | ecosystem: Environmental > Aquatic > Freshwater > Lake > Sediment | place: USA: Wyoming | collected...
GATTCCATGGCCGATATGTTTTGCCCATCCTTGAGTCTCCTGAAATTGAGGATTTATGCAAAAGCTACTTGGACCTTATATCGGCTCTCTATAAACTTTTCAATGATTACTCGGACAGACTCCTAGGGATGGAACGACGACGACCAGTGCAATATCCCTTCGCCCAATAGCGGCTTTATCGCCATTAGCGCTAGCTGGTATCATTCGCTCGGGTTAAAGCAGGATGGCTCCATCGTCGCCTGGGGAAGAAACAACTATGGCCAGTGCAATATCCCTTCGCCCAATAGCGGCTTTATCGCCATCGCTGCTGGCTTTTGGCATTCGCTCGGGTTAAAGCAGGATGACTCCATCGTCGCCTGGGGAAACAACTGGGCCGGCCAGTGCGATATCCCTTCGCCCAATAGCGGCTTTATCGCCATTAGCGCTGGCGGGTTTCATTCGCTCGGGTTAAAACAGGATGGCTCCATCGTCGCCTGGGGAGTGAACCAATATGGAGTGAACCAATATGGCCAGTGCAATATCCCTTCGCCCAATGGCGGCTTTATCGACATCGCTGCTGGCGAGTACCATTGTCTTGGTTTAAAGCAGGATGGCTCCATCGTCGCCTGGGGATGGAACGACTATGGCCAGTGCAATGTCCCTTCGCCCAATAGCGGCTTTATCGCCATTAGCGCAGGCAGCCGGCATTCGCTCGGGTTAAAGCAAGATGGCTCCATCGCCGCCTGGGGAGCCAATGGATACTGGTTTTTTTGGCCTCCTGGATGGGTCTACACCGGCCAATGCGACGTCCCTTCACCCAATACCGGCTTTATCGCCATCGCCGCTGGCGGGGAGCATTCGCTGGGGTTAAAGCAGGATGGCTCCATCGTCGCCTGGGGAGCCAACGGCTCCGGCCAGTGCAATATCCCTTCGCCCAATAGCGGCTTTATCGCCATTAGCACTGGCGGGGAGCATTCGCTCGCCATAAAAAAGGGATGTCAGTATAAACTAACCGGCGACTTAAATGACGATTGCCGGGTTGGTTGGGAAGATGTGCGGATATTTACCGGGCAATGGCTGGACAGCGATGGTTCTGCTAACCTGGATGGATTTAATGGTATAAATTTACTCGATTTTGCCCTGCTGGCAGATAACTGGCTGATTGATTGCGACCTGACCCCCGAAAACCCTGCCTGTGTGCCAAAATAATTTAGTCGTTAGTCATTAGTCGTTGGCCGTTAGTAGTTAGCCCGCCGTTATACGGCGGGTTGCACGCACGACGAGTCACGAGCGACGAGCCACGGGTCACGTGTTCCCTTCTACTCTTCCAACACCCTTTTTCTGTAAAGCCGGGTCTGCAGTGCGCTTTTCCAGGCCGTCCAGGCCGAATCGCCCGGCTCATTATCAATCGCCGATGTCACCTGATTTATCTTGGCATCCAAATCATCAATATAATAAACCATAAACGCCTCAGCCGTTGCCGGCAGCTTCGGTGAGCCGAATTCATATTCGCCGTGATGCGACAGAATAATATGGCCGAGGGCATCCATGACCGTCTGGTCAATTTCTGCTCCGTTAGCTCTCAAGGCATCCACTTTTTGGTTTATCATAAGAAGGCTTTTAACGATATGGCCGATTAGCTGTCCCGAATCCGTATATGAAAAGGCCATATCGTATGAAAGTTCCTCGGTCTTGCCGATGTCGTGGAGAAAGACGCCCGCCAGGACCAAATCCGCCTGGACATTCGGATACAACGGCAGGAGCGCGACCGCCACCCGAAGCATATTGTGTGTATGCTCAAGGAGCCCGCCGATATAATCGTGATGGAGTTTGACGCCGCCGGGTGCGGTGCAGAATTTTTTCATAAGCTCGTCATCCGCCAAAAATTCACCGGCCAGCGCTCTTATCTGCGGATTCTTTATTCGGCCCACAAGCTTTTTTAGCTCTTCGAACATCTGGTCCACATCTTTGGTCGTTCTCGCAAGAAAATCGTCTATGCGGACTTTGGCGGGGTCAATGACGCTAACGGTATTTACGACTATTTGCAGGTTATTTTGATAAAGCTCGCTCCTGCCCTGCACTCGGACAAAGCCGGGCTTCGGCAGGGCCTTATAGACCGTCTCGGTCGCCTGCCACATCCTGGCATTTAGCTGGCCGGTCTTGTCGCAAAGAAACATCGCCATATAGAGGTCGCCCCGCGTTGTGCTGCGCAGGATCGGCTCTTTGATTAAATAAATATCGTCGATTGTCTCGCCGGGCCCGATTTCATTTATAAATTTATGTGTCATACTGAACTCCATCCTCAATATTTTTTTCTGAACATTTTACATCATCATACGCCCTCACAGCACCTTTGGCAAGCAACGAACCTGGGAAAAATCCAATGGCCAATGAGCTCCCCTCGGTTGCCTTCCATTCTATCCTGAATACGCACAGTCACAAAGCACAAATTACACTTGCCACATACACTCCGTTCAGTTATAAGATTGTTTCTTTTGGAGATTTAGACTTGACGAAATACGAACCACGAAATACGAGATACGAAGGACGATAAATGAGATATAGTCAAATGCTGATACCGACGGTCAAGGAGGTCCCGGCCGACGCCGAGACGGCGAGCCACAAGCTGATGATTCGAGCAGGTCTTATGCGCAAAGTCGCAAGCGGGACATACACTTACCTGCCGCTCGGCTGGCGAAGCCTGCTAAAGGTCATCGCAATCGTCCGCGAGGAAATGGACAGGTCCGGGGCACAGGAAATCCTGATGCCGTGCCTTCAGCCGATGGAGCTGTGGCAGCAGACCGGCCGCGATGTTGACTACGGGCCGACGATGTTTCGGCTCGATGACCGCCACAAAAAGACAAACGTCCTCGGCCCAACGGCTGAAGAGGTTGTCACTCACCTGGTGGCGGGGGAAATAAAATCCTATAAGCAGCTTCCTATCAACCTTTACCAGATAAGCCAGAAATTTCGCGATGAGTTCCGCCCACGGTTCGGCCCGGTCCGCTCGCGCGAGTTTATAATGAAGGATGCTTACAGCTTCCACGACAATCCCGAAAGTCTGGACAAGACTTACAAGGTAATGTACGACACATACTGCCGGATTTTCACACGCTGCGGCTTGAAATATATCATCGTGGAGGCCGAGGTTGGCGAAATGGGCGGCTCGGGGTCGCACCAGTTCACCGTCCCCTGCGAATCAGGTGAAGACACAATCGTTTATACCGAGGACGGCTCCTACACCGCAAATCTTGAAAGAGCAGCCGTTGACCCCCTGCCAAAAGAAAAACCAGCAGGGAATATTCCGCCACCCAAAGAGGTACATACTCCCGACATTGGTTCCATTGAAGCTGTCTGCACCTTCCTCAAGACCCAACCGAAGGATATGATAAAAACGCTCATTTACGCTACGGCAGACGGCGCCGTCGCCGCCTTAGTCCGAGGCGACCAGGAAATCAATCCCGAAAAACTCACGCAAGCACTCGGCGGCAAACACACAGAATTGGCCGACCTGCCTGTTATCGAAAAAGTTACCGGCGCCAAGGTCGGTTTTGCCGGACCGGTGGGAATTGCTGACAAGGTTACAAAAATGATTATCGATTATGCGGCTGCTGCAATGGCGGTTGGAGTAACCGGCGCTAACAAAACCGACTATCACATAAAGAACGTTGTGCCCGGCAGAGATTTTCCGCTGAAGGGTGAAAATATCATTGTTACGGACATTCGCTACGCCGGGGAAGGTGACACTCATAACGGCAAAAAGCTATTATTCAAAAAAGGCATCGAGGTCGGGCAGGTCTTCAAGCTCGGCACAAAATACAGCCAAAAACTCGGCGCAAAATTCCTTGACGAGAACGGAATAGAAAACCCCTGCCTTATGGGCTGTTACGGTATCGGGATAAACCGGATTCTTGCCTCCGCCATCGAACTGGGCAACGATGAGAACGGCATCATCTGGCCTATCAGCATTGCTCCGTTCGAAGTCATCGTTACCTGCGTCAATCAGGAGGATGAAAAAGTCGCACAAGTAGCAGAAGGTATCTACGACCAGTTGCGCGGTAACGGGGTAGATATATTGCTTGACGACCGTAACCTGCGAGGCGGGGTAAAATTCAAAGATGCGGACCTGCTCGGCATACCTGTCAGAGTAACGGCCGGCAAAAAGTCTGTCGCAGAAGGCAGCGTAGAGATTAAGCTGCGGTCGCAGTCCGAGAGCCAAAAAGTTGCCGTCGAAAACGCGACAGAGAAGGTGATTGAACTTGTCACCTCGCTGAAACAACGATTGAAACCATAAAGGGCCCGCCCCCGCTCCTGTCTTGCGACAAGAAGACGCGGGGGGCTGGTGGATAATGTCAAGAGCAACCTGAAACCGAAAGGAGATATAATTATGAACAATAATAAACTTTCACGCAGGAGTTTTATTCGTAATGCGTCCCTTGCAGCCGCGGGAACGTTCGCTGCTATGATGGCACAAAAGGCCGGCGGCGCGGTTGACCTGGATAAAATCGAGCGGGTCGTCAAAAACGGCCGCATCAATCAATCGGTCAGCAAATGGTGCTACGGCAAGTTCTCGCTCGATGAGATGTGCGCGATTTCCACAAAGATGGGTATTAAATCTGTTGAGCTGCTTGGGATTCCGGAGCTGGCGACGGTGAAGAAGCACGGCCTGGTCTGCGCAATGATAGGCACACACAGTCTGACAAATGGTATGAACAACAAGCAATACCACGCCGAGTGCATAGCCAGGATTCGCGAAGCCATTGACGCCGCAGCGGAATATGGCTTCCCGAATGTGATTAGCTTTTCGGGAAACAGAGCGGGCATTGCCGACGACGTCGGCATTGCAAATGCCGTTGAAGGGCTTAAACAAGTCGTTGGATACGCTGAACAAAAAAAGGTTACGATTTGTCTGGAATATCTTAACAGCAAGGTCAACCATAAAGATTATATGTTCGACCGCACGGCCTGGGGCGTCGAGGTGTGCAAGAAGGTCGGGTCGGACCGGCTGAAAATCCTTTATGATATTTACCACGCCCAGATAATGGAAGGCGACATAATCCGCACAATTCGCGACAATAAAGATTATATCGGCCATTACCATACGGGCGGCAATCCGGGCCGCAACGAAATTGATGAAACGCAGGAGCTGAACTACCCTGCCATTATGCGGGCGATTGTCGAGACCGGCTACAAGGGCTACGTAGGGCAGGAGTTCATCCCCACCCGCGACCCGCTAACGTCGCTGGCCCAGGCGGTCCGAATCTGCGATGTTTGACCTGAAACTAAAAACTCAAAACTAAAAACTCAAAACTATTGATGTGGGAGCTAAAAGACCCTAATGCGGTAAAGCTGATAATCGGAATCCTGGCCGCCAACCACAAATGTCTGCACGCTGCGATAGAGACTGTTACGGATAAGTTCGGCAAGACGGATTTCGTAAGCGATGTATGGCCGTTTGACAAGACCGATTATTACAAAGAGCAGACGGGCAACCGCATCTTAAGACAGTTTGTCAGTATTGAACGGCTGATTGACCCGGGGAAGTTAGCTAAAATCAAACACATAACAAACAGGCTCGAACAGAAACTGGCCAAAGCCCTTGCGCTTCCTCTGCCGAGGCCGGTAAATCTGGACCCGGGAATCATCGAGCCTTCGAAACTGGTCCTGGCGACAACAAAAAACTATTCGCATCGTATATATATCGGCAGGAAAATGTATGCCGAAGTGACCCTGGTTTTCGACAAGGGCCGCTGGAAACCGCTCGACTATACTTATGCAGATTACAGGCAGCAGTGTTACTTTGATTTTTTCGACAAGGCAAGAAACCGTCTGGTTGAGCAGCTAAGAAAGGGAACCAGCGGGCGGTCTTTCGGCAAAAAGCTGTTGGCTGCCTTCGGCAAAGGCGATTTGCACTAACAAATTCAGAAGGTTATTTTGGTAACGGAGCATCCACAATTCCGACATTAGTTACAGCAGCAATAGTTCTTGCGGCCGGCTCATTTTTGACCTCGCTGGCGCTAACAAGGCTCACAAGGGACCTTGCATTGCGAGCCGGCTTTGTCTCCCGGCCTGCCAGGGAGAGGTTCTCGCAGAGGACCGTTCCTCTCGGCGGCGGTATCGCAATTTTCACTACGCTGGCGGTCTTTATCCTTGCTGCGACGGCTGCGATAAAATTTCTGCCCGGCTACCTCGGCCCGCTTGCCAAACCCGCCAACATCAATCCTGCCGATTTCATAGGCAAAATCAACCAGCTCACAATTATACTCCTGAGCGTTTCTCTCTTGTTCGCACTCGGCTTGTGGGATGACAAAAAGCATCTCGGGCCGTTTCTCAAACTGGTTGTCCAGTTCATAGTTGCAATAATCGCGGCGGCATACGCGGACATCAGGGTCGAGTTCTTTATCGAAAACAAGATAATCACATCCGCACTTTCAGCAGTCTGGATAGTCCTTATCATCAACGCCTTTAATTTTCTCGACAATATGGACGGCCTTTCCGCCGGGGTCGCCATAATTGCCAGCGCCATTCTTTTCGTCGCTGCTGCAATGAGCGGCCAGGTCTTTGTCGGCGGTCTGGCAATTGTCTTTACAGGGACACTTTTGGGATTTCTGGTGTTTAATTTCCCGCCCGCCAAAATCTTTATGGGCGATGCCGGGTCGCTGGTTGTAGGGTTCTTCGTCGCGATTTTGACCCTGCGAACGACATATTATCAGGAGGCGCAAAGCGGCAGGTGGTATCCGGTCCTGATGCCGCTTGTCGTTATGGCGGTGCCGCTTTACGATTTTATCAGCGTGACTTTGCTGCGGATAAGCCAGGGCAAAAGTCCCTTTGTCGGTGACACGCAGCATTTTTCGCACCGGCTAAAAAGGCACGGGCTGACCGACACGCAGACTGTCCTTACATTATATCTGGCGACCCTGTGCACGGGGCTGGGTGCAACCTTCCTTTATCAGGTCAACCTCGCCGGAGCGATACTAATATTTATCCAGACATTTATGATACTGGCCATTATCGCCATTCTTGAAACTGCCGCCAAAAATGACAGAGCAGCCGACTAATTCGAACTTCTGCAAGAGCAAGGCGCTGGCGCTTTTCGAATATATTCTTCTTGCACTTTGCCTGTGCGTGATTTCTCTTCGGGCGACGTTCACCGAAGGCCCGACGATGCAGTCATCGACACTGGCGGAAAATGTCGGCGACAATCTGTATAGCTTATCGGTATCGGCTGTGCTGGTGTTTTCTTTTGCGGTCTGGCTCATCCGGGGTCTTTGCAGTAAAAGATTTTCGTACCGCGTCACCGGCATCGAAGTCGGTCTTGCGATATTCGGTGCGGCCGCAGTCGCAGCAGGTCTCGCAGCGGCGGACAAGCGACTGGCTATTACCGCCGTTGCGGTATTGCTCGCACCGGTGGTTATGGCTATCCTGCTGGTGCAGATACTGGACTCACCATCAAAAATAAAATTGGCCCTTGTTACCATTGCAGCTTTGGGCGTGGTTTCAGCATACCAGTGTGCGGACCAATTTTTCGTCGGCAACGAAGTAACGATTGAGCAATACGAGCGGGAGCCGCGAACCTTTCTTGAGCCGCTCGGCATAGAGCCCGGCAGCTTCCAGCAGTTTCTGTTTGAACACAGACTTTACTCAAAGGGCGTTCACGGCTTTTCCACGACCAGCAATTCGGCTGGCTCGTTTGCACTAATGGCGGCTTTTGCAGCTATCGCCTTACTTATCGACAAAGTCAAAAATCACAAGTCAAATCAGGTCCGAGCTGTCCACATTCTCGCGTGTGGCACCGCGGCGGCGGTCATTATTTTTGGCCTCGCTCTTACACAAAGCAAAGGCGCAATACTCGGCGCGCTATTCGCAGGAGTTGTGCTTATTGTGCTTCTTCGCCTCGGCAACTGGGTTGCCTCTCACAAAAAAACAATATTGGCCGTTTGCCTGGCGCTTATTGCCGCAGGGACCTGGGCCGCTGCCTCGTATGGCCTCGCGCATGGGAAACTGCCGGGCGGCAGCTCGATGCTGGTCAGATGGCAGTATTGGCATGCGGCAGGCAAAATGTATGCGGACCATTCATTGACGGGAGTCGGGCCCGGCAACTTCGCACGCTTTTATACACGATACAAACCTGCCGCCGCGCTTGAATCGGTTGCCGACCCGCACAATTTTCCACTCAGTATTTTGACACAATATGGTCCTATCGGCCTTGTCGGATTTTTGGCTTTGATTTTCATACCCTTATGGAAGACAATTTCCCCATCGAGCACCGAGTATCGAGCATCGAGTATCGAGTATCGAGATAAGCCGACTTTCAGACCGCTGGCCGTAGCTTTTTTAGTTGTCATTTGTGCTTTTCTATTATTCATCAGACCCATCTTTATGCCCGCGACACCCGCAGAGACTGCTGACGTGATGATTTACATGATAGTGACGCTTTATGTTATGCCTGTCGCGATTTTCATTATCGGCTTTCTGCTTTTAACCACACCTCTACAGGGAACACGAGATACGAGATATAAGATACGAGATACGGTTACCATGGCAGCTCTCGTCAGCGCTGTCGTGGGGGTAATGGTGCACAATCTGATAGACTTTGCCATTTTCGAGCCGCCTGTCTTGACGGCATTGTGGGCTGCAATGGCCTGTTTAATTGCGACTTATTCTATCCATAATCCTCAGGTGGCAACCGTCCCAAGACCTTCCGTCTTCGCAAGGATACTGCTGTTGGCAGGAGTGTTAGCGATGGTCTGGGGCTATCTGAATTACGCCCTTATTCCCGCGGCCAAAAGCACGGCAAAGGTGCGCGAGGCGCAGCAGGCGGCCTCCGGCGGCCAATTTGAGTATGCCCACAGCCTTCTGGATAAAGCCGCCGAGGACGACCGGTTAAGTCCGGTCCCCTTATCGCTTAACGGACGACTATATCTGCATCATTTTCAGGCAACAGGAAGAAAGGGTGCGGACCTGCTCCTGCAGGCAGAAAAGTGTTTACAGGCGGCAATCAAACGCGGCAGCGCCGATTTCAAAAACTTCGAGCGATTGACTGACGTCTATAATAATCTATCGCAAATTTCGGGACCGCAGGAAAAGACCGAGTGGCTAAACAAGGCCTTGAATAGCGCATCATCAGCGGTCGAGCGATATCCCGGCTGCGAACGTCTGCACTTTGAGCTTGCAAAAATAGCAGAACAGCTCGGCAAAACCGACCTTGCATATCAGGAATATAATGAGGCAATTGGAATTGAAGACAGCTATCGAACTCAGTTTAAGATGATGTACCCGAAAAGAGAGAAGATTGTCAGCCGACTCGGCGAAGATAAATACCAATTCGCAACGGAACGAATAAAGGAACTAAAAAAGCAGCAAAAATAAGATTAAATTTATCAGAAAAATGGTAAAAAATGGGGGATTTTTGGGAAAATTTGAAAAATGGGGTGGTTGGTTTGCAATTGGGTTTGATTGGTCCCCGGTTTGAGGATTCCGGGAAGCTCACCCGTAGGGATCTCCGCCCCCTTATGGGTAAATTCGCTTCGAGTTTGTTTGGCTTTGTTTGGCTTTGTTTTCACCGCGTCCGCAAAGCCGTTCATTTTCATAATCCTTTGTTAATAAGAAGGTTGTGTTCATTTGAGTGTCCAGCAAATTGGCTTTGTTTTGAATAAATCGTTGCTCGATTCTGGATACTCGATGCTCGATTCTTGATACTGGATACTCGATGCTCGATTCTCGATTCTTGATACTGGATTCTCGATACTGGATTCTCGATACTGGATTCTCGATACTCGACACCGGATGCTCGATAATTCCGCCTTCCGCCTTCGACAAGGCTTCCGACTTCGCTTGCGCTACGCCGGATAAGTCGGCGGACGAGCGTCGCTCGTATTGAGCATAGCGCAACTCTATATGGTTGGCGAGGATTTGGGTTTCGCCGGCCATTGGGAAGGCCTCCGAATTTACGATGGACGATACCCGCTCCTTCGACTTTGCTCAGGACGAGCTTCGCGGGCACAAGTTTACGATTTACTATTGATTATTGACTATTTTAGACTAAATGTTTGATATATATTATACAATAAAAATATTTAAGTGTCAAGTGAAATTTTTATATTAGACGCGGATTCCGCCCCGCCTACGGCGGATAAGTTCAAATGCCTGAAACTTGAGGATGGGTAAAAATAAATGGTTTTGGGGCTCTTATATTGATTTTTCCATTCCTTTCTGCTATTCTACACCCAGTAAGTATAGAGGCACTGAGGGTTTAAATCTACCTAAAAAAGTACTTTTACTTCTTTGAGCGGGCGCATAAGATACCTTGCTCGGGGTGTTTATATTGCCTGAAAAGAACATGATCGGAGTAGATTTATTTGCCGGCGCGGGGGGAATGTCACTGGGTGCAACCCAAGCGGGAATAGACGTGCGCCTCGCAGTCGAAGCAGACCCTCATGCAGCAACTACCTATGCTCATAATCATCCGCGTACCCAAGTACTCGTTGACGACATCAGGAATATAAAGAAACTACAAATTCCCACAAATGGAGAGCCAACGATTGTCTTTGGCGGGCCTCCTTGTAAGGGATTCTCAACATCAAACCAAAGAACCCGGAGTGCTCGGAACCCCGACAACTGGCTTTTTCGTGAGTACATCAGAATTGTCAAGTTGTGGAAACCCGACTGGGTCATATTCGAGAATGTGAAAGGGATTGCAGAGACAGAAAACGGGATATTCCTGGTTTCAGTGATCGGACAGCTGCAGGCGATTGGATATACGACTTCTTGGTGGATTCTTAATGCAAGCGACTTTGGAGTGCCACAAAGGAGACAACGCCTTTTTGTAGTAGGGTCTTTGCAGGGATTGAGAGTGCAAAGACCAGCACCTGCCGTGTCAAAGCCAGTTACAGTAAGAGATGCGATATCTGACCTGCCAAATCTCGAAAATGGAGCGTGTGCAAATTGGATGCCCTATAAGTGCTCGCCGACCTCCGAATACGCAAAGAATATGCGAGAGAGACTCAAACAGTCACCTAATCATCTGGTATCGAGGAATGGGCTGCATATCGTAAAGCGGTACAAGTATGTGCCGCAAGGAGGCAATTGGGAGGATATACCATCACGATTAATGAAAAACTATGCAGACCGGAATCGCTGCCATACAGGGATATATCATCGACTCAAAAAAGATGCTCCCTCGGTTGTTATCGGCAACTATAGAAAGAATATGTTGATTCATCCCCGTGAAGATAGGGGATTGTCGGTGCGCGAGGCAGCCCGGCTGCAATCATTCCCTGACTGGTATGAGTTTAAAGGATCTATTGGGTATCAACAGCAACAGGTTGGAAATGCCGTACCTCCGTTACTGGCAAGGAGCGTCTTCAAATTGATAGTAGAGTATGAGCAATCTCAAACGTCTATGGGACGAGAAGGACAATAGCGTCTAACAGAAGCATATGGCTTGGAACACAAGAGAAATCGAAGAAATCACGAGAAATAAACTAATATCTAAGCTCCAACAAGGACCGGGCGAAGAATGGTATGGACTTTATACTTCAGCTCGAAAATGTTTGGTAGAAGAAATATTGCCGGCGATAAAAGGCGTATTACCTGAACTAACCGACCATGGACCACAACATGTGGAGAATGTTTTAGATAACACAAGGAAACTTTTAGGCACAGATATTGAAAAACTGGGGGCAATGGATCTTTACTGTTTGATACTGTCGATACTCTTTCACGATGTTGGCAATATATTCGCGAGGAAAGAACACCAGCGCAATGTAAGCCAAGTTTATAACTATGTCCGGGGGGACAAGGTAGACAGACGTGAACACTTCGTTGTTTTAAAGGCGGCGAGTGCCCACTGTGGCGAGGCGAATGACGGTTCCAAAGACACTTTAAAGGATTTAGACGAAAAGACGTTTTTTGGCGGGGGGGCGATTCTCCTGCGAGACATCGCGGCCATATTGCGGTTCGCTGACGAACTTGCTGAAGGCCCCCAAAGAACATCTAAGTTTATGCAGATTCATCATAACTATCCTCCTGACAGCTATCTATATCACAAATACGCGAATATAACGACTGTTGATATTGACCGATTAGGCGAACGAATAGCCCTCACGTATGATATGTCTTTCCATACAAACGGGGATAACAAACTTGGGCAAAAGGAGCAGAATGAGATTCTTGAACTTCTCAAATTCACCCATAAGAGAATAGTGAAACTGAATCAAGAAAGGCAGTACGCAAAACACTATTCAGCTTTTTTGAGTCCTTTCAGAAAAACAACTGTGATTTTTAATTTCTGGGCCAACGGCGAGCTTCTAGATTTAACTCTTGATGAAGTCCGATTAACCGATTTGGTCGTACCAGATGACGAAGCTAAGGAATTTGTGAAGTACGCGCCTTCTCATACACCGGAGAATGTTATAGCACTTATAGAAAATTGCCTAAGAAAGAAGTGATGGTATGGACTATAATAATCCATTCGAGTATGAAGCAGCTATCAAGTTGGGGTACGACAAGATCTTGGACTTTTATATTCAAGATTTCAATTATTCCCGCTTCATACGTTCACGAAGGAATATTTTTTTAGTTGGTGAGCGAGGGTGTGGCAAAACCATGGCTCTTCTATATAACTCGCTACCAGTACAGATGAGAAAGGCCGAAAGGGATAATACTCCACTAAACCTGGATATTGTATGTGTGCACATACCATGTAACACTCCATTAACTCACAAAAAAGAATATCAGTTGCTGGATGATTTTCAGGCCTCAGTAGTTAGCGAGCATTTTCTTGTCATATCGATTATGTTTGCGATAGCTGACACGCTTTCCAAAATTCCAAATCTAACAACAAGTATGAATGAATCGGATATCAGAGAGGATCTCAAATTTCTTCTTGCTATCAAGCTACCACCCAAAAAACCAGTCTTGAGCAGCTTGGCACTTTATTTTCAAAAAGAGGTAGGAGAGGCACAGAGAGCAATTAATGCCAAAAAACTAGACGCATTTTATGAGAACGCAACGTCATTTTCGGCAGGTGTGTTGCCCCTGCTCACCTGCCTAAAAAAGATACCTAAGCTGGCTAATTCCCATTTTGCACTGATGCTTGATGATGCTCATGACCTTAACATTAACCAAATCAGGGCATTAAACTCGTGGATCGCATATAGGGACAACTCGCTGTTTAGCTTCAAGATTGCCACGGCGAAGGTAGACCGGCCTCCATCTCTAACAGCATCAGGAGGAGCCATTCTTGAGGGGCATGACTATACACTTATAGACATGGAGCAGCCTTACCAGAACCGGCTCTCAGACTTTGGGAAACTTGCAAGAGATATCATCAATCGCCGACTGGAAAAAAACGCTATTATGAAGACGCCCGAAGAATTTTTCCCGGTTAATCCACAATTCGAGGCGGATGTTAAAGAATGTGAGGATAGAATCAGAAAAGAGGCAGCACAAAAGCTTGGTAAGCCAACCCAAAAACAGATAACCGACTACGTCTATAAGTACGCACGAGCAGAATATTTCAGAAGCAGGTCAAAGAAGGCCAACTGGCCGCCGTATTCTGGTTTTGAAACGCTCGTGCATTTGTCGACCGGAGTAATCCGTAATCTTTTAGAGCCCTGCTATTGGATGTATGACAAAATTGTGTCTGAGAAATATTCCAAAGGGGAAAAAGATTTTATTGTTAATGAGATCCCCTATTCTGTGCAGACGGATATTATTTTGGAGAGAAGCAAGAAGAAATGGGATTTTATTCGGAACGGATTGGACAATACTATAACCGGATGCTCCCGTGAACAAGCTCTACAATTATACAATCTCTTTGAAAATCTTGCCATTTTGTTCAAAGACAGACTCCTAAAGCATAAATCGGAACCACGAGCCATTACATTCACGATATCTGATAAAGAATTCGAACATTACAACAAACTTGAGGGATTGTTAGGCATTGCACGGAAAGCACAGTTGCTTTATACTTATATCAGTTCTGGCAAAGAATCTGGTAAAAGGGAACTTTATTACGTTCCAAACCGCATCCTCTGGCCTGACCGAGGCCTTGACCCTGTTGGTCAATATTCTCATGTATCGATAAAGGCCCGGCACTTGTGGGCGGCAGCAAACAACAATAAAAAAATACCATTTAGCCAAACTGGGGCCGAGGAAGGGCAAGGACTATTTGATAATGAACAGTGATATATTTATTACCGTAGCTAGCTGGGAAGAACGTTTCTGGCTCGGATTCGAACGAGAAATGAACCAGTACAGCCCTGCAAATGTTCTTATGTACTATTATAAGGAATATGCTGAAAGAACAAGTAGCCATCGGGAAAAAGTAAAACAGCTTTGCGAGAAGAAGGGAATCGGTTTTCATCCATATGAAGTATCCTTCAAAGAAGGGAAAGAGTCGTGGAAAATTCTTTACGAAACCTTGACAGAATTAAAAGTTACAAAAAAAACCATTACTCTCGATATTACTACTATGCCACGAGAAACTATCTGGACAATTTTAAACCTTCTTGATGAACGAGACGCAGAAATAAAATATATTTATTACAAACCTGAAGGTTACCATGAGGAATGGCTCAGCAGGAATGCAGATAAACCACGAATAGTTTACAAAATGGGAGGGATTGCTAAACTAGGGGTCCCGACTAAACTTGTAATCTTGACAGGATATGACGTAGACCGTGTCCAGCAGCTAATCGACTTTTTCGAACCAGAAGCCACCTTTCTTGGCATTCAGACAGGTAATCAACTGGACAATCAAAATAGAAACATTGCGAGACACCAGAAATTTAAAAATGAGCCAGATGTTATATTGTTTGATGTAGATGCATACTCCGAGGACAGGGGTTTTGCTGCAATTGAACAGCAAATCAGCGGACATGTAAAACATTTGAACGTCATTATGAGTTCGTTAGGCCCTAAACTATCGGCTATTGCTCTTTACAAGATACATAAGCGATATCCGGATACGGCTTTAGCTTATGCACCATCAAAAGAGTTCAATCCAGAGTATTCCCATGGAATCGGAGAAACAGTTGTAGGCCTTCTATAATACCGTTAGATATTCAGCCAGCAGGTATTAGCGTTTACATAAATGGATAATCTTACAAAAAAACACCGCGCATACTGCATGTCCAGAATAAAGTCGAAAGATACTAACCCTGAGTTTTTGGTTCGGCAGATTATTCATCGGATGGGTCTTAGATTTAGACTGCACCGAAACAATCTTCCGGGCAGGCCAGACATTGTTTTGCCAAAACATAAAAAAATTATATTTGTCCACGGTTGTTTTTGGCACAAGCATCGATGCAAATACGGCAAAGTGCGACCCAAGACGAATTCCAAATATTGGGAACGAAAGCTATCTGGTAACGTTGAGCGAACTCGCAAGGATATCAGAGCTTTAAGAAATCTCGGCTGGAAAGTCCTGGTTGTATGGGAATGCTGGACAAGAGATGCTTCAATGCTTGAGAGTCACATTCGACGTTTCCTGGGGTAAATCATTGCCTGTTCACTATTGCCGACTCTCGCACTTGTCCATCATTGGAAAATTGAAACTTGCGGATTTACCATGATATGAGGGAGAATCAAAAACTTTTAGATTCCGTGTTCCGCCTTCGGCGGACGGAATGACCCTCCGATATTCGAACTTCAATGAAGTACGCACTACGAGATACGCTCCATTATGTCATTTGGTATATCAAAATTCGAGTATGTGTTCTGCACATCCTCGTGGTCCTCAAGCTCCTCCATCAGGGCAATTATCTTCCTTGCAGCTTTTTCATCGCTGATTGTTACGGTGCTCTGCGGCACCATTGATATCTCCGCCACCTCGGTGGCTATACCCTTATCTTTCAGCGCCTTTATCAGCTTCTCATAAGCGCTCAGGTCGCAGGTTATCTCGAAAACGCTGCCGGTATTTTGCATATCGTCGGCGCCGGCGCTTAAGGCGATTTCCATAAGCTCCTCTTCGTTGACATTGGCGGCATTGACTGTGATAAGCCCCTTCTTACTGAACATCCAGTTGACGCATCCGCTTGTTCCCAAAGAGCTGCCGTGCCTTTCGAACAGCCGCTTAATTTCCGATGCGGTCCGAGTGTGGTTATCCGTCAGCGCATCGACCATTACCGCCACGCCGCTCGGCCCGTAACCCTCATAAACAATTTCATCAAAATGAACCCCCTCCATTTCGCCCGTTCCCTTTTTGACCGCCTTTTCAATGGTGTCTCTCGGCATATTGACCGCCTTGGCCTTGTCGATTGCATATCGCAAAGTCAGATTTGCAGAGGGGTCCCCCCCGCCGCTCCTGGCTGCGACTATTATCATTCGAGCCACCTTGCTCCATACTTTCCCGCGCTTGGCGTCAATGGCCGCCTTTTTATGTTTTATTCCTGCCCAATGTGAATGACCTGACATAGTTAATCCTCCGACAAAACATCGATAGTCAACTTCGCTGTATCAGCTTCAGAGCTTCCAAAACGCCGGCAATTATAAGTAATCAATAATCAATAATCAATATAAAACCGGCCCACACATAGAATATATGCAAGCTTCCGCCGTTGACAGAAGCAGCATAACAAAATATATTACGAAGCACAATTTGTCCAAAAGGCCTTGAAGAATATGCCAACCTGCCATTCGAGCTATACAGAGAGTATGAAGGAGCCAAAAAAGGCCGCCTATATCCCCGCCATAGCCATATCCCTCCTCTTTGTGCTTTTGCCTGCTTCAACGACAAATGCACAGACCATTTTGGTGGAGGCGGAGGGCTTCGAGAACACCGGCGGCTGGGTAATCGACCAGCAGTTTATGGACCAGATGGGTTCGCCATTTCTATTGGCCCACGGGCTGGGTGAGCCGGTGAAGGACGCGACAACAACGGTGCAGCTCCCGGCACCCGGGCGATACCGTGTATGGGTCCGCACACGCGACTGGACATCGCCGTGGAATACGCCGGCGGCGCCCGGCAAATTCCAGCTTTTAATCGATAGCAAATCCCTTGAAACTATCTTCGGCGCCGAAGGAGCACAATGGCATTGGCAGGACGGCGGAATAATAGAGATTGCCAAAAAGCAGGTTACAATCACGCTGCACGACTTGACCGGCTTTGAGGGCAGGTGCGATGCCATCATTTTTTCCGACGCCGATTTTACTCCGCCGAACGAAGAAAGGGAGTTGGCGGCTTTCCGAAAGAAGTCTCTGGGTCTGCCTGATAAAGCACAAGATGCAGGCCAATTTGATTTTGTGGTAGTGGGCGGCGGGATGGCAGGCACGTGTGCCGCCATTTCAGCGGCCCGGCTGGGACTGCAGGTAGCGCTTATCCAGGACCGTCCGGCGCTGGGCGGCAACAATAGTTCCGAGGTCCGCGTCCACCTGAATGGAAAGATTAACCTGCCTCCTTATCCTGCTCTGGGAAATGTTGTCAGGGAGCTCGACTCAGGATACAGGGGAAATGCACAGCCGGCGTCAAGTTATAACGATGATAAAAAACTGCGGGTCGTGCGAGGAGAGAAAAAAATCCGCCTGTTTCTCAATATGCACGCGGCGGCCGTAGAGAAGGACGGCGACCGCATCGCCGCAGTCATTGCCAAAGACATTATAAGCGGCAGGGAGCTGCGGTTCGCGGCACCGCTGTTTGCCGACTGCACGGGCGACGGCAGCATCGGCCACCTCGCAGGGGCGGATTTCCGGGTGGGCCGCGAAGGCCGGGATGAAACCGGCGAATCGCTGGCGCCGGCAAAAAGCGACTGCCTGACCCTGGGCGCGTCCGTGCAGTGGTACGCCGTCCAGAACCCGACAACTACGACGTTTCCGGATTGTCCCTGGGCGTTGCAGTTTACCGAAGAAAGCTGTCAGCGCACAACCAGAGGAGACTGGGATTGGGAAACGGGCATCGGGCGAGACCAAATCGGTGAATTTGAATTCATCCGCGATTATGCCCTCCGAGCCGTTTACGGCAACTGGGCATTTTTGAAAAACAAAAGCTCGGACAAAGCGAAGTATGCCAGCTGGAAGCTCGAATGGGCCGCGTATATCGGCGGCAAGAGAGAATCCCGCCGATTGTTGGGTGACATCATATTGCAGCAGCAGGACATCGAGCAGCGAAAAGATTTTCCCGATGCGTTTGTAACGACCACGTGGACAATCGATTTGCATTATCCGGCCCCTGAAAACTCCAGGCACTTCCCCGACTGCGAGTTTCTGTCGATTGCAGAAATGAAACCGATAGAGCCGTATCCGATACCGTATCGGTGTTTCTATTCGCGCAATATCGGCAATCTTATGATGGCAGGACGCAATATAAGCGTTACTCACGTGGCGCTGGGGACGGTCCGCGTGATGCGGACCTGCGGGATGATGGGCGAGCTTGCAGGAATGGCAGCATCGCTATGCAAAAAACATAATACCGACCCGCGCGGCGTCTATCAGCATCACCTCGATGAGCTGAAGGAGCTTGCCGGACGCGGCGTTGGCAAAACCAGTCGGATAGAAAACAACAGGCAATCCACACAGCTAACACCGCTGTCCCGTTTGAAAGTCAGCGACAACAAACGTTTCTTACTCACAGAGAAAGGCGAACCATTCTTCTGGCTGGGGGACACTGCATGGATGCTGCGAGTTATCCCGCCTGCTGAGGTTGACCACTATATGTCCAACCGGGTGTGCTTCACGTTTGTAGGTATAAAAATTGCTCTCCATATAGGAAAATAAAGTGATTTTGAAAGATAACCTATAATGGAGAGCAAAACTATGGATACCAAAAGTATCGACCAATTAG
>Ga0315291_10004062_pt1 | contig 18758 bp, 18 predicted proteins | sample YL17G12_20_MG_FD_203070 | JGI IMG/M metagenome (GOLD analysis project Ga0315291, IMG submission 203070) | Sediment microbial communities from Yellowstone Lake, YNP, Wyoming, USA - YL17G12_20 | ecosystem: Environmental > Aquatic > Freshwater > Lake > Sediment | place: USA: Wyoming | collected...
AGGATTACTAAGAAAAAGAATTATCTAAATTTAAAAATGAAAAACTATAAAAATAGTCAGGACTTACAGAATATTATAAAAAAGATAAATTATTATTTTTCTTCAAGAAAAAAAATGAGTTTATGCAAGTATTTCTGCAGAGTTAATGATTTTGGACAATTAAAACTATTAGATTTATTTATAAGGGATAGAATAAGACTTGTTATTACTAAAAAAATGAATTTGAAGAACAGAAGATTAATTTCATATAAAAATTTAAAAGACTTGGGATTAGTCAGTTTTCCGAGATGGATTTGTCATGCAAAAAGATTGATGTATAATAAACTTATTGCTTATCAGTACCATAAAGTTTCAAAGTAAACTTTATTGGGGCACCTTATAAAATATGCAATTCCGAGGCTTGACTTTCTACAGAGTATTTCTGTACTTTCGGGTGCAGGTAGTTAAGTAAAGGAATTGCCAGATTTCATCTGGCCAATACCCCGTATAAAATTTATTTTTATACGGGGCTGATAAGCAGTTAAGATACTTTTTTGTGCAAAATAATTTTTGTTATTAGACGAGCTTGTGGATATATAGTTCCCAAGCCATAAAATTTTGGAAATTTTATATAAAAAGAATCATTTTGAGATAAATATATTGGGCATATAACTGAAAAATATACTTTAAGAAGATCTTCAACTGTTGAGAAAGTAACTTCAATAATCACACTACCATTGTTTAATTCTATACGTGTAGTAGGTATAGGATCTAATATAGATAAAAGTTCATCTAAAGTTTGATATGTTGTGTTATCATGAATACCCAAATATCCTCCATCCGCTAATTGGAGGTAAGAATTATTTGGTGTTGCAATAAAAATTACTCCCTTTCTTTTTGATTTACCTACGAAACCTACAACTTGTCCTTTTTCATTTCTAACCACTATTCTTTCAAGTAAGGGAGCGATTGTTTCTAACTGAGTAGGATCAATCTCATTATTTGGTAATTCATTTATAGATGGTGGATTTAATTGATCGTACAAAAAAGTATATATATAAATTATATAAACCTTTGATTATATCACATTATTTATTTTGTATTTACTTTAATATAATTAAAAGTATTTTATATATTTACCGGCCACTTTGCATACATTATCGTCTTTGGTTCGTCATTACATTTAGGTATGCTTTGCCATATTTTTTCAGTAATAAATGGTATAAATGGATGGAATATTTCGATATAAGTTTTTAAACATTTCCAAAGCACCCATTCAATTGTCAATCTATATTTATTTTCCTTTTCTTCATACAAATACTTTTTTGAATATTCTATATATTTGTCACAGAATTCATGCCAAAATGAGTTCTGTAAGCTCTCAATTGCAAGGTTAAACTTAAAACTTTGGATATATCTGGTAACATCTTTTATTGTTTTGTTAAGCTCCTGTATCATTTCTTTATCCTCTTTGGATAGTTTTAAATCTTTCTCTTCTGTTCTGTATATGTTTTCATCTTTAATATTTGACAAAACAAACTTGCTTGCATTCCAGATTTTATTTAATAAATTCCTATTGAATTTTATTCTTTCCCAGTCAAATCTGTAAGCACTACCGGCTTTTCCTGCGATATAATAGAAAAGTCTTAAAGTGTCAGCTCCATGCTCTATTACAATATCATCCATTGAAATTACCATCCCTCTAGACTTACTCATTTTACCTCCATCTTGTGCTAGTAACATTCCGTGAAGATATACATCTCTAAATGGAATGTTGCCTATTCTATAGATTCCAAGCATGACCATGCGAGAGACCCACCATTCGAGAATATCATACATAGTTTCCATTGTGTCAGTTGGGTAAAAATATTTCATTAAATTCTCCTTCGTAAGTGTTGCATACGGCCATTGTCCTGAAGAAAACCATGTATCAAATACATCTTCATCCTGGACCCATTTTGTACCAGGTGATTTTATCTGAATTCTAAGTTGGGATGAATTATTGAAATTAAATTTTTTTCCATCAATTTGTTCAATAATTTTTCCATCTTTGTCAATATATTCAGTTATCTTTCCATTGTACCAGGCAGGAATTCTATAACCCCACCAAAGAGAACGCGAAACTGGCCAGTCACGAAGATCATTAAGCCATTGGAAATAACGTTTTTCCATGTATTTTGGATGAATTCTTATTTCTCCTTCTTGGACAATTTTGATTGCATCTTTCTTAATTTTATCAACCTTGACATACCATTGAGAAGACATAATCGGCTCGATTACCGTCTTGCATCTTTCACATATCGAAACATTTTGCTCGATTTCTTCTTCTTTTTCTATTAGATTTTTATCTTTTAAATCTTTCAATACCTGAATTTTTGCTTCTTCAACATTTAATCCTTTATATTTCCCAACCGGTCCATAAAGTTTTGAATCTTTCCAAATTGTATTTATATAATCGATTTTTTTATCTGGATTAGCTTTATTCCATCTAAGCATTATGTCGTAGTCTTCTTTTGCGTGAGCTGGTGTGATTTTCAATGCCCCTGTTCCAAAAGTTTTATCTACTTGTTGGTTAGTAATTATAGGTATTTCTCTGTCTAATAAAGGTAATATCACAGTTTTTCCTATTAAATCTTTATATCTTTTATCCTTTGGATTAACTGCTACAGCTGTATCAGCAAGCATTGTTTCTACTCTTGTTGTTGCTATGGTAATGAAATCTTCAGATCCTTTAATTGGGTATTTGATATAGGTAAGGGTTGTTTTTCTATCTTTCCTTTCACAGTCAATATCAGCAAGAGCAGTTTTGCATTTTGGACACCAGTTAGTTATTCTTATACCTTTATAGACCTGCTTATCTTTATATAATTTGACAAAAGTTTCAAAAACTATAGAAACAATTTCCGGATCTAATGTAAAAGTATCTCTGTCGAAATCAGCTGATAAACCGACTCTTTCTTCATCGCTTCTTGCCTGTTTGCTACATTCAAGGCAGAATTCATAACACTGTTTATAAAATTCGTCTCTTCCAAGATCTATTTTTGTTTTTCCTTTCTTTGCAAGTACATCTCTTTCAAAAACAACTTCAGATTGTATGCCGGCATGATCTTTACCTGGTAGAAGCAGTACTTTTTTCCCAAGCATTCTATTAAATCTTCCCAAAAGATCCTGATAAGAATATCCTGATAAGGTTCCTAAGTGAGGTCTAGCGTTTGCATTTGGAGGAGGGCATATAATGCAGAAAGATTTTCTCTCATCTTTTGTTAAATCTTTCTGCAGACCTTTTTTGGGGTGATATTCTGGTTTATAAAATTTCCCCTTTTTCCAAAATTTCAAAATTTCTTCTTCTGTTTTTATCGGGTCGTATGGCCCTTTCGACAAACTTCGATTATGCTTGGTTATAGAGCTGAGTATACGACCTTTTAGTAAATTATTTTTGTTTTTTTCCATTTTATCAGCTTAAGAGATTAAATAACACTAAATTTCTATTTCAATAGAACCTTTTAAACCTCTTGTTTTGTCCAAATAAGTATACCAAGGTTTACTTCTTGATAAAGCGATTAAAACTGCGATAAAGGTCGAATGAGTGAATACAGCTATTTTATCATCTTCATTAAAATTCTTTTTTAAATACTTTATGAATTTCTTGCATCTCGTAACAAATTCTTCAAAACTTTCTCCCTTATTTGGCATTAGATATTCCTTACCGCCATGTTTCTCAACTCTATTATTTGGAAATTTGCTGTAAGGTGTGTCAAATGGAACACCTTGAAGTTCCCCAAAGTCGTATGGAACTATTAAATCATTAATAATAAGGTCTCTTCCAGGAAATATTATATCAGCAGTTTGACGGGTTCTTTTCATTGGCGAGCAAATTAAAATGTTGTAATTTCCCTTTAATTCTTTTTTAATTTCTAAGGCTTCATTTTTGCCTTCTTCATTTAGGTCGGCATCTTCTTTTCCAAGTCTCTTTCCGCCTACATTGAAATCTGTTTTTCCGTGTCGAACTACTAATACTTTCATAATTTATATTTAATAAATTAAATATTTAGCTCAATAAATCCTTGGAAATTCCTTGAATCTCCTAAGTATTTATACCATGGGAGTTCGTTTGCTAGGGCTTTAAAAATCTCGATATTTGTCGAATGTGTCACTGCTGCTACGTTATCTTGGGCTTGGAAATTCCCTTTGATAAATTCTAAAAAATTTATGCATCTATCCACAATATCTTCGAAAGTCTCTCCGTTATTCGGCATTAGGAACTTCATATCGTTGAATTCTTTAATTTTATTATCAGGAAAATTTTCAAAAGGCATTGAAAAGGGAATGCCTTCTAATTCGCCAAAATCATATTCAATTAGAAGGTCGTTCTTAATTACTTTCATTTCTGGGAAAAGAATTACAGCTGTTTCGTATGTTCTTTTTAAGGGTGAAGAAAAGCATAATTTATAATCCTTTTTAATTTTCTCTTTTAATTCTGTTATTTCTTTTTTACCTTCAAGGTTCAATGATAAGTCAGTTCTTCCTTGTCTTTTGCCGTTTAGGCTGTAGTCTGTTTTTCCGTGTTTGATTAATACTAGATTCATAATTAATATTATAATAAATAAAAAAACCCTGTCTAATTACCTATGAAGATAATTATACAGGGTGTTTTTATAATATAAACACGGTGCCACCTTTTATTTAGTAAAACCTTACGGTTTATACTCTTTGTGCCCTACTACGCTAAAGCTACGTAGGGTTAAAACTTTAACGGGCTTACCCGGTGCAGTTAATCAGAATTACTGTTTTCCTGCACAGCTTATCTGCTGACGAGACAGACTTAAACGCTTTTGGTATTCAATTAAACTTAATTCTATCACAATGAGGGATATTTGTATATTCTTTTAATGCAGTTAAAATTCAAAAAGTTTAGTTTTGAGGAATAGAGACTCTTTGTATTAATATTTCCCCAAGGAGTTTTAGAAGTGAATCTGAGAATAATATTCTGGTATGGCCATAAATTCTTACAGCGAAATTTTCAATTCCTAATTGAGGTGGTAAAAGAGCGTTTCCTGATGGGATAATATGATTATCACCTAACTCAGCAGAGATTGAAATTATTTTTTCTTTTATTCTTTCGGGGATTTGTTTCATTCCTTTTTGAATTTTTATTATAACAGCAGATCCAGGCAGTAATTCGTACCCATGAGTTAGATTAAACAATAAACGGTCTAAATATCCAAGAAGAGTTCCTCCGTAGGGTACCGCGATATTTATAAACAATGGGGATTGAACATTAAGTGTTTGTTCTAATAATTGAATTAGATACTGCATAGCTATTAAACCTCCTTTACTGTGTGTAACTATGATACAGTTTTCAAAATCAATTTTTCTCAATAATCCTTCTAATTCTTTTACATAATCTTCTACACGGCCTAGATTTCTTGTTTTTTCTAATCCTTCTAATATATGTATGCTAAAACCCTGATTGTGAAAATATCTTGCTATTTTTCCCATGAAGGGCCATCTTTCTCCATAACCCGGAAGTAATATAACATCTCCTTTATCCCCATAGAGATATTCACTGGGAAGTGCTTGGCTTCGAAAAGATTTTATATGCATTCCAATAAAAAGTGCATATTCTCTAACAAAATCAGGGAAATTTCTACCTACCTCTCTCACGTATTCTAAGAAAGTATGGCCAATTCCTTGTCCTTGAGGTGATTCCGAACTCATTTTAAAATATAATCAAATTAAGGATTAACTGTTTTAGTTAATTTCCTACCGTTTCTAATAGTATACGCTAGTATTCCTAATAATCCTCTTATTAACTTTGATGGATTACCAATTCTAGTTTCTTCATTAATATGCAAGTATATTGTTTCAGTATTTTCTACAGAAGGTGCAATTTCAGCAACAACTGGATACATTGCACCATCGTCTATAATTGTTACCATACCTCCACCTCTTTGTATTTGATTTTGAAAAATAGTTTGAAGAGCACGAAAGAGCCTTGTTTTTACAACAAATTGAAAAATATTTAATACATCATAAAGAAGGAAATTAAATATACTTCTATGTCCAATAGATGTTTCTAAAGTACGAGCAGCTTTAGTTTTTGCTGCTCCTGTAATTAATAATCGTGTTGGACCATTTTGTTTTTCGATACATTCATAAAGATGTGAATAAGTATCATAAGCAAGTGAGTGTAACATAGTCTCATAGTCGTAAGTAAGATCAGTATTTAAAACATTTAAAATATTTAGAACCCATTCTTCAGCTTTTCCCCAACCATATTCTGAATGTCTACTTGTAATGATAATTACAGATGTTTCGGGATGTTCCTGTAAAAATAATCTTAACTGTTCTAGTTGTTTATATGAAATTTCAAGAGAAACTTGTTCTGAAGCAGTTTTAGCCAATATTTGGTCAATATCTATAACTAATGTGCATCTTCTAGATTCAATATTTTTATCTTTGGCTATAATATCCTGCAAGTATAAAGCTGATAATAAATCTGTTCCATCCCGGAAATAAGAAAAATTCCCTTCTATTGTCCAACCTGTATCAATTCTTTCCGTAGCTTCTTCTATCATATTTATGAATATAATCTAGATTTTAGTTTCGTATTATACTATAAAACCTTTATGATAGAGAATATCGTAAAGATAATAAAAAATATTTTTAAATTTCTACAGGGGCTATTTTTCCCTTCAATCTGCGAAGGATGTGGTGAACTTGGGTCTTATCTATGCGAGAATTGTATTAAAACAAAGGTTGTATTTGTAGATGAACATCACTGCCATGTTTGTAAAAAAATATCATTAAAATATTTAGTACATCCAAAATGTAAAAGGAAATCTTCTCTTGATGGGGTGTTTATAGTATGTGAGTATTCGAAATTTATTGAAAATTATATAGGCGATATAAAATACGAGTTTTATTTTGCTATGATTGATGATTTAGTCAACCTTATAATTTATGGATTACAAACAAATACGAAATTTAAAAAGATTATTAATAAAAGTATTTTTACTTATGTTCCATTATATAAAAGACGTGAACTATGGAGAGGTTTTAATCAGTCAGAACTTCTGGCTAGAAAGCTTTCCAGATATTTTAATACGGACATGCTAAGGCTACTAAAAAGAGTCAAAAATACAAAATGCCAGGTAGGTTTAGCAAGGAAAGAAAGACTTACTAATGTCGAAAATGCGTTTAAATATGTTTATCAAAATGATAAGATAATTAAATCAGTTTTAATTATAGATGACGTTATGACAACAGGGGCAACTTTCGAAGAATGTGCGAAGGTATTGAAAGAAAATGGCATTGAGAAGGTCTATGGATTAACTGTAACAAGGGGTTAATAAGGTTTTAGGGTAATATATTTAATAAGAAGAAATTAAACATAATTTTAAGAATAATATATAATAATTTTATGAAAAATTTCATTTTAAGAGAGTTTGGATATAACAGTAAAGTTATAAAGAGTCTTAATGAAGAAGAGAATCGTCAGTTATATCTTGCTGTAATGCAATATGTATGGGCGAATCTTTTTAATGATCTACCAAAATCGAAAGTAGAAGAAATTCGTAGAGCTATTGATAATAATAAAATAAATGACTTACCTATAATTGTTCCTAATTTTATTAAATTAGTCAAAATTTATGGTCGAAAATTCAGAAGCTCAAACAAAAGAATCAAGTCGTAGAGGAGAAATTCGAGTTTTTATCCAAGAGCAGATATCTGCTCTAAGGGAAAGAACAATTGAATTAGCGGATAGTTTACTGGATAAATTAGACAGTGTAAGAATTAAAATTGCAGCAATGTATTCTTCTATTAGGAGCTTTTTAATTGCAGCTGTTATAGCTGGTATAATTTTTACTCCTATGTCTCCTAGAGAAGGAAATATTACAAAATATATAGAAAAGAAGACAGGGAGAGTAGATACTGCTTATGTGTTTTTAGCAGGTACTGACATCGGAACTGATCAACCAAGTATAAGTTGGAGGTTTTATTTTAATCATTTAATCAGAGATGATCTTGATATTATTTTTGGTACCACAGGAGATAATTATAGAAGAGAATTAGAGGCAGGAAGATTAAGAATTCTTTCAGGAGTTCCATTTGATTATAATAGAGACGGAAATGATGATAGAGCGGTAGATATAAGTCGACTTTCAACTGAACAGTTAGCTCAAGTTTTTGAGACAGAATTGCAACAAATTGTTAAATTAGCTCAACAAGGAAAATTTGATGAGGTTATGATTTTTATTAATGCACATGGCGGTTATAATGAAAACATTGATTGGGTCGCGGGTGAGATGAATTTACTGGGATCGGAACTTTTTGAAAATACTTTATACGAAGGTCTTAAAGGATTACCAGAAAATATACGCGTAAGGGTATTTTTGTATTCTTGTAATAGTGAAGCATTAGTTGTTGGGAAATTAAGGTTTACTGATATTGTCTCAAATAGCACTGTATTTTATTTAACTATAGAAGGAGGATACCCTTCTCGAAAACAGGCGTCTAACTATTTATCTGTTGAGACATTATATGATAGGATTGTAGTTGACGATCTTTCTACTAGTGAAGAAGTTCCAGATATTAGACCTTCTGGTTCAATTGAACAAGTAAGTTCAACTTTTAGTTTTCCATATATAAGAGTTGTAGATATGGTAAGAAATACTACAAAAAAAGCAATAACTTACACAATAGCTGCAACAACTTCTGTTCCAGGTTATACAGTAACTGTGCCATCTAGTATAGTTGTTAATCCAAATGATTCTCGAGGGTTTTCTTTATTTATAGAAGGGGGTGATGTTAGTGTTACTCAATTTCTTACGGCTACAGTAAAACTTGCCGCATCAAATGGGGTAGAATTGGAAGTAGTGAATACGTGGGATAATCCCTATTTTTGGGGAGGTTTAGTGTTTTCTCCAGAGGGTCAACCAGGTTCTTATAGAGTTTCAAATCATAGAGGGAATAGGGTATATCATGTTATGATCCCAATTACAAATACTCTTAATATAACTCAAAGATTAATAGCAGAGGATACTACCAATCCCTGGTGGGGAATAAGAAGACAAGAAGTGGTAGTGCCTCCTAGTGGTATTGGTTATATTCATTTCGTTTTTATGCAGAGATTGCCCATTCAAAAAGTTGGAATAGGAATTTTTTCACCATCTGGCCGGGAAATAAAACGATATGATGATTTCAACAGTGAATTACTATTTAATGAAAAAGATGCAATATTACCATTTGTTTATAGGGGTAGTCATAGTAGAAATATTTATTAGGTTTATTATTATATTGTTTAATATGGTTTTCTTCCAAAAATCTTCCTAATTCCATTTACCATTTTAACATCCACACTATATTTAGGTATTAAGTTTGTACCATGGATAAAAATTTCTTGTAACATTTTAACAATAAATGATAATAATACAGGTAAGAAGAGTGATTTATAATTAATTTCCAAAGAAAATTTTGAAAAAAAGAGAATAACCAGACAAAAATTTTCAAAGAAATTCGGCGCTATTACAAAGAATTTCCTGTTTTTAGTTATCTCAAAAAGGATGAAACCTAACATTCGATAAATATATAAAACAAGGCATATTGTTGAAATAGGATGTGAAAATTTATTTAATACTAATATTGCTATAAAGGTTAAATAAAAAGAATCAAGTGCTTTATCAAATTTCTGATAATAGGGCGTTAATTTTGGCTGATCTACACGTATATTTCCTAATAACAATGTGTCAAAATCGATCCAATCGGCTAAAATACTAGCTAAAACTCCCCAAAGTCCGAATTTAAATATTGAAAAAGGGACAATTAGCCTGAGACTTATTACTAAATAAATTAAAAGTTTTTGGCTATTTGTGAAGTTATATTTCATTGATATTTATAAGTATAGAAAGGGCATTTCAGGTTGTCAGCTTAAATAAGTATCTTAAGTTTATCATTCCTTTTCGCAGATTTCTTCATATAGGTCAAAGGTTCAACCTTTGACCATAATAGTGATTCAAAGTCATCAATACCTATTACTTTTTTCACTATTTTGCGTTATATATGTATATCTTATAATATTTATCATATTAATGAGCGCTAAGAAAAAGAACAAAAGCATGTTTAATTTTATGGTTGTATTAGCTACATTTGTTACGACTATTATTACTGTTGGTGTATTAGGTTTTGTGGTGTATATATATAGAAATAAAAAAGAGGAATTAAAAGATTTAATAGTAAAGGATAAATCGCCTGTTGTTTTTGCAAAAGAGTTCATATCTAAACCTATGTGCAGCGAATATAAAGATATAAAGGATGTAACTGTAAATATTGAATATCTAGCACCTCAGGAAGCTCAGAAACTGACAGAATTACCTTTAGATTTGCAGTCTCTATACGAAGAGGAATCTTTAAATTACGGTTCTTTCTACGAAATTGAGTGCGATAATATTGTCGCCTACATATTTATTTATAAATTTGATAAAACCGGATTAGAAAAGGGATATTTTGATATTGAGATAGAAGGAATTTTAATAGTTATTATTGGAAATCTAATCTTTATGACCAGCCTGAATATATTTTTCTTAAAAAAGATTTGTTTTTTACAGGTGAGAAAGGGATACGTGCCAGTTTAATTACAAAAGAAGAAAATAGAAAAAAATTTAAAGAAATTTTCGCAGAAATAATTGAAAACGTTGAATATATTGAAGAACCTATCATAAATAATGATTTAGTAAAATATACCAATCCAGCTTATGGTTATTCATTCGATTACTCTTCAGAGGATGTTTTAGAGGAAGTATCAGGATTTTATTGTAAAGATTACAAATGTTTAAAAAGCGAAACAAATGGTGATGTGGTAAAAATAAATGATTTATATATAACTTCTTATGCTTCAAATGTTTCAACTGATTATGACTATGATGAAGGTTTGGATAAAAATTTATATAAGGAGCCAATAAAAACAAGTATTGGAGGCGAAGCTTATTATTATATAATTTCAAATGATGGGTATATTCGAATGATAACTCATGATTATAAGATTAGTGGGGATATCCTATGGGTGAAGACTGAGAAAAAGGTTGTTAAGAAGGGGATTAGCTATTATATTTCATTTAACAGCGGACTTTTTGATGATTATATAACAGAAGTTGAAATTGAGAACTTAAATAAATTATTTAATTTATTTGTATTTTAATGAAAAACTTAAAGGGAATATTACAATTTAATACAAAATTATTAAAAGAAATCTCTATACTATTAGTTTTAACGTCAATATTTAGCTTATCTATGTTTCAGAATATAATTTACGCGCAGGAAGATTTGGAGAATATTGATATGATATACAGGAAAGTGTTTGTAGAACTGCCTTTATATAGAGGGGATTATTATTATGGTAAACATATAAATGCTAGTGTGGCAGCAAATGAAATAAATAATATCCCAATTTTAAAACCGGGCCCGAGAGTAAGGATAATAAAAGATGGATATTTAACTTTTGATAGTAAAAGCGGTTATATTCAGCCTCCTGGTGAATTTATTTATGCATCAGGAGTATGCTGGACTGTTTCAAGTTTAGGTGCTGTGATGGATGAGGTAAATAAGAGATTTGAAAAGGATTATGGAATACCTCTTTTTATTTTTGAATATGCAGACAGGATAGCTCATAGAGATGCATATAAGACTTATACTTACAGTAATTATGGTTATGGTTATACGGTTGTTAAAAGACCGGATTGGATAACTGATTATAGTTTTACTGTTAATCCCGAACTCGAAAATTTTCCTCAGTTTAAAAACCTTAAGGTGAAAATCGTAATGGTATCAAGTACAGATAATAATGTCGGTTTTAAGGGAGAGTCGATTGGTGGCTACATACTTACAAATGTGGATTTTTAGCATTATTGCCACGAAATGTTTTATATGATTGGTTTTATTATATTTCCCTTTAGGGGCTGGATTTCCTAGTAAAACTGCCTTTTTCTTCTAAATAAATTGATAAAAACGTGAAAAATCTGCCTGTTTTTGATATAATTATATAAATCACGGGGACGACCGGATTTGACAGATAATTGATCTTTTAAAATTTCAAGCCGAAGTTTGTGCAAACAGACCTTCGCCCCGCTTAGCGGGGTAAAATCTGTAAGTACTGGGTATTCAACACCAGTAAGACGAATAAACGTCAAACCAATTAGTTTTTCAGCTAGACTTCGAAATTTCGTTGAGGAATTTAAGCTTGGCTTAGAAGCAATCAAAGGAAATTTCAGTCTGGTGTATGCCTGATTTACGTTTTACGTAAGACGGCATAGGTCTATGGTATTTTCTCTTGGTGAGATTCCATAGGCGTAACTTAAGCCGAGATGCAGCTTACTCAGGGAGTTCTTACTGAAATAAGCGAAGAAAATATAAGAACTCGGTAAATAATGTTTTTGCGTATCTTTATGTTATTTATCGTCAAAAGCAAGATACGATAAGCTTGTAGAAAATTTTAAAAGCGGTTATTTGGAAGTGGGTTCGATTCCCACCGTCTCCATTTAATACTCACAGCATAATATTGTACAATGAAAAATTCTTTAGAAATAATATATTTAATTGGAAATTTAGCCCTTATTTTTTCCCAGTTAAAATTTAGTGATCAGATAAGACAGTATTTGGGATTTGAAGAGATGAGTATTACCTTTATGGCACTTATGTTTGCATCTGTAGTATTCTCTATTACAATTTCAATAACTCTATATGTATACCGCTACTCGATTTTCCTCATAAGATGGTATCCTTCCAAGAAGAAGGCAAAAGAGTATAAATATAGTCAGATTCAAATTCAGCAAAAATTTAATAAAGGAGAGGAAATCTCGAACAGTGATATAGTAGAAGAACCCTTTAATGTAAATATATTTAATTTTAGCATCATTCTAGTTTGTTTAGCGGTGTTAGCATTTTTATTGACTATGACTGGATTAAGCACAGTTCTTAGAAGTATTTATTATCTTCTTTCAGTACTCCTAGTGGTTTCTTGTTTTACAATTCAAAGTTTACAAATCACTGAACAAATTTTATACAACAAAAAGCTAAAGGATGCATATGTAGAAATTGATTCGAGAATTTCCAAGTATCTTGCACCTGATTATAGAGTAATTAAACGTGAACAATTGCCAGAAGGAGGTATTATTAAGGTTAGAACGACAATTAAGACGAAAGATGGGAAAAAATATAAATTTACTTCCAAAAGGGATCTCCCTGATGAAGATTTATGTGTTGAAGAACCCGAGGATATAACTGTTTGATTATTTTCTATATTTTCTAACCATCAAAATATCTATTTTACCTTTTAAGATTGAGAGTATATTGGACAGCCCTCCAAAGGCGGACAAGCCCCTCCAGAGGCGGGTAAACTCGAACTGCTAAAACTTAGGCAGAGTAGGGGAAAACTCACTTCGACGAACTCAGTACGGGTACTTCGACAAACTTCGGCTTAGCTCAGTTCTCGAGCTCAGTACAGGCGAATTTGAAAAAGTTCTACTTCGGCAAGCTCAGTACAAGTAGATTTGAAGAAAGTTCCACTTCAGCGAGATTCGACCCTTCAAAAAAGTTCAGGGCATGCAGGCTCATCTCAAGATGCTCAGTGCAAGCAACTTTCCTTCTTCGCTGAAGCTTTAGCGAAGTAGAACGAAGTAGGGCTCCACATCACAACGTTACTTCATCTTATGTGTGTTGCTCTTTCTAGCTTGAAACTCCTTTTAGTCGTTTCAAGCTTATGAAAAATATTCTATTTCTTTCTGTAGATTGTGTGTTTTATCTTCAAGAATTATTTATGAATTTATTGTAAAGAAGTTATTAGCATTTTGTGAATCTAAATGGAAAGAATGATTTGCTGAAAAAAGTGGATTATCTAATTAGTTTGCTTAACTTTTAATAGCTTTCCTTACCGCCTTAACAAACTTATAAAAGATTTCTGTCTTATATTTCCTTCCATTTTGGTCTTAAGTATCAATTCCTATGTTATTTAGAAGAATCATATCAGAAAGAGAAGAAGGATGGGTTAAATTTACAATTGTTCAATTATCAATTTTCAGTTTGTGAATTACAGAGTATATTGGGCGTATAAACTTACGAAAATATATTAGACATAGAAAATAATCCTATAATATTGTATAATCTAAGTAATTATTATATATAAAGTTAAATAGGTGAAAAAATTAATATTATTTGATCACGATGGGACCATCTGCAAAAGTAATGAAAATGCTTATGATAGCATGACATATGCAGCCGAACAAGCGGCAAAGAATGTAAGAATAAATATCAAAAAGATTGAAGTAGATTGGAGTAAGGTTTTTAATGAAACAAGAGGGACAACAGAGAAAAATCTTGTACACTACTTAGTCTATTTATTTCATATCCCGCTGGATAAGTTTTCTGAATTTGAAAGGTTATACTATCTATCTCGTGAGGCTTGGTATAAGAATATGAAGAAATACAAAGAATTTGTATATGATTTATACTATCCAGATGCTGAGATGTTGATAGATAAACTGAAGAAAGATCAAGATCATATTCTTCGTTTAGTTACCGGAAATCCTTCAAATGTATTAAATCTAAGGATTGCAAATTATTTAAGATCAACATTCGAAGATTCTAATGGGAAACTTCGTGGTTACTTCGGGGAAAGCGCTTACAGCAGGGTTGAATTACTTAATCTTGCAGTATCATCAATACAGAAAGAAGTTATCGATTTTAAACCCGAGTATGATGATAAGGATTACATAAAGAATGTTTATTATATAGCAGACTCAAGGTCTGATTTATTTGCGGCTTTATATGCTAAAGTACGGATGATCTGGGTAGCCTCAAGATCTCTGCAGGAAGTGAAGGATATTGAATCAGAAGATGCCATGGGTTACATCCTGAAAATGCACAAAAGCAGAATATTGATAACAAATAACCTTGAAGATGAAGATGTTTTGAAGTTTTTGGAGAGCTAGACAGTTAAAGATTATTCAGAGCAGTCTATTTTCATCCTTCCCCAAAGTTATAAAAGATAAACATCCTTTATACTTTTCAGAATAGATTAAGTGTGTTATCAAAAAGAAATGTGATTATTATAGTTTTATGATAATATTTGGATAGAAAAATCAAATGAGAATACGAGATTTATTTTCAAAAATTAAAGCAAATTTAACTTTTGGAAAGAAAGAAATTAAGAAGAGTATTGGGTGGAAATCTGATATCCCTTCAAAGGAAGTAATTTATTTCTTTGGAAAGGGCTATATCAGACCTGGTGATAGAGTTATAGATATAGGTTGCGGCTTTGGAAGAAATTCAAATTGGTTAGCAAAACAAGGAGTTAAAGTTACAGCGATAAATATAGACAAAGACGAGATAAAGAATGCAGAATCCAAGGAAAGTCAGATGGGTGTGAGTGTTGAATATGTAAAAGCAAACGTAACAGATATTCCATTCTCAAGAAATTTATTTGATATAGCATTAGATTTAGGTTGCACTCATATGTGTTCAAAAAAAGATCAGGAACTAGCTGTAGAAGAAATTGCAAGAATTTTAAAACCTAGAGGATACCTTCTATATTTCGGTTTTAGTAAAGAACATCCTGCATACATTAATAAACCAGATAGCCCGCAATTTAGAGATTTAGATGATATTAAAAAGCTTTATTGTAAGTATTTCGATATAATTAAAGTTGAAAAGATTGAATGGAAACCTAAAACAGAAGAGAGAGTGAATTTTAATAAGCATAAGGGATTGAATATTATTATGAAAAGGAAGAACTTGTCTATTAAATAAAACTCTTAAATAGTAGATAGCAGAAAATGCTAAGCGGTATCTGAAGTATATCTCGGAGGTAAAGGGACAATTAGAATATCTAAAGTTTAAGTTGAGTAGATATAAACTTTTTTCAAAAAGATCAGAGCAATTAAATCCTAAGAAGTTTCCTTATATAAATCTCTTGATGGATTATATGGGGTGGGCAACTTTCCTTCTTCGCTGAGGCTTCCGACTTCGCTCTTTAATAAATTCAGAGCTACGTCGGACATGTCGAAGGACAGGTGTCCACTATACTCCATTTTGACTCTAAATTAAACCTTGATAGCTTGAAAAATTTACCTCAAATTGATAAAATGCACTATAGGATTTAATTATTATTTAATAACTATGAGTCCAGAAAGTAATGCTTTACAAAATCCTGTAGAAAAAGCTGTAGGAGATTATTTAGCTTCCCAATATGCTTCTGATTTAGAAGCTGAAAGAATAAGAGAAGTGAGAAATGGGGAAAGAGAACGAAGGATAGGAGAACTAGAGGCAAGTATTTCTAAGCTGCAAGAAGAATTAACGCAATTACGAAGACAAACTTCAATAGAGCCTGATACGGATGGTACTCAAAGAATTCGAGCAATAAAGGAAATGGCTCAGAGTGTTCAAGATACGATTGTGCGTTCTCGAGCAGGAGCAATACATCATTATGACTTAGGTCTCCTAGTAGATACACTAAAGGGTGAGATCAGGTTTGGTGGGTGGGTATATGAAAGAGAAATAATATTAGGGCAAGGACCTTGTGAAGAGATTGGAAAGTTGGTTTGTGAAGCTATGGGATTTACTGTCGAAGAGGGTGAAGATATTTTGTCAAGGTTGCCAAGTCCAGATCATAAAGATTATCCGATTGAAATGGAGAGATCAGTGCATTAGTGATATAGATCGGGTTCCAACTATCCACTATATCTCTTTCTGCCTTTTTGTTTTAGAGGTAACGGGGAAGTCGGAACTCACGAAACCACTGCTAATTCAGTAAGAACGTTAGATCGCAAGAAAGTTCCCACTTTGTCCACTATACTCCATTCGACTCCTCACTCATTTCATTCGTTCGTCGCTCATGGCAAGCCACTTCTGTATCTATTTTATGATTTCTATGATGAGTTCATGAGGAGGATAATGGTGCTGAGCAACCCCGAGCCTGTCGAGGGGGAGTCGAAGCACTAAACTCAAACTCGCTCAGTGCGAGCACGGTAATGAGTAAAACGAGGCGAGGTGGGGCTTGTGAATTTTAATAAGCATAAGGGACTGAACATTATTATGAAAAGGAAGAATTGATGAAATTTAAATAAGATTTAATCTATAAGATTTTTTACTTTTCCCTTCTTCTATATTACACTATATCATCAGCCTGAACTTTGAAATTCCATTAATTTATATTAGATAAGTATTTCAAGTACAGGTTTTAAGTATCAGAATATATTATATAGTTAATTTAAAGATATAACTTGTTATTAATACTGCAACTTACATAAATTACATTTTACTTTTATAATTATGACTGAAGAAACTACAAATATTCAAACTACTCCAAGTCCTCCCAAAAAGAAGAATTTAATAATAATTGTAATTAGTTGTGTGTTTATTTTATTAGGTTGTTCTGGGGCTGTCGCAGTATATTATTTTTTTGTCCAAAATAAGAATAAAGAGGGTGATAATCAAATCTCTTCAAGTTCCCAAACAAGTTCTACAACCACTACAACAAAATCAACAACTGTAACAACTCCCGTTTCTGAAGTAGATATTCCTTACTACTTTATTACAATTCATAATGAGCCATATCATGACGAGGTTAATAGTGAAGGCAAAATTGCAGAGGCTTATGAAATTCTTAAAAGGATGATAGCAAAAGCAGATGAATATAATATTAATCTTACCCTTATGTTTACTGCTCAGTGGGCAGATTATATTTACAGCAGTTCTGACCGTATGGAGGAGCTTGAAACATGGGAGAAAAATGGGCATGAAATTGCAGGCCATCATCATAGTGAGTATCACGGTGGATGGGATGGGTATGCTGCATTTCCCCAAAATACAGTGAATAACCTTCGACTCGAAAGAAACAAAGTCGTTGAAACAACACTCGGGGATTTAGATGATTATATTAACGCGCTTAAAAAGCTAAATCCTTATATAAATTCAGGATGTATGAATGATGAGCAGGATAAACGAGTTCTACCCGATGAAATAATTTACGATACTTGTTCTGGTTTTGTAAACAATGGAGAAGTTGGAACAAGAAGACCTGATGGGCAAGATAAATCGGTTGGTATAAATGAGTTTATTTTAACTGGTGAAGTAAATAATATTAAGAGGTATTGGTTGTCGCATTATATTATTGCCAGTAGTGAGAAAGCGGATCAGGTTTCTGAAGAATTATTAGAAATGGATAAAAATACAGTGTACGGAACGGTTGTTCATAGTAATGATTTGCAGGAGAAAGCATTTTATACATTTCTAGAATTTCTGCATTTGAAAGATAAAGATGGAATTAAAAGCAGGACATTGAAACAAATTGTTGGTGAGAGATTATTACCAGTAGAAAAAATTGATACTAATCTTTTGAATACTATTAATTCGGACGAAATTGATAAGTCAGATGATACTCAATTTGGAAAGCTTTGCGGAGATGGAGTATGTAATGAATATGAAAAAAAGAATTCTTCGCTTTGTCCGGAAGATTGTTCGTAAAGGAATGTTATATAAATTAACGATGATTGTTTATGAGATATATTGTAAATATTAATTAAATAGTTTTTATTTATTTATATGGAGTTACAAATAGAGAAAAAACAGATAGATAATAAAATAAAACATAAAATTGTTATTAGCGCTATAATAGCAATTGTTGTATATATAATTTTTATTTTTGTTTTAACTTTTGTATATGTCCCTAATAGTTATAGTACATGCAAATTAGTACCTTTTAATAACCGCAATGGTGTCACATGTTCAAT
>Ga0315291_10004065_pt1 | contig 18749 bp, 18 predicted proteins | sample YL17G12_20_MG_FD_203070 | JGI IMG/M metagenome (GOLD analysis project Ga0315291, IMG submission 203070) | Sediment microbial communities from Yellowstone Lake, YNP, Wyoming, USA - YL17G12_20 | ecosystem: Environmental > Aquatic > Freshwater > Lake > Sediment | place: USA: Wyoming | collected...
TAATTAAAGATGATTTATTGCTCCATTACATAAATCCCAAGACAGGAAATGCCCCATTATACACTAAAAATTATTCAGACAAAGAAATGATTTTTTTGGCCCAATTAGGACATGTCTGGGGCTGCAGAAACTCTGACAAAAAGAAATCTTATTCCCCCTTGGAAAAAATATTCGCATTTTTATTAACAGAAAATTTTGCAAGATTATTGGTAAAAAATAAAATAATGAGAAAAGTTGCTGCTAATATGGCATGGATTTTTTCTCCTCTTTTACCATGAAAGTTTTAGTCACAGGAGCCAGTGGGTTTATAGGAAGTCATCTAGCTGAAAGGCTTGTTAAGGAAAAATATGATGTCCAGGTTTTAATTAGAAAAGAAAATCCTCAAAGCAGAAAAGACTCCTTGGAACTGCTTAAAAGATTAAAAGTGAAAATTGTCGAGGGAGATTTGCTGGACAAAGAATCTTTGAAACATGCAGTTAAAGGCGTAGAGGTTATTTTTCATTTAGCTGCAATAGCAAGGCCAATGGCTATTCCTGACGAAGCATATTTTAAAGTAAATGAAGAAGGGACAAGAAATTTATTAGAAGCTTGTAAAGGTAAAAAGATAAAAAAAATAATTATAATGAGTAGTGTCTCTGCTGTAGGAACTACGAGAAACGGAATTGCAGTAAACGAGCAAACAGAATGCAAACCAGTGGACATTTATGGATGGAGCAAGCTCGCTGAAGAAAATGTTGCTATGGAATATTTTAACAAATACAAAATGCGTATTGTTATTCTAAGACCACCGATGGTTTTTGGGGAAAGAGATTTTGAAATGCTCAAATTATTCAAAGTTGTAAGCAAGAGATTTTTTCCAATAAGCAGCAATGTGAAATGCATGGAATTCTTATATGCTGGAAATTTAGTTGAAGCGTGTTTATTAGCAATGAAAAGAGGAAAAAATGGAGAGATATATCATATTTCAAATGGAGAACATTACAGCATTAATGAAGTAGTTCATGCAATAGAAAAAGTGGAAAATAAGAGAGTTTTTCCGATAAAATTTCCAAAATTTGTTATTGTTTTTGGGGGCTATGCCTTAGAATCTTTTGGGAAGATTTTTCATTTTCACCCGCCATTTAAGCACGATACAATAGATTGGATGACTAAAAAATTCTGGTATACTGACATCTCAAAAGCAGAGAAAGAGTTGATGTATAAACCAATTTTTTCACTTGAAGAAGGAGTAAAGAGAACAGCAAATTATTATAAAGAAAAGGGTTATTTATAGAATGACAGACGAATTATCCGCCACTTATCTCAATAAAAATCCAATAATAAGAACATTTAGCAAAACAAAAATAAAAATTGCTTTTATGATAGCAGACTTAAAAAAAACAGATTTAATCTTGGATTTCGGATGCGGGGAAGGCTGGCTGAAAAATAATCTTAAAAAACAAGGTTATAATGTCATAGGTTATGATATAACTCCAGAGCACAGCGATGTAGAGGATTACAGGAAAATAAAACCAAATAAGATATTTGTAATGGACGTTTTTGAACATATTCCAAAAGAGGAAATTGTGAAAATTATCAAGAATTTTAAAGAAATGAACCCCGATTTTGAACTTATAACTTCTATTCCAACAGAAAATTGGATTTCAAGAAAGGCGAGAAAGATTTTGGGAAAAACAGAGAGGGTCAAGGACCACATAACCAACCTAAGAGAAATTAAGCAAATTTTAAAAGGAGAATTAAAACTGGTAAAAAAAATTAATTTTCTGACAGTCAGTTATATTGCTAAATTTAGGAATATTTGAATTCGTAAATTACTAAAATGGGTTGTTCATTTTTATAATATACTTTTACAGGCACTAAAATATTCTTATGTTTTTCTGGATATTGAAATACCCAATCATAATCCACTTCATATGCAGATATTACAAGATATCTTGGATGATTCTTCAAGACAAATTCATTAAAGTCTGTTTCATTCTTTTCTTCTAAGTCTCTACGATAAGCCAGATTAAAAGGATAAACTATTCTTTCAGAATAGTAAGTTATTTGAGGTAATGAACTCGTTACAACAATGTCTGTAAGATTTGAATTTTCTTTTATCCATTCCCCTGCCTGTTTAACTTCAAGATAACTGGTTTTTTTGGCTTCAATAAGATTATTTCCAAAAAGAAAATTAGGAATTAGCAATAACATCAAAACAATTGCGATTGAAGCAAAAATAAACTTGTTGCTTAATTTAGACTTGTTTTTAATGAAATTGCCTAATTTCAATAACGGAAAAACTGCAATTAGAAATAAAAACGGAAGGGTTTCCATAACATATCTTTGTTCTACTGCTATTGTGATGTAGCCTAAAAGAATGAAGATTACAACAATCCACATCAGTACAAATAATCTCTTCTGAATTTTTTCATCCTTAAAAATTTTATCAAACCCCAAAAATAAATCAATAAAAAAATAAAAAAATCCGATTACAAATAAAATATAAATTGGACTTAAAGCAAAAAGGGTGGTGTACCCTTTTTCATTTCCATCAAGCATATATGGAAGATTAGTAATATATGAAAAGAGCTTTGAAGGCTGTCCTATTTCTGCTCCTATCTCCCCTGTTTGGGATCCCCCAATCCCAAGATAATATTTCATTAAATCTGCCACAGGATTTCCAAAATGCTGATAATGAATAATTAATTGAGGAGTCATGACAAGCAAAAATATCCCAAGGGTTATCCAAAGTTTTTTGTTTTTTAAAAATTTGAATTTTTCCCTAGAAAAAATGAAGATAAATATAGGAATAAGGAACATTAAATTTTGCATTCTTGTTAATGCTGCCAAAGCATAAAAAATTCCTGAGAGATATAAAAATTTATCTCCTTCCTTAAGGACATACCCTTTCCAGAATAATAACAAGAAAAGCAAAAGAAAAAAAGCAGAGGGAATATTTGTCAGGGGCCTTCCGCTAAAAAATAAGAGTATCCAGGAAAAGGTCAAACAAAGAGTTGTCAATAAGGCTAATTTTTTGTTAAACATTTTTTTAATTAAGAAATAAGAAACTGCAACAATTCCTGTTGAAAACAAAGTTATAAAAAATCTTATGCCTATTTCTCCCAATCCTGTTTTAAAGAAAATTGTTCCAAATAAGGGCCAAAAAAAACCCCTTCTATAGTACCAAATGTCAAGCATGTTTGGATTTAGCCCTGCCCATCTTTTTGCTGCAGATAAATAATCCCCTGCATCCCACCAAATGGGTTGGTTCATTGTTTTGAAGAATATCCAAATTCGGATTATAAATGCGAGAAAAAGGAGAACCAAAAAAATCTTATCATAATTATCTTTAATCCACCCGAAAAAAAATTTATTCAGCTTGGATTTTCTTCTTTCAATATCCTCTTCCATTATTCAAAATCTCCTATTTTGTATTTTGGTTGAATTTCTAATTCTACCATTAATGAATTATTAATTTAGGGGTTTTTATTTGTTTTTATACTCTAACAAACGTCTCTTTATTCGTCCCAGGGCAATTTTCGCATAAGCTTACCCCTTTCTTGTTTTTTAAGATAAACTTCCTGAAATTTACATATTTTTCATTATTCCATATATCTTTTAGATTTTGGTTAAAAGCGTTTCCAAAAACATGCATATTATTCATATCAAAACAGCATGGAACAATATCTCCGTCCCAATTCATTATCATCTCTTCCCAGAGAAAATCGCACCAGTTTCTCAGCTTTACTTTAGAAAATACTTCCCCCTTCTCAATGAGGTATCTGGAATATTTCTCCTCTTTTGGCAGGTATTTCTTTATATCTTCTCTGGAAAAATAATCCATTATTCCAACAGTTTTGAAACTCAATTCGTCTACTCCAATCTCTTTGGCAAGATTTTTTATCTTTGGTATTTCATGTTCATTGTGGCTCATTATTATAAACTGCAGTTTCACATAAGGAACTGATTTTTCAAGCCTTTTTCTTTCGCCCATTAAAAATCTTATAGATTCTATAATTTTTTCAAAATTTCCTCCTTTCCTATATTTTTGATAGGTTTCCTTGGAAGCACCATCTAAAGAGATTATTAATTCATCAAGCCCAGAATCTATCAATTTTTCTATAACTTCCTTATTAAGAAAATTGCTGTTTGTACTAAGATTGACAAAAATTCTCTTTTGTTTTGCATATGATATCATCTTAAAAATATCCTTGTTCAACAACGGCTCACCCCAATTCCACAATCGCAAGTGAAAAATATAATCTCCTATTTCATCTATTGCCTTTTTGAAATCATTAAAAGTCAAAAAACCCTTTTTTCTTTTTATTAATCCTGCTCCAGTCGGGCACAAGGGGCACTTTAAATTACAAATATTTGTTGGTTCAATCATTAAAGTTAAAGGGTATGCAGGGATTTTTGTTAATTTAAGTTTTTTGGATAGGTTTATCAGAATAAAATTTATCATTTTTTTCCTGTCAAAGAAGACATATTTAAAAAAATACTGAATTTTTCTTTTTAATTTCATTTTATTTTGCTATCCAAAACTTTAGTTGTTTCAGACCTGGACCAGTCTGGTTTATAGGAATCATTTTTTATTTTTATCTCGTAAAAAGATTTAAGCCAGATATATAATCTTGCAGGGTATAATAACAAAGTCCAATAAAATTCTTTCAAGTTTTTTGGGTAAATTAAAGACAAATAAATTCCATAAAAAATTTCATTTTTAAAAGACTTCATTTTTACGCTCTTCTTATCTATGTATTTGTTCATAGCCTCGTGGGATTTTATACTTCTTACTTTTTGTTTTACCCAATCCTCAAAATTTCTTGGGTACATTACGAGAACTCTTGCTTCTGGAACATATACATTCTTATGTCCCTTTGAAGAAATTTTATAAGAAATAATAGCATCTTCTGCCACATCGAGAGGAATTTCTTCTATTAATCCCCTTCTAAAAGCAAGGATGTTTGCAGAATGTTCTATAAACTCTCCTTTTTTTGCCCTAATTTGTTTTGCTTTATCTGACGAGTCTGTAAGAAGATGTGCCCAATATCCTAATTTAGTCTTTCTGTCATTCATTGCAACAGGCTTTCCCCCAACAACTCCTACTCCAGAATCCTCAAATGGTTTTAAAAGAAGGTTTATTGCTTCTTCTTCCATAAACTTGTTTCCATCTGTCCAAATTAAAATATCTCCTTTCACAATCTTCAAAATTTTATTCATTAATCGGTTCTTTCCACTCCCATATTCCTGCTTAACATATTTTATTATCTTAGGATATTTCTTTTTGCAATCCATAATAACCTTTTTAGTTTTTTCATCAGGACAGGCGGCGATTATTTCATACTTCTCATTTAAATTTTTTTGGTTGAGAAGCCTTTTAATGCATTCTTTTGTCGAGTTGGGATCTTCGTATGCAGTAACTATAAGAGATAGCATCAGGTTCAGAAAATAAATGGGTTAAAAAACCTTACTTTTTTGGATAATAATTTTTATAAAGAGTCTTCTTTAACTAATAGAAATGAGGGCTATTTTACTTTCAGCAGGAATAGGAGAAAGATTAAAACCGCTGACTGACAAAGTTCAAAAGAATATGCTGCATTTAGCAGGAAAACCTCTTCTTCAGCATTGGATTGAATTACTAAAAAAATATGGAATTAATGACATTGCAATAAACCTTTATTATTTAGGGGAACAGATTGAAAATTATTTTGGAAATGGGGAAAAATTCAACGTAGGGATAAAGTATTCAAGACAGGAAAAACTCCTGGGACAGGCTGCTGCGATAAAGAGAATTGAACAACTTTATCCTGGCTTTTGTTCAGAGTCTTTCTTAGTTATTTACGCTGATAATTTGACAGATATGGATATAGGAAAAGTAGTTGACTTTCATAAAAGATATAAACCAATAGTTACAATCACTCTGCATGAACATGATGAACCTTGGACAAGGGGAATTGTTCAAACAGATGAAACAGGAAGGGTACTTAGCTTTGTGGAAAAACCAGATAAGGAACTAGTTCTATCTGGAAAGTTCGGAGAAAATCCTGGCTCTGCAGGATGCGTATATGTATTTGAACCAGAAGTTTTAAGGAATATAGAATATGATGATGAAAATTTAGGGAAAGAACTATTTCCTAAATTACTAAACCGAGGATACAAATTATGTGCTTTTAATCCAAGAGCTTATCTATTAGACATAGGAACAATTGAAAGATATGAGAAAGCAAAAAAAGATATAGAAGAGGGGGTTGTGAGACTGGAGTAATATGATAATATCCAAAACACCATTAAGAGTAAGTTTTTGCGGCGGAGGAACAGATTTAAAAGACTATTGGGAAGATTACGGAGGAGCTGTTACAAGTACTTCTATTGATAGGTATATTTACATAATAATAAAAGAAAGACTGGACAATGAAATCTGGCTGAAGTATTCTGAAAATGAAATTGTTTATAATTTAGACCAGATAAAAAATAATATTTGGAGAGAGTGCTTAAAGAGTGTCGGTGTTGCAAAAGGTGCAGAACTTGTTGCCTTGTCTGACGTTCCGAAAGGCTCTGGTTTAGGGGGTTCCAGCACTTTTGCAGTGGGTTCATTAAATGCGCTATATGCGTTCAGAGGAATTCTAAAATCACCAAAAGAAATTGCTGAAGAGGCTTCTAAAATAGAAATAGACATTTTAAAAGGACCTATAGGTAAACAAGACCAGTATGCTTCTTCTCACGGAGGTTTAAACTTAATAGAATTCAAGAAAGATGGAGATGTTTCAATGACTCCGATTATACTTCCTAATCACCTAAAAAGAAATTTTTCTTCTAATTTGCTTTTATTCAGTACAGGAATAACAAGAGATGCCAAAGATATTTTAATACAACAGAAAGCAGATACGAAATCAAAAGCAGATATACTTCATAAAATGAAAGAATTTGCGTATTCATCAAGGGATGCTCTGCATTCTTTAGACTTAAGAAGATTTGGAGAAATTCTTCATGAAAACTGGGAATATAAAAAGAAAATGGCTGATAACATTTCTAATCCAATAATTGATAGGTATTACAATATTGCAAGAGAAGCAGGAGCAATAGGAGGAAAAATTTGTGGTGCAGGAGCAGGAGGTTTTTTGCTGCTTTATACTGAACCAGAGAAGCAAGACAGGGTCAGGCTGGCATTAAGAGAACTCAGAGAGCTGCCATTCAATCTTGAATCTTCAGGAAGTAAAATAATTTATGTCGGAGATTGAATGGACTTTTCAAAAGATTATCTTGATAAATTGAGATTAAATTTAGATAAATTAGATTCAAGCAGGATAGAAAAAGTAGTGGATGTACTAATAAATGCCTGGAAGAATAACAAGCAAATATTCATTATTGGAAATGGGGGAAGTGCGGCCACAGCCTCTCATCTCGCATGTGATTTAGCAAAAGGAACATTAAAAGGATTTTATGACCCTACTGAAAAGAGATTCAGAGTTATCTCTCTCGCAGATAGTATGCCTATTTTAACTGCTTTGGCAAATGATGTTGGCTATGACAATATTTTTTCCCAACAACTAAGCAATTTAATAACTCCTGGAGATGTGCTAATTGTTATAACTGGGAGTGGAAACAGCGAGAATATCCTAAGAGCAATTAACTTGGCTCAGAATTATAAGGCAACAACAATTGCATTTCTGGGCTCTGATGGAGGAAAAGCAAAGGGTCTGGTTGACCATTATATTATTTATGAAGAGAATCATTATGGAAGAATTGAGGATGCGCATAGCATACTTTGCCATTTAATCTCTGCATGGTTAAGAGAAAGATTAGATGAATTGAAGGGTGGAGGGAGATATTTTAAAGAGGAAACAAAATGAAGGCTGTCTTTTTAGACAGGGATGGTGTTGTTAATAGAAATGCAAAAGAGCATCGTTACATAATCAGATTGAATCAGTTAAAGGTACTTCCTGGCTCTAAAGAAGCTGTTGAAGATTTATACAATGCAGGATTTCAACTGTTTATTGTTTCAAACCAGCCTGGAATAGCTAAAAGATTATTGACAGAAAGGCAATTAGATAGAATTCATAAAAAATTGCAGGAAGAATTAGGAAACAGGATTGAGCATATTTATTACTGCCCCCACAGAAAAGAGGATAATTGCAATTGCAGAAAACCAAAACCCGGAATGTTATTAGGAACTGCTAAAGATTATAATTTAAATCTTTCTGAATGTTATTATATAGGAGATGCTGAAGAAGATATAGAAGCTGCTAAAAGAGCTGGCTGCAAGATGATATTTGTTTTAACTGGCAGAGGAATTAGTCAAATAAAAAATCGTTTAAGTTGGAGATATCAGCCAGACTTTATAAAAGAGAATCTTTTCAAAGCCAGCAGATTGATTTTGGAGAATAGAATATGAAAAAATTAAGAATAATGATTACAGGAGGAGCAGGTTTTATTGGAAGCAATTTAGCAAGAGAGTTAGTAAAAGAAGGATATGATGTGGTTATTGTGGATGATTTTTCTTATGCTTCTATGTTCAATCTAATGAAAGAGGGGAAACCCATTGTAGATATTTGTAATGTTTCTATTTGTGATAAAAGAATTCAGGAATTGATGAGAGGGATAGACATAGTTTATCATTTTGCTGCAATCTCCTGCCTGCCTGTTTGCTTCAATGAGCCTGCTGAAACAACAAGAATAAATGTAGCTGGAACACTGAATGTTCTTGAAGCTGCAAGGCTGAATAATGTAAAAAGAGTGGTATTCGCAAGCAGTTCTGCAGTTTATGAAAATAATGAAAAATTTCCATCTAAAGAAGAAGAGGAAATTAACCCTCATTCTATATATGCTCTCCAAAAACAAGCTGGAGAATTATTTTGCAAAGCTTATAGAAAACTTTATGATATGGACATAGTTATCTTGAGATTTTTTAATGTGTATGGACCCAATCAAGATTACACAAGGCAAAAGCCTCCTGTCATGAGTTATCTAATAAAAGAACTTCTTCAAGGAAAGACTCCTGTAATGTATGGAACAGGAGAGCAAAAAAGGGATTTTATTTTTATAGACGATGTTACTGAATTCAACAAAATGCTCCTTGAAAGAGAACAGGCAAAAAATCAGACATTTAATGTTGGAAGCGGAAAAGTTTATTCAATAAACGAAATATACTTTGGAATTGATGGGATATTGCAAACAGGAATAAAACCCATAAGAAAATCTCCCAGTGAAATGTACGAAGGGATTGAGAATATAACCAAAGGAAAATCTATTAAAAATGAAATTGTAAGCCATGAAACAAACAAATTTACCCAGTCAGACATATCCAAGGCAAGAGAATTGCTCGGCTGGGAACCAAAAACAGATTTAAAAAAAGGTCTTGCTGCTTCTGTGGAATTTGTAAAAAGAATGATGAAAACTAATGGAAATTCTTTTTAATTATCGCTCTAATTCATACCCTATATCTTATTTTGTCATACCATATCTTGAAGCTTACAGGCATTGAACGATAGAATGGCTTCAGCACTTTCTCTCTCAATAAATCCATCAATCCGACTATATTCAAAACAAGTTTTGTCATAAACGGGTTTTTCAGATTTTTTTCAACTCTCTTGGAAAATAAAAGCCAATCAATTAAAAAAGACGGCATAAATCCAAATCTTTTTTCTGTGACAGAACCCCTCATTAAATTTAATATTAGAACAAGATAAGCATTTTTTTCTTTTAATTTGATGTGTTTTGCCCTATCCCAATAATTTAGTTTATAGGCAGCATCTTTTTCTGTTTTTATTGTTCCGTCATTAACTGCTTTCCTGTATAACTGCGAACCTGGAAAGAAAACAAGATTGTTTATGGAAACATAGTAGGGTTTTGGCAGTTTTTGCAAAAGACGAATTAAGCTGATGATGTCTTCTGATTTTTCATAAGGATTGCAAGTTATGACATCATACATCACTGCTAATTTATCCTTGTATTTATTCAAGACATTTGCAGCATTCAAAACATCCTTATCTTTTTGATTTCTATGATAAATATCCAGATTAGTTCTTTCACTTCCCTGTATTCCAACAATAATATCTGTACAGCCTGCATCCACAAGCAATTGTATTTTTTCGTCAGAAACAGTATGTGGGTCTGCAAGGCATTTGAATCTCATTTTCACATTCTCTTTGTATAACCTGCAGAATTTTTTTATGTCTTCCAATGGACGCAGGGAAAAAGTGTCATCTCTTATGTCAAAAAATCCTAATGTTGTGGGAAATTTCCTTTTTAATTCAAGAATTCCTTTTATGATGTATTCTGGAGAGTGCCACCTTAAAATTGACTTTCTCTTCCCTTCATACAATTTGTTAAAAAAAGAATTGCTGCAATAATCGCAACCATAGGGGCATCCTCTTCCTGTCAAAAAGAAAATTTGTCCTGCCAAGTCATATTCCCTGAATTTTCTTATTCTCCCTTTATCCAATATAAAATGACTTTCTATGTCATAATCTGGCAATGGAAGAGAATCCAAATTATCTATAATATTCCTAACAGAATTCCTCATTATCCTCTCTCCTTTTCTTATCCATAAGTTTTTTATTTTGTCAAAACTTTTTCCTTTTTCTATTGCTTTTGCCAAATCAATTATTGCACTTTCTCCTTCTCCAACACAAACAATATCTGCAACTTTTATGCAGTCTTCTGGGGAGATTGTCGCGTGAACCCCCCCATAAACTATTGGTACATCAAGATTTTTCCTAAGGAAAGAGATTATTCTTAATGCTCTCTGAGAAGTTGAAGCAAAAGAATTTATTCCTATTAATTTACTATCTCTGCATATTCTTAATAATTGGTTTAACTCTGAAAGATTGTAATTCTTTGAGTAATCTTCGCTAAGAGTCATGAATACGAGAGTTACTTCATATCCTTCTTTTTTCAAAACACTTGAAATTGTTCTTATTCCTTGGTCAGAAGGGTAGGTGGAGGTTGAGATAAGGGTTATTTTCATGTTAGTTTTCTAAAATATTTTTGTATTCCTTCATGTATTCTTTGTATATGTCGTCCCAATTGTAATTTTTAGACTTTTTGAAATTGTTTTGAGAGATCTCTTTTCTTAATTTTGGAGATTTAATTAATTTTATTATGTTTTTTTCAATTGAGTTTAAATCTCCATAATTGGAAAAAAAACCGTTTTCTGGATCTTTCATTTCATCTGAGATTCCATTAACAGGAGAAGCGACTATTGGAAGTCCTGAAGCCATTGCTTCAAATAAAGTCAATGGAAGACCCTCTCTATAACTTGGCATGACATAAACATCTGATGCTTGATACATTTCTGCAATATTTTCTTTTCCGCTTATTGGCCCCAGATATTTCATATTTTTGAAAGGTTTAATCAATTCTTTTACTTCCTCTGCCTTTCCTTCATCTGGTCCAACCCACAGGAAAGCAATATCTTTCCTTTTCTTGCTTATGTTTATGGCTGTTTTTGCCAACATCTCTGGCCCCTTTGTGGGGTTTAGTCTTCCAAAAAATAAAACTAAGTATTTTTCTTTTATCTTATTTTTTTTCTTAAAATTATTTGTCCTTATCTTTTTGTAAAAAATCTTGTCCACCCCATTTGGAATAACGCTTATCTTTTCTTTTTCAGAATACTTTTCTAAGGTTCCCAGTTCCCATCTGGTGATTGCTATAACCTTATCTATGAACTTAAAGGAAAATTTATTCATGAATAAATCATTTAGAAAAACGAAAGGGCGCAAAATGGGTGGACGGAAAGAAGTATCTGTCCATGGACAATGTGTCGTATGAATATGTTTTATTCCCTTTAATTTGCAAAGCAAGCCTGCAAACAAGATATAAGCATGTCCTGAAACATGAGTATGGACAATGTCAAATTTCCCATAATTCCCAAATTTAGACAATAAGGCAGGCCAGATAAATGTGCTTAAAGACAGTCTAAACCAATAGGCAATCCTGTGAACATGAACTCCTTCAATAACTTCCTCCTTCTTTTCTATCCGATTGTATTTATCAGAATCACAGCAAAAGACATGAACTTCATGGCCTTCTTTCACTTGTCTTGAAGCAAGTTCGTACATCACTCTTTCTACTCCTCCAAAAGTAGGCAAATAGAACATATTTATGTGCGCGATTTTCATTTTTATTGTTTGTATTATTTATTGTTCTTTATTCCCAAATCCTTTTAAATAATCTTCGCTAACTAAAAAAATGGAAGGAAAAATAAAAAAAGTCGGCCTTGTCGTAATGGGCAACATTTCTGTTGGAGGTGGTTACCCCAAAGTAGCCTATGATTTAAGCTCTGTTTTAAAAAAAATTGGAAAAGAAGTTTATATTCTTACACCCTTTGAGTTGGATTATAATGAAATAAACAACCTTTACGGACCAATAAAACTGGAAAGAGTCTATAATCCTGGAAGGATAAAAAAAATCTTTTGCATAACTGATTCTGTTAGAAGAAGATTAATGAAAAAAGAATTTCAAAAGATGGCTAAAGAGGTTGATTTTATAATTGATTTATCCGGAGGAGTATTTGACAGATATCTGCCGAAAGGATTTAAGAGAGAAAATTATGTTATATGGGGAATTTCTCTTCCTCCATGTAGAGACTGGTCCTGGATTTCAGTAAAAAATCTAAAGAGGAACATAAAGGAAATTATAAAAAATATATTCATATCCAAGAGAGATTTGCCTGCAAAAGACATAAAGATTTATCCGGTAGATGAATGGACATTTAACGCAATAGTTGAAAAATGCGGTTTAAATCCGGAAAAAGAATTTCTATACCCCCTGATAAAAGTTGAAGACCTTTTATATAAAGGCAGAAAAAAAAGAAATCAAATAACAATACTTGGCAGAATAGACCCTTTTAAAAGAATAGAGGACTCGATCCAGATTTTTTTTCAAGGAACTAAAAAATATCCGAATTATGACTTAGTTATTATCGGAGGAACAACTCCTGAGTCTAAAGAGTATATTAAACATCTTGAAAAGATTATAAGCGATTTGGGAATAAAAAGCAAAATAAGAATAATAAAAAATCCGCCTTTTAATGAGATTAAAACTGAGTTATTAAACTCAAAAATTGTCATTGATAGCCAAAGCGCTACTAATTTAACAATAACCTCAATAGAAGCTATGGCTGCTGGGAATATTGTATTAGTAAATAGAAATGGGGGCACTTTTACAGGGGTATTGGAAAATGGGAAATATGGGTATGGATTTAGAAATATTGAAGAGGGAGCTAAAATACTGGAGAACCTTTTAGAAAGATTGAAGAATAACCAGATAAATGTAAAAGAGTATATTAAAAGGGCTAAATTCTTTTCAGAGGAAAATTTTACAAGTAAATTAAGGAAGATATTAAATAATTAAAGAGAGTTTTTTGATCTTCCTTTTACAACTACAGTTCTTGTAAAAAGGGACGGGAAAATTTTAGAAAAAGGGGTTATAACTTTATCAAAAAATAAAAAAACTTTTCCTTTAAAATTATTACTATAACCTGTTCTTGAATACCAAATGTGATTTATTTCTTCAATTTCCAGATAAGAAGAGAAAAATTTAATTATGTCCTTCACACGGGGCAGTTGGATGTGTAAATGCTTCTCGGCTATCATAAAAGGTTCCTGAACCCCTGTTTTTTTATTAAGCATAAAATTTAAACGACAATAAAAGTTATACTCATTAGGCATGGATAACACAAACAGGGCATCTGGTTTTGCAACTCTTAACAACTCTTTTATTACGCGATGGGGATAAAGTGTGTGTTCCAATGTTTCAATACAAGCAATTATATCAAAAGATTTATCTTTTATTGGAAGAGGGAATTTATCTAAATCATGAACAAAGTTTTGCTTTCCCATACAATCCAAACTGTAATATTCTATGTTATCTGGCAGGAATCTCTTTAAAAGTTGCTCTCCTCCCCCCACATCTAATAGTTTAAATTTTTTATCAGATGGCAATTTTTTTAACGTCTTAATTAGGGGGATAAATCGCCAACCATCATTCCCTATGCTCTTTATCGATTCCATTTGTAAAGGGGGGTTTTTGTATTTATTAATCTTTTTCATATAAAATCCAATGAAAAAATTTAAAAGCTCCTTGGATATGTAATTAGAAGTTTGAAGATAGAAATAAATCCCATGGACTTAAAAAATGAAAAAAGAAAAGAAAAACAATGATGAAAAGGGTTTTATTGAAGATAATGAAGAACTATTAACAGAGGATGAGGAGGAGGAATTAAAGGAGAGACTAAAATATTATGGATATATCTAAGACCTCAAAACCAAATATTGTGATTATTATAAGCGATGCATTAAGAACAAAAGACCTCAGTTTATATGGATATTTTATAGAAACAGACAAAAATATTAAAAAAATTGCTTCAGAGTCTATTGTTTTCAGAAGTAATTTTTCTGCATCAAATGCCTCAGACCCCTCATTAACTTCTATTTTCTCTGGCAAATATCCTAAGACAAGCGGATTTATTCATCAACAGCCTTTTATAAAAAAAGAAGAAATAGACCAATTAAGAAAGAATAAATTCTGGCTTCCAATATATCTCAAGGATTTGGGATATTCAACGATATCTGCCACCCCGTTATATTCATGGTTTAAAAAGGGTTTTGATTATTACATGGAAAGAGATGATAAAAAAGGAAAAAAAAGAATATTGAATATTCCCTTTATTAAAAAAATTCTTCTTTTATTACCTCACTGGGCATATAGCTTGGGAAAAAAAATAGTAAAAACAAGAGCATCACCTCATTTTTATTCTGCTGAAAAAGTAGTTGATTTAGCAATATCTAAAATAAATGAAAAAAAAGAACCATTTTTCTTATTCATGCATTTTGTTGATACTCACTATCCTTATCCAAGTGCAAGTAATTCAAAAGAAGTAGGAAAAAACACAATAAATAAAATTTTAGAGGAAATAAAATATCCTTCTCAAAAGGAATACATTAAAAAAAGGTTTTTTGATATTTCTGCATCTTCCATCGAAGAGATTAAGAACAAAAGGGACGAATCAATAATATATGTTGACAAGCAAATAGGCAGATTATATTTATTTTTAAAAAAAAGAAAGTTATGGGATAAGACTATTTTTATAATTCTTTCTGACCACGGGGATAATTTTGGAGAACATTCTATTTTCTTTTGTCGTGGGGGACTTTATGACAGTTCAACTCATGTTCCTTTAATTATGCATTTGCCAAAATTCCCATCCAAAAAAATTAATGAATTAACCCAAAACATAGACATTTTCCCCACAATTGTAGAATTATTAGGAGAGAGAAGAATAAAGATGGATGGTAACTCTTTAATAGATTTAATAAAAACTGGTAAGCCCATAAGAAAAAAAATATTATTAAGTGATGGTTTTTGTGACAATAGATTTGCTATAAGAACAAAAACAAAAAAATTAATCTTGACAGAGAATGGAAAATGCTATTTGTGTGGCGCTTTTCATGGGGAAAAGAAAGAAGAATATAACCTAAAAGAAGATCCTGAAGAATTAAATAACTTATCTAAATAAAAATTTTCAATACAGAAATACTTATAAAAGAAAATTTTTTTCCCCTATTATGAAAGCAATTATATTAGCTGCAGGACTTGGTACAAGATTAAAAGAATTTACAGAGAGCATCCCAAAATGTCTGGTGGAAATAAATGGAAAGGCAATTTTAGAAATACAAATTGAAATCCTTAAAAAATGCGGGATAGAAGAGATATTTGTTGTTATCGGAGAACAGGGAAATTGCTGGACAGAAGAAAATCACGAAAAGATAAGAAGAATAAATGAAAGAATAATTGTTAATTACAAGAATAAAGAAACAAAGAATTCTTACAGTTTAAGGCTAGCACTTGATAGAATAGAAAATGATGATTTGCTTATAATAGACGGGGATTTATTTTTTTCTGAAGAGTTAATAGGAAAGATAGCAGAAAGTAAAAAGAATATTATTATATCAAAGTTCAAAAATTATATAGATTCTGGAAATAGAATAATCCAAGATGAAACTGGAAAGGTTTTAGAAATAAAGAGAAATTTAGAAAAAAACAACAATAATTTTCCGGTTTATGGGGGGACATTGAAAATTAACAGGGAAAATTTTGAATTATTAAAGGCACTATCTAACAAAGAAGAATATTATGCTCCAGATTTAAGCGGTTTAATAGACGAATTAAGCAGGAAAATAGATTTGTATAATCTTACAGATAATAATTGGATTAACATAAACACGTTAGAAGATTTAAGAGAGGCAGAAAATATTTCGCAGAAAAAATTCGTGATAATCATGTCTGGTTATACTGCTACTGGAAAGAGCAGTATCGCTAAAAAAATAGTAAGAATAGTGGGTGCCGACATATTTCACTCAGCAATCATAAGAAAAGAATTAAATTTAACTCCAAAAACAAAAGAAGAGGCAGATAAATTTTTTGATTATAGAAATAATCTAAGGACAGAAGTTGATAAAAAAGTATATGAAAAACTTGCTGAAAATGCAACAGCTTCATTAAATAACGGGAAGAATGTAATTCTTGATGCAGGATATTTTTTCAACTGGCAAAGACAATTAGTTTATGAAAAAACAAAAGACTCAAAATCGGAAATTTTTGTAATTAGAACAATCTGCAAAGATGAAGGTGAAATAAAGAGAAGATTAAAAGAAAGAGAAGAAAAATTCCTGGAGTCCCCAATCAATGAAACTCCTTCTTGGAATGCATATATCTCTTCTAAGATAATGACAGAACCTGTTGAAGAGGATATAATAAACAAAGAAGAATTAAATATAATAGAATATGACACTATGAGCAAAGAGATAAAATATGTTCTTGGAAATCCTAATTCAAAAAATGCTCTAAAAATAATATCTGCTATAAAAAATGGAACAAATAATAACACAGGATAATGATTTCAATTTTTTAAAAATAGACTACAAAAAAATCCCGGAAATTATCAAAGATAAATTTGTAATTGTTTTAGATTTTGATGGGGTTGTAACTTATCATTCTAAAATAAATATGGAGTATCTTCGTGAATTTGGGTATAACCTTAATGAAGAGGAATCGGGTCATAGCTGCGTAAAAAATGGAGGTGTAAAAGAAGAACATTACAGAATAGCAAGATTTAAAGCCCAAACAGCAAGCCCAGATAAATTGCCCTTATCTAAAGGTTTTTCAGAAAATTTTTCAGAATTACTTAAGTTAAACAATAAAGTAATATTCATATTAACTAGCAGATATGATCACATGTTAAAACATTTGGAATCGTATATGAAACATCATAAAATAAAGGTGGATGGAATTATTAATACTTCAGAATTGGGAAAAACAAAATTTCTAACTGATTTGAACGCAAATATTTTTGTTGATGATAATTTAAAAAAAATTACAGAGGTATTTTCCGAAATAAAACTCGACAACTTTCTTAAAAAATGTGATTTTATATTCTTCAGGACTACTGAGAATAAGCTGGAAATGAATCCGGATAAAAAAATAACTGAAATTGATAATTGGAAAGATTTAACTCTATTTATTACAAAGAAATATAAAGAATTTGAAGAAAATAGATTATTTTCTTAATCTTTTTTCTTCTGCCAGATATTCTTGTTCTGGCATTCGGATATACCTTCCAAAATTATTCTTTATTTCCATTAATTTTTCTTTTGTGGGATGGGGTGGAGAAGGAAGATCTAAGATTGGTTCTATTAAAAATGAGACATTTTTTCTTTTGTCTTCATAATCTTCCCCTATATATCCCTTTTGAACACAATAATCCCTTATTGAAGTCCCAGGGTAGGGAACTAAAAATCTTACAGAATATCTATCTGGTTGGATTCTTCTATTCAACCGGATTGTATCAAAAACCATTTCAATTGTTTCATTTGGAAACCCAATTATATTATAAAGAGAAACTAAAATCCCCGACTTCTTTATAGTCTCTGTTGCCCTCTCAAGGGTTTCATTTTTCATGGGCCTGTTCAATATTGTTTTTTTTAGTTCTTCATTTCCTGATTCAGCGCCTAATGCAAGCATTCTGCATCCCATATCTGCGAGTATCTCTGCTTTTTCTGGTTCTGATACAAAATTCTCTGGTCTTGCTGTTGCAAAAAAACCTACATCCACATGCTTTCTATATAATTCAGCAAGTTTCTTTAATTCTTCAATAGGAAATACAGATAAGTTTTCATCAACAAATTGCACATGATTAAAATTGTACTTTTCTTTATATCTCTGCATTCTATCTATGATTATCTCAGATGAATGAAATCTATAGAATCTAGAGTTAATCCCAGAAGCCCTGTATGTTTTATGTAATTTTTCATTAATACAATAACTGCAATTAAAAGGGCATCCTCTGCTCATCTCAAAAAAACCATAACTCTTTAATTCTCCTTCAAAAGGCCTTACTCTATGTCTAGAATCAAATAAATCCCAATCTGGGTCAGGCAAATCATCCATTTGTATTAATGGACCGATTTTATTTTTTATTATCTCTCCATGACTATTCTTAACCCATAAATTTTGTATATCTTCAAAATCTCTTTTATTTCCAATTCGTTTTATTAATTCCAATAGGGCTCTTTCTCCCTCTCCAATGCATATCATATCAACGCCTTCTGTTTGGATTACTCTATCAGGAGTTACAGTTGCATGAGCCCCCCCAACAATCAAAGGGATATTAAATTTATTTTTAGCAGGCAATACAAAATCCATTAAAGAATTAAATTCATAAGAAGTTGAAGTTGCAGCAATCAAATCTGGCCTAAAATTTTCCA
>Ga0315291_10004066_pt1 | contig 18745 bp, 13 predicted proteins | sample YL17G12_20_MG_FD_203070 | JGI IMG/M metagenome (GOLD analysis project Ga0315291, IMG submission 203070) | Sediment microbial communities from Yellowstone Lake, YNP, Wyoming, USA - YL17G12_20 | ecosystem: Environmental > Aquatic > Freshwater > Lake > Sediment | place: USA: Wyoming | collected...
CGAACAGGTTATTGTGACCCGGCACGGGCCTGTCATATCGGATGTCGTGGGAGTCTCCGGGGAGCGCCTCGCGGTCTGCTCCATGGCGCTTCGGCCCTGCCCCGCCATCCGGGGATGGTACAAGCTGAACGCGGCCCGGGGTTGGGACGACTTCGTCGAGGCGATGCGCCTGATCGAGGCGCCCCAGCTGAACGTGACCTACGCCGATGCGGATGACAACATCGGCTACTGGGTGACGGGGAAGGTGCCCGTGCGCGCAAAGGGCGATGGCACCATACCGGCGCCGGGGTGGACGGGCGAGTGCGACTGGGTCGGCGAGGTCCCGTTCGAGGAGATGCCCCATGCGCTCAACCCCGAGCGGGGATTCATCGTCACGTGCAACAACAGGCCGGTGCCGGAAACCTACCCCCATTTTCTCGGCAACGAATGGATGAACGGCTGGCGCGCCCGGCGCATCACGGACGTCCTTTGCTCGAAGGAGAAGGTGTCCATCGAGGACTGCATGGCCCTCCACATGGACGTCACCTGCCTTCCCGGCCGCGAGCTCGTGAGCAGGCTTCCCGGGCTCGTCGGCGCTCGGGCGGCTGATCCCGATGTCGGGCTCGCGCTCGGGCTCCTTCGGGCTTGGGACTGCAGGGTCGCCTCCGAAAGCCCAGCCGCCGCCCTCTACGAAGTGATCCGCTACACACTCGTGCGCAACCTCCTCGAGCCGGGCCTCGGGCCTGAGCTCGCGCTGCGCCTCATGGGCGAAGGCTTTCACCCCCTCCTGTTCAAGGTGAGCGAGCTGCAGGGCAGGGACACCGTCGCTTTGCTGCGCGTTCTCGACCGGCCGGATTCCTGGTGGGTCCAGCAGGCCGGCGGCCGGGAGGAGCTTGTCGTTCGCTCGATCAAGCAGGCTGTCCAGTGGCTGCGCCGGAAGATGGGACCCCGAACCGAATCCTGGCAGTGGGGGAGGATTCACCGGCAGACCTTCGCCCATCCCCTCGGCATGCAGAAGCCGCTGGACAAGGTCTTCAACAGGGGACCTTTCCCGATGGGCGGCGACGCGGACACGCCTTGTCAAACCGCCTGCACGCCGTCCGAGCCGTACGACACCACGGCGTGGGCGCCGTCTTTCCGCCAGATCGTCGAGCCGCGGGACTGGAGCAGATCGATTATCGTGCACCCGCCCGGCCAGTCCGGCAACCTCGCCAGCTCCCACTACGACGACCTTGCCGAGTTGTGGCACGAGGGCCGCTACCACCCCATGCTGTGGAATCGCGAGCAGGTGGAGAAGGAGATGGAGGCGGTGCTCGAGCTCAGAGCCTCACGAACTGGGACAGCCCAAGGTACAGCCCGAACCCGATGATGAACACGCCGCAGACGGCGAGCAGGATGCTGGAGAATCCTCGGGAGAAGCCGCGCTTTCCGAAGTAGACGGCTGTCGAGACGACGAGGTACCAGGCAAGGTCTCCTGCCTCGTGGCCGACGAAAAATGCGAGCAGGACGGGCCAGTTCCCAAGCGAAGCATCGAACCGGACGAGCGACGCCGTGCCGACTGTGATCCACCAGATCCACCAGTAGGGGTTCGCGAGCGAGACGAGGGTGCCGGCCAGGACGGGGCTCATCCCGGCGGGCGAGCCAGGCTTGTCGCTCGTCTCTCCCCGAGTGTCCGTCCCGTGTCGCCGGCTTCTCGCCGCTTCGCGGATCATCCCCACCCCCATGTATCCCAGCACGAGGGCGCCCGCCGTGCCGATGACCTTGAGGACCAGTGGCGCGCGGAGGGCTTCCGCAACGCCGAGGGCCAGTCCGCAGATCAGCGCACCTTCAAGCGCGGCGTGTCCCGCGATCACCCATGCGCCGACGAGGAAGCCGTTGCGCCGGGTCTGCATCGTTCTGGCGATCGTGTAGGTCAGCAGGGGACCCGGCATGAGCGCTCCGCTCAGGGCCATGACAAATGAGAGGGAAAAAACGATCCAGAAAGCCGAGAGTGTCATCGGGGTGCGGGATTCTACTACGGTGCACGGTGTGTTACAATCCCGCCCCAATGCCGACTTCCGCCAGAGTCTCGACGGGGCTCGGATTTCTCGCAATCCTCTTCTGGGGCACCTCGATCGCCGTCGGTCGGCTTGTGATGACCGATGTCGGGCTGGTCCTCGGCCCCTTCATCCTCACCGCTACGAGCGGCACGATCGGTACGATTGTCCTGTTCGTGCGCCCCGGGCAGATCGCGAAGCTCCGCACCCTGCCGGCGCGCTACTGGATCGTCTGCGGCGGGCTGTTCGTTGCCTACATCGTTTCCTACAACCTCGGCGTGGGCATGGCGGCGGACAGGCGGCAGCTTCTCGCCTTCGGCATTCTGAACTACCTCTGGCCGGTGCTGACGCTCGTCTTCTCAGCGCTCGTCTCCCGGCTTCGGGTACGCCCGTGGCTGGGCGTCGGAGTGCTCCTCGCCATGGTCGGCATCGTTCTCGCCCTGTTCGCGCGCCAGGGATCCGGCGCCTCCGAGCTCGGTACCGGCAGCCTCCTATCCGATGTCCGGTCGAACCCGATCGTCTATGGGCTTGGGCTATTCTGCGGCATCTCCTGGGGCCTGTACTCCGCCCTGGGACGAAAGCTCGCAGGGCCCGTCGATGCGAACCCCGTGCCTTTGTTTTTTCTCGCCACGGCTCTCGTGTACGGCATCCTGCTTGCCGCAGGGGCAGGCCGGGTCGTCGGAGCGGCGGTACCGGCCGCCGCCGTGGCTGCGGTCGGCTTCAGCCCGCGGGCCATTGGCGCTCTCGCGTGGCGTGCCCTTGTCTCCGACCTGCTCGCCTACGCCTTCTGGGATGCGGCCATGCGAAGGGGCAACCAGGTCCTAACGGCCACCGCGTCGTTCTTCACGCCGCTGCTGTCGACTGCGTGCGTCGCCCTGCTGCTGCGCGTGGCGCCGGGCTGGCAGTTCTGGGCAGCCTGCCTGCTGCTCGTCGCGGGGGCCGCGGTGTCGAGGTTTTCAGTCGGGGACGGGCCGGCACGCTAGCGAAGCGAAAAGCGCTGCAGGTCTTTCTCCACGCGGTTGAGCGCGGCCTGATCGAACCGGAACGCCGCCGGATCCGCGCCGTCTGCCGGAACGAGCGAGACGATATCGCTGATCGCCGCGGGGGGCACGTCGACCTGGCGCCGGAGCAGCTTCTCGTTGCGCTTCTTGAACTGCGCGATCCTCGCGGCCGCTGATTCGATCTTTTCCCTCAACAGCCTTCCCGCCTCGGTGTTTCCGCATGCGACTCGGAGCAAGCCCTCGAAGGTTCGGTACGTCGTCGCGGCTGAGCCCTCGACGATGAGCAGATCGTGGCCTGCGAGAACGGCGCGAAGCGCCCATGAGGTAGAATCGTTCGGCGTGAGGTAGTTCGATAGCATAAGAAGTCCGTCGGTGATCAAGAGACCCTTGAAGCCGGTCTGCCTGTGCAGGATGTCGATCCACGGAGGCGAGAATGTGACGACTCTCGAGTCGACGAGCGAATCCTGCAAGTGCGTCGTCATGAGGATGCCCGATTCGCCGGCCAGTTCCTTGAAGATGCCCGTGCGCTTCTCGACGATGCGCAGGGCCACCTTTGTGTCGGGAGACTCCCGGTGGAGGTTGGCGCCGCGCGGGAGGAACGGGAAATGCTTGAGCACGGGCTCGATGCCGAAGCGCTTCAGCTCCGCGATTACTACGCGCGAGCGAGCGGCGGTCCTGGGATCGGATGTGCTGTCGTCCACGGTGGGGCCTAGCGCGATGTTGATCCCCAGCGCGGAGAAGACGAAAGCGTTGAGCGAGGCAAGGCTCTGGTAGTCAGGGTCGGACAGGCCGCGAAACCTCCCGATGAACCCGCCGACGTACCCGTCACCGAACCGCGCCGTCCTGCCCGCCTTCCCGCTTAGCCTCACGATGTCGCAGCAGATCAGAAGCGGCTCTTTGGTCATCGCGGCGAGAGCCTGGTTGGTGCGCCGAATCCTCTCGATGTCCGTGGACCCATAGTGGGGGATCACGCCGCCGACCTGCAGGCGCTTTACCAGGGCAACGTACCCCGGCGCGAGAGCCAGGGGTCCGCCGTAGCCGTATCCGTCAACGTTGACCACGAAGAGCTGTCCCACCTTTGACTCGATCGCGCGCGCTTCCGCAAGAGGAACCCCGAGCAATCCCTCTGCTGCGAGCTTGTCGACGAATCCGTACTCCGCTGCCGCGCGTGCGGAAACCAGAGCGAAGATCAGCGCCGAAGCAAGCGCCGCTGCGGCGAGCGGTCGAATGCGTTGTCTCATCGGGTCTGACAGTAAACAGATGAGAGGTTCACGGCAAGCAGAAACTCCGTATAGACATGCTTCGATGATCTATGGCATAGATTGCCGAGGTATTCTCCATTGAAGACAGCAGTCACAGGGGCATCCGGTCACATCGGCGCAGCGCTCGTGCGGGAGTTGCTCGCGAGCGGCCATACCGTGCGCGTGCTGGTGCGGAGGGACACCCGCGGGCTCGAGGGGCTCCCTGTCGAGAGGATTGAGGGAGATCTCGGGATGGAGGAGTCGCTCTGCCGAACTTTCTCCGGCGTCGATGTCGTGTTCCATGCCGCGGGCCGCATTTCCGTCGAGCAGTCCGATGCCGCTCGCCTCTTCGAGACGAACGTGGAGGGCACCCGGCATGTCCTCGCCGCCTGTCGGGCTTGTGGAATCCGCCGGCTGGTGCACTTCAGCTCCGTCGAGGCATTGAGCCAGGATCAGTCAGGGCCGGCGGCGCACGGAGCGCCCAAGGCGCCCGAGGATTGGCAGCTCGTCGACGGCAGCAGTCGCGATCCCTACGCTGGTTCAAAGGCGGATGGCGAGCGTGCCGTGCGACAGGCGATCGACGGGGGTCTCGACGCAGTCATTCTCTACCCGACCGCGGTCATCGGTCCTTTCGACTTCAAGCCGTCGATGCTGGGCAGGGCGGTCGTTGCGCTCGCAAAGGGGCAGTTCCCCGCCCTCGTTCCCGGTGGATTCGACTGGGTCGACGTGAGGGATGTGGCGCAGGCCGCGGTGGCCTCGGCGGAACGGGCGCCCGCAGGCTCGCGCTACCTCCTTGGGGGGCGCACAGCATCGCTCGTGGAGCTGGCAGGGCTGGTCTGTGCCGCGACAGGCGCGAGGCGGCCAGAGCTCGTCGTCCCGGCTGCCCTGGCGTTGGCATGGGCGCCGATCGCCGCAACTGCAGCCCGCGTCTCAGGCACGCCTGCCCTATTCACGAGCTATACCCTGAGGACCCTTGCGGGAGGCAGGAGCGTCAGCCACGATCGCGCAGCGAGGGATCTCGAGTACCGGCCCCGCGGCCTCGCGCAGACCGTCCGCGACACCTGCCGGTGGTTCGCTGAGAACGGCTTGCTGGAAGGCGTCGCGGTCCGCTGACGGGGGGCGGGCGCGGACCAGCGGTGGGCCGCGCAGCTGTGAGGATCGAAGCGCTATCCGCGCTCAACCCATCCCCTTCGGCTATTACGGCAGGATGAGGCTGAAGGTGGTGTCGCATTTTTCGCCGCGGCTTCGTTGCCCACACCCCGATTGTGCTCCGGATCGGCATGGGGCTAAAGCCAACTGCTCGCGCTATGGCGGTACAAGTCTAAGAATCCATAGCCCCGAGGCGCCATCCGCCATGTAGGCGTAGTCGCTGCTCACAGCAATGCCATAGGTAAAACCGAAGGTATCGTAGGAGCCGGCCGGGGTTGGAGCGGCGGGGTTGGAGATGTTGATGATCTGCAGCCCCGAGGCGCCATCCGCCACATAGGCATAGTAGACGCTCACCGCCACGCCATTGGCAGTACCAATGGTATCATAGGAGCCAACCGAGATGGGGGAGGCGGGATTGGAGATGTCCAGGATCTGCAGCCCTGATGAGCCATCCGCCACGTAGGCGTAGCCGCCCCTCACCGCAACATCAGTAGCAGTACCGGGGGTAACGAAGTTGTCGGCCAGGGTGGGGGAGGACGGGTCGGAGATGTTGAGGATCTGTAGCCCTGAGGAGACATCCGCTATGTAGGCGTAGTCGCCGCTCACCGCCACGCCATTGGCAGTACCGGTGGTATTATAGAAGCCAACCAGGATGGGGGAGGCGGGATTGGAGATGTTCAGGATCCGCAGCCCTGATGAGCCATCCGCCACGTAGGCGTAGTCACCCCTCACCGCCATGCCATAGGCACTCCCGATGGTATCGTAGAAGCCGGCTAGGGTTGGGGAGGTCGGCTTGGAGATGTCCAGTATCTGCAGCCCTGAGGAACCAGCCGCCACGTAGGCATAGTCACCGCTCACCGCCACATCAGTAGCAATATCGGGGGTAACAAAGTAGCCGGCCAGGGTAGGGGAGGTTGGGTCGAAGATGTGGAGGATCTTTAGCCCCGAGCCGCCATCCGCCACGTATGCGTAGTCGCCGCTCACCGCCACGCCATAGGCATAGGTGGTATCGTAGTAATTGGCCAGGGTAGGGGAGGGGGGACTGGAGATATCGAAGATCTGCAGTCCTGAATTGAAATCCGCCACATATGCACGGTTACCGCTCACCACCACGCTATAGGCAGTACCCGGGGTATTGTAGGCGCCAGCTACGGGAGGGGAACCTGGATTGGATATGTCCAGGATCTGCAACCCGGCTGTGCCATCCGCCACATAGGCGTAGTTTCCGCCCACCGCCACGCCACGGGCATCACCGGGGGTATTGTAGGAGCCTGCTAGGGTTGGTGGGAGAGTGGAGATGTTGAGGATCTGCAGCCCCGAGGCGCCATCCGCCACGTAGGCGTAGTTTCCGCTCACAGCCACGCCATAGGCAGTACCGGCGGTATCATAGGAGCCTGCTAGGGTTGGTGGTAGAGTGGAAATGTTGAGGACCTGCAGCCCGGAACCGCCATCCGCCACGTAGGCATAGGAGCCGCTCACCACCACGGCATAGGCAGTACCGGCGGTATCATAGGAGCCTGCTAGGGTTGGTGGTAGAGTGGAGATGTTGAGGATCTGCAGCCCTGAGGCGCCATCCGCCACATAGGCGTAGTTGCCGCTCACAGCCACGCCATAGGCGGTACCGGAAGTGTCATAGGCATTGAACAGAAAAGGAGAGACAGGCACGGCGATGTCGATGATCCGCAAACCGGAGGCGCCATCCGCCACGTAGGCGTAGTCGCCGATGACTGTCACGCCAGAGGCATAGGTAGTAGCGCAGGTGCTAATCAGGATGGGGGAGACGGGGTCGGCGATGTCGAAGATCCGCAGCCCGTAAGTCTCATCCGCCATGTATGCGTACTTGCCGCTCACCGCCAAGCCCCGGGCAGTACTAAGGGCATCGAAGGATCCAAGAAAAAATGGAAAAGACATCGGAAAAGGGCTCGTCTGACCGCAGTTGGGCCAGCTTTCCAGGCCGCCCTGCATGCTCGGCTTGATCTTGTAGTAATAGTTCTGGTTATCCTGGACTTCCGTATCCACCAGCCAGGTGTTCCTGGTCGAGCCCGAAATATTCAAATAGGTGCCATTCTTTTCGGTCGATCTCCATACCTCGAAGTTAACGTCGGCGGGGATTTGCGACCATTCGATCCGGATCCGATTGAACTCGCCGATGATTCGCGGCGCCAGGCTCTGGGGCGAAAGGGGTATTGCCTCTATGTATCCCGACCAGTTGTCTTCACCATCGGAAGAATGGGCCTGCAGTAGGAATACGTGCATTGAGCTGTTTGTGAGATTCGCGAGGATATACGGGGGACTCACGTAGTCTACTATTGTGCCATAGTCCTCCGAGGGAAGGGTTCCGTTCGTGGTATAGTAGAGTGTATAGCTGGTGGTAAGTGGAACTTCGCCCCATTCGAGAGTCACTTGCTGGTTTCCCGGAGTCGCAGTAAATGAAGGAATGTCATCTCCGCTCCTTTTGAGAAGGGTAACGGATGTTTGAGTTATATTTCCGTTCCAGTCCCTGGCCGATACTTTCAGGACGAACGTGGGACCAAAGCTGGTGGTGGAGAACTGGAAAGTGAATGTGCCGTCGCTGTTGAAAGGGACTGCTCCGGTGATAGTGGTGGAGAGGATCTCATAGGTCACAGATGCGACTTTTCCCGCATCCCCTGTTTCTTTCGAGGAATCCGATACCGTGCCGGTGACAATGACCGTCTTCGCGCAATAGCTCCCCTCGACTGGGGACGTAATTGTGATCACAGGACCAACTGCGTCCTTTACCTGAAGCAGCATCAGCTTGTTGAACGGGTTGCGGCAGGAAAGGAGAACAAGCACAACAAGCGTGAACAGTCCGAGAAGGCTCTTGCGGTTCATCGTCTCACTCCTCACCTTCTACGAACAGGATCTCCTTTGCCGGATCCCTCGTGCTGGCAGCCCTCGACTCACCCCCTGCCCGCTCCCCCAGGAACGCGTACTGCTTGGCTTCCTGCTCGTCGATGGCCGCTGCCCGAGCGTAGTACTCCTGCGCTTCCTTGAATCGCTCCATCTGGTAGTAGGCCCGGGAGAGGTTCAGCAGCACCTTCAGGCTCTTGGGGCTTTTCCCTTGCTTCTGCTTCTCCAGCCCTTCCAGGCTTTTCACGTACCGGGCCGCTGATTCCGCGTACGCCTTCTTCAGGAACAACAGGTTGGCCAGGTTGATCTGGGCGTTCAGATAGCCAGGATCCGCCCTCAGCGCACTCTGGAAGGCCGCCTCCGCCTGCGGGTAGCGCCCGAACTGCCCGTAGAGGATGCCCAACTTGTTGTAGTCCTCTTTGCGCCCGCTCTTGCGGGCCGAGGAGGCGACCTCTTCAACAACCCCCTCGATCAGCTTGTCCAGGTCCCGCCGGAACCCCTCGAGAATCTTTTCCTTTCTCCCGTACTGCAGCCCAAGGTCAGTCTCCTTCAATCCCACGGGCCGGTAGATCTCCTGCGCAGATCGGGTCGGATAGAATCCCCGCTTCTCAGGCTGCCCCTCGTGTTCCTTCCACTCCTCAACCCCCTTGCGCCAGGCCTCCGGGAATCCCGTCTTGCCGATCAGGGTGATCTCCACAGGCACCCACAGCTGCCCCTCCAGGCTGATGCTCATCGAGCGGTCAGGATGCAGCTTGCCGTACTCCGCACCGGGAAGCTTGGTGTTGAATGCCGCGTAGATATGCCCCGGCACCGTGATGAAGGCCGTCTCCATGCCCGCGGTCTCCAGAAGGCTGCAGAACAGCACCGTCAGGTCATCGCAGTCCCCGGTGGTCCTTTTCAGGGTATCCCTCGGAAGGCTGATGGAATCCACCACCATGGGGTTGCCCTGCACCTTGGTGAATGGCAGGGTAGGATCCACCTGATACATGATGCCTGCCTCCCCGAGGGCATTAAACACCTGGATGGCCAGCTGCAGAGGCTCACTGTACGTGGAGAGGGTTTCCTCCTTGCACACCTGGCGGATGTAGCTCGCGTAGTTGCGCAGAGCGCTGTCCGCCGGGGTGATGAAGGCAGCCACCTTGCGATCATCGTCCCAGGTCACGGCGGTCTTGTCGTGCAGGTCGTAGGTCACCGCCTGCCTCTGCTCGGCTGCCCGGCCCCTGCTCTTGTAGCTGGCGATGATCTCCCCCGTGAGGGGAGTGACCCCCTCGGTGGTGAACACCTGTTGGTTGAAGGAGGCCGGCAGTTCTATGGTGAGCCGCTCTCCCGGCTTTAGCTCAGCGATCGTCGCCCCCGGGGTGGGGGAATCCATGTAGCCGGCCTGGAAGAAGGAGACCTGCAGCTCCGTGAGGGAGCTCTTCTCCGTGTTGAATACCTCCACGCTGCCCAAGGGCTTCTTCACGTAGTAGCTCTGCATCGCCGCAAAGGCGGCCGGGAAGGACACCCGCTCGAAGCGCAGGGAGCGGATGATCGCCTGGGGGGCATCGGGGTCCTGGCCGAAGCGGTAGGAGGCGGAGAACCCGATTCCAAAGAGAAAGCCGTCGAACTCCTTCAGATCGCTCAGGGACAGCAGGTATTTCAGGTTGGGGTGGATGTCGATGGAGAGGTTGTAGGAGGGGTTCAGCGCGATGCGCGCTCCCGCCTCGAACAGCAGATTGGCCGAGTTGACCATGCCGATCTCGGGCAGCAGGTTGGCGAACAGCGCCTCGTCGAATCCGGCCAGAGCCTCCAGGCCCAGCTCGAAGCTCTTGGCAAATCGATTGGCGTAGGTGAGCCCCAACGCCCCATAGCCGTGGATGTGGCTCCAGTCGCGGGCATCCTGCAGGTTCTGGTCGGTGAAGGTCATCATGCCGGCCCGCAGGGTGGGTTGCAGCACGGGAATCGGCGGGATCGGCCAGCGCAGGGAGGCGGAGAGCTCGAAGATGTTGAACTGGGCCCCGTAGGGGGCGAAGGGGCTCAGGCTCTGGTACTCCGCTCCGATGGAGAGGGGGAAGCGGTAGGCGGTATTGAAGTTGATCTGCTGATCCTGGGGGAAGAGCGGAGCCGAGGTGAAGGAGAAGCACAGCCACAGAAGCAGCGCCTTCAGTCTGCGGCCCGGGAGGAGAGTATTGCCCACGGCCAAACCTCCATGATCTGGATCGTTCTTTCAACAGTATACCCCCCCAGCATCAGGACACAACGGGAAAGGAGAGGCATTTTCCTCACTTTTTCATGCCGGAATGAAAGGGTGAGGAGCGGCAAGGAATAGGCGCCGCGCGCTCAGCCCATGCCCTTGGGCTTTCTCGGCAGGAGGAGGGTGAAGGTCGTGCCGCGCTCCCGGTCGGTCTGGAAGCTCACCGCGCCGCCGAGGTACTCCTCTGCGAGGAGCTTCATGCTCCACGTGCCCAGCCCCCTGTCCGCTCCCTTCGTGGAGAAGCTGCGCTGGAATACCTGGGGCGCCACTTCGGCGGGTATGGGAGTGGGATTGTGCACCTCGAAGCGGACGCGGCCGTCGGCATCCGGGCGGAACGAGATCGTGACCGCATCGCCCTCGGTGCAGGCCTCCAGGGCGTTCTTCAGCATGTTGGCCAGCACTCGCTTGACCAGGGAATCGTCGCTCACAAAGGTGAAAGCCTCCGAGAAGCCGGTGACGACGATCCTGCGGCCGCGCGCGACATCCTGCCCTTCCAACTGCTGGACGAGCCTCTCGACGAGACCGTGGGATTCGATCAGGTCCCTCTGCACCGACAGGGTGCGGTTCTCCGCCGACACGAGGACCTTCTGACCCTGGATTTCCTCCACGAGGGTCGCGGCGATGGAGGCGAGCCGCTCGATGAGCCGCCGGCCCTGCTCGTCGAGTGCGCCCGTCTTCAGCATGTCCAGATACAGCGTGAAGCTGGAAACGGTGTTGAGGATGTCGTGGAAGAAGATCCGCTCGAGGGCGGCCCTGCGCTTGCGGTGACTCGTGTCGCTGAGGACGAGCAGGACGAAGCGCCGGCCGTCGATCTGGAAGGGTGTCGCGCGGGCGAGCAGGTCCAGCGCGGCGGTCCGGCCGTGGACGCCCGTGGTCATTCGGCATTCCCTGGTCACCGGCGCGCCCGTGCGAAGGGTCTCCTGCACCGCCACGGCAGCTCCGCAGAACCGGCAGCCCTCGGCGTCGCCGCAGCCGTCGCCGGCCTCCTTGGCGTGCAGGCAGGCGAGGACCTCGCCGGGGCGCAGGCCGCACACTTCTTCGACGCTGCCTGAACCGGCGAAATCGAGCATCGCCCTGTTGGCGAACACGACCTGCCGCTGCTCGTTCAGAACAGCAGCCATATCTGCGATCGCGTCCAGAATCGGAGCGAGGGCGCTCTCTGCGCGCGCGCGCTCGAGCTGGGCGAGCAGGTCCTTGCGCGGGACCCGCTGGGATGGGGTGGTGCGGGCATCTTTGTCCATGGAGACCGCCGGTCGATCGGCATTCTACACAATTGCGGGCCTGCCGAAAAGCGGCTATACTCCCCCGAGGCACGCGATGAACCCGACGCCCGACCTGCTCACTCAGCTGCTCGGATTCCTCTACTCGATCGCGCGGTACATCGGGCTGGGGATCGTGCGGCTGATCCAGTACATCCTTCCGTCGGTCACCACTCTGGACGCGCTCGCCGAACCGATCGGCTTCCTCGCGCTGCTCACGGCCTTCGTCATCCTCACATCCGCCGCGCGCAGGATCGCACTCATCATCCTGGTGGTCGGGTGGGCGCTGATCCTGATCCGCATCCTCCTCATGGCCTTCCGTGTGGGTTGAGCCGCGACTCCGGCGTCGCCGATCCTCGAACCCAGGATTTGACTGCCCGGGGGGCGGATGAGTACATTACCCGGTATTCGATGCCATCGCCAGGAAGGAGACCGCGTGCCTGTGAAATCGGAGGAGGCGACCCGCGCGTACGAGCGCAGGTGCCGGGACACCCTGGAGGCCGCTCTCGACCGGACTCCCCTCTATGAGTCCTGGCGGAGCTTCGATCCCGGCGACTCCCGCCCCCTCGACGAGCGCTACCGCTCGCTTCCGCCGCTCACCAAGGCGGACATCCGCGCGCATTTTCCCCATGGCCTCGTTCCCGCAGGAATGGACCTCGCCGCAGGCCTCGCGAGCGGGGAGGTGAGCTACGTCCGCACGAGCGGCACCGCCGATGAGGCGCTCACCAACATCTGGAATCAGGCGTGGTGGGACGCATCCGAGCGGGCTTCCTGGGCGCTGAACGCGGTCGCCGCGCAGGCGGCCACGGGGACGCACCGTGAGGCGATACTCGCGAGCGCGCTGTCGGTCGGACCCCGCAGCGAGGGGGAGCAGCTGCCGCGCGAGCAGCGGATGCTCGGCCGTTTCCTGTTCCTGAACGAATACGCGTTCACCACGGAATGGCCCGAGGGTCACGAGCGGCGGATCCTCGCGGAGCTCGGCGAGTTCCGTCCCGACGTGCTCGAGGCGAACCCCTCGCTGCTCGCCCGGCTCGCGCGGTTCGCCGAGCGGGCGGAGGTGGATGTCTTCCAGCCCAGGCTCATCACCATTACCTACGAGTTCCCGTCCCGCGTGCAGATGCGCGCGATCCAGAGAGTCTTCAAGTCGCCCGTCGCGAGCTCCTACGGCTCGACGGAGGCGGGGTACGTGTTCATGCAATGCGAGCACGGCCGCCTGCACCAGAACACGGAGTTCTGCAGGGTCGACCTTCAACCCCTGGCGGACGGACCGGGAGCCCGTGGCGTGGGGCGGCTGCTGGTCACGACCTTCGGCAACCCGTGGTTCCCTCTCCTGCGCTTCGAGATCGGCGACATCGGACGCCCCTCCTCCGCGCCCTGTCCGTGCGGGAGGGACCTCGGCATGACCCTCTCCGCGATCGAGGGACGGCTCGTGAGTGTCTGCGTCGGGGCCGGGGGCAGGATGATCACTCACGGGCAGATCGATGATGCCCTCGGCACCGTCGAGGGGATCGCGCAGTACCGGCTCGTGCAGGAGGCTCCGGGGAGCGTTCTTTTTTGGTATGTCGGAGAAAGCGAGCGGGGGAAGCGAACGGCGACGGAGTCCTCGACGGCGCTGCGGGAGCTGTTCGGTCCCGGCATCGCCGTTTCCGTGAACGAGGTTTCCCTCATCCCCCCGGAGAGATCCGGCAAGTTCCTGCTCGTCAAACGGACATTTCCGCTGGACACGGCGAGCATCCTTCGCGCGGGAGAGGCACTCCATGGCTGATAAACCGAAACCGGTTTACCTGCTCGCGGGCGGCAGGGGCATGGAACGGCGCAAAGGTCCTGATCCACTGATACAGGCCGCGCTTGGCCTGGCCAGCGCCCTGCCGTCACGCCGCCGTCCGTCCGTGGTGTATGTCGGCGCCGCATCCGGAGACAACGCCGTGTTCCGTGTCTGGGTCGCCCGCCTCTTCCAGAAGGCGGGAGCAGGGGACGTGACCCTGGCCCCCCTGTGCGGGAAGCGGGCGGACCCGCGCAAGGCAAGGGCTGTACTAGAGGCGGCGGACATCGTGTTCGTGAGCGGGGGAGACGTCGAGGAGGGGATGCGGGTCCTCGGGGAGACGGGGATGATCGAGCCCCTTCGGCTGCTGTACCGCCAGGGGAAACCGTTTTTCGGCATCTCGGCGGGAAGCATCATGCTCGCCCGGCAGTGGGTGCGCTGGAGCGATCCTCGGGATGATGCGTCGGCCCAGCTTTTCCCCTGCCTCGATATCGCCCCTGTCTTCTGCGACACGCACGGCGAAGGCGACGGCTGGGAGGAGCTGAAGTCACTCGTTCGCCTCGCGCCCCTTCGAGCTGTCGGCCACGGCATTGTTTCCGGCAGCGCCCTTGTCGTGGAGCCCGGAGGGAAGGTCTCCGCGCTCGGGGGGGAGGTCCACAGGTTCGCGAGAAGAGCCGGCGAAGCGGTCCAGATCGAGAGCCTTCGCGAGGAGAAGCGAGCGCGCTGAGCCGCCGGCAATTGACACTGCTGGCAATCGACGCTTGCGCGGCCTCTCTCTCATCGTGTATACTCGCCCTGTCATGTCGTGGAGAATCCGTGCCATCGCGCTCGCTGCAGCGCTCCTCGCCTGCGGCTCGGCTTTCGGGCTCGACGTCGGCGCGCCCGCCCCGAGTTTCGCCAACCCCCAGATCGACGGGACCTACCTCATGTCGAAGAACGTCTTCGGCAAGGGTTGGGTTCTCCTCGATTTCTTCGCCACCGACTGCGAGCCGTGCAAGGAGGAGCTTCCCGAGTTGCAGGCAATGGCGGACGAGTTCGGGTCCGAGGGCTTCACGGTGCTGATCATCGCTACGGACACCCTGGGGGTTCCCCTCGTGAAGCCCTTCGTGGAATCGCAGAAGGTCCGGCTCCCGCTCGTGATCGACCGCTACAGGGTCACGACCGAACGCTACGGGGTGACGCTGATCCCCTCGGTTTTCCTCGTCGACCCGAAGGGGGCGGTCGCCTTCAAGGCCGAGGGATACACGGAGACGACGCTCGCGCAGATCCGCGGCATCCTCGCGTTGAAACTCTCCCCCTGATCCGCCCCGGGAGCGCCAGGTTCTGCCCGGCTACAGCCAGCCCTCGGCCCTGTACCAGCTCACCGTTTCGGCGAAAGCCTGCTCGCTGCTGAAGGGCGGGCGGTAGCCCAGCTCAGATCGAGCCCGCTGGTCGGAGACGACGTTGAACTTAAGGCGCGCCTCGGCGAAGATGTCGGTATTGAGAAGGGCGGGCCTGCCGGAGAGCGATCCCCAAAGCTCCGATATCCCCGCGGCAGCCGCGGCGGCGAAGAGCGGCACCCGCACGCGAAGCGCCTTCCTCCCTATCGCTTGACCCATCAGGTCCAGCAGCTCTCCCCATGTGAGCTCCCTGCCGTCTGTGAAGAAGTAGCTGCGGTAGCTCCCCATCGGCCTTTCGATGGCGAGGGAGACGCCGTGCACGAGGTTCTTCACGAACAGGACGCTCACGAGGTGCCGACCGCCGAGAACGGGCACGATGCCCCCCCTCACGACGCGGAGGACGGCCAGCACGTCCGTGTCGCGCGGCCCGTAGACCGCGGGCGGGCGGATGACGGTCATGGGCAGGGCGTCGCGGAAGCTCTGCATGCTCTTCTCCGCCAGCGACTTGCTCCTGCCGTACAGGGACATGGGTTTCTGCTCGCTGTCCTCGGTGAGCGGGGCGTTCTCGCCGCTGGGTCCCATGGCGGCTTGGCTGCTCAAGTAGAGGAACCTGTTGATGCGCGGATCGTGCGCCCGGATCGCCTGGAGAAGCCTCTCGGTGCCTCCGACGTTCGCGTGGAGGTACTCTTCGAGGGTACGCGCCTTGGTGAGGCCCGCAGCGTGCACGACGATGTCCTGGCCAGAGACGAAGCCTTTCAGCGCATCGGGTGATTCGAGATCTCCCGTGACGAGACGGACGGGCAGGCCCGCGATCCACCGGAGCTTCCCGGGGTTCCGCACGAGGCATGTGACCTCGTGTCCCCTGGCGAGGAAGCTCTCGCAGAGGTGGCTCCCGATGAATCCCGTTGCTCCCGTGACCGCGATCTTCATGGTTCTTGGGCTCAGAAACTACGGCGGAGGGCCCGCCCTGTCAAGGCTCGCTCAGCGCGCCGAAGGCTCCTGAAGTCGCCCTAGGGGCGTCGCGGGCGCGAACGGGTCGGGAGCGAGCCACGCGCTCACCTCGTGCGCCACGTTCGGCGGTACCGGGCTCCTCGAGAAACGCGCGAGGGCGCCCACGATCTCCTCCTCGCCGAGCCCCGAAGCGGCAGCCCTCTGGATGGACTGCTTCGTCATGCGGAAGAGCAGCCCGACCTCCCTCCCCATCCTCTCGCAGAACCTGGCGAGCGCTGCCTCGGCGGCGGGCGAGGGGGAGAGAAAGATGATCTCGAAGGTGGGCTGCACGACGATGTCGGTCACCGGCCGCGTCTCCTCGACCCGAACCGGCGAGCGCGCGAGCAGCCGCCTGCCCGTTTCGGTCAGCCGGAAGCACGCCCTGCCGTCACCGGTCATGCCCGCCTCCGCGCCGCCGAGGGCGAGGATGCCCCGGCCGAGAACCCGGTGCAGCACGAACTTCCACAGCTCCTCCAGCGCCTCGTCCGTCGAGACCACAGGAAGGCTGTCGGTGCTGCGCTCGCCCGCGACCGCCCGGGCAGCTCCGCTCTCTCGCGCGCCGATTCCCGAGGGTCCCCCGATCGCCGCCTGATACTCCGCGAAGTCCGAGAAACGGATGAAGGAGGCCGTGGGGACGGATGAGAAGGCCTGCAGGACCGTGCGCAGCATGCCGGCGGGCTGCTCCTCCTCGCCAGGGCCGCTCCCTTCGTCGAGCAGGTCGAAGATCCCGTCGGGCCCCCCGCCTCCGCGCGAGAGGGCATCGACGAACGACCGCAGCCTGTCGCCGAGAGGCGCGCCGGTCCATTCGGCCGAGCCCGCACGGGCGCGGAGGGTGAGCGTTCCCCGGGGCGATGCCGCGGGAACGAGGAGGCCCGCGACCCGCAGCCCGCGCAGGGCGAGGTCGACCCTCGCGTCGGTGCTCATGCCCGTAAAATCCTCCAGCCAGCCGGGGAAGCTCAGCAGCCGGTCGCCCGTCTCATGGACGAACTTCGAGAACGGGCGCTCATCCTCTCGGCGGACGCGAATCGGCTCGGTGCGGGCGGCGAGCAGGACGGTCGTCATGTCCTCGACGAGGTAGGGATGGCAGAACGAGCGGGCAGCCTCCACCGGTTCTGGAGCGAGGACAACCGCAAGCCTGTGCAGCCTGCGCGCGGCAGAGGGCCAGATGCCGGCCAGCGGCTCGAGGTCGTCCCTGCGCAGGCCGAGGAAGAGCACGGCCCGGCGAACGGCGAGTGACAGCGCGAGGGAGAGCTGCTCGCGCGACAGCGAGGGCAGGTACTCCTCGAGGTCCCTGACCGCGACCCGCTCGCGCTGCTCCATGAAGAATCGCAGCATCGGGTGAGCCGGCTGAGTTCCCTCCCTCGCGAGGAAGTTTTCCAGCCACTCCACCGAGGACACCAGGCGCGCGACGCGCGGGAGATCGTTTGGCAGCAGGGCGATGGATTCGTGCAGGGCCGAGCGCTCCCGGGCGGAGTAGTGCTCCGCGAGGTACGCGCAGAGAACGGCTTGGTCAGGGCCGACGGGGCGGGCGAACACGGGATGCTTCTCCATCGCCTTCATGAGCTGGTGGAAGCCGGCAAGCCCGGGGTCGATGCGGAGCGCGCCCGGGCTCGCGGCGGGTGACAGGAAGCCGGCGTCGCGCAGCTCGAGGATCGAGGGATCGCGCGAAGCCGCATCGACGGCGAGGCCCGGCCGCAGGCCGTCCAGGAACGCGCGGCGCGCGGCGATGGACTGCCCTCCCCACAGGGCGAGCTCACCGAGGAAGCCGTCCCAGCTCGAGGGAAAGTGCTTCATGAGGTGGCGCCCGCTTCCGTCTCCAGGGGGAATCCGCCCCTGATCGCGTACTGGTATCCCTGTTCGCAGAGGAAGAGCTGACGCTTGAGGGCGAAGTCCTGCTCGACGGAGTCGCGCGTGACCAGCGTGTAAAAGAAGGCCTGCCGGGAGCCCGGCTTCGGGCGCAGTATCCTCCCGAGCCTCTGCGCTTCCTCCTGCCTCGAGCCGAACGTGCCCGACAGCTGGATCGCGAGGCTCGCGTCCGGCAGGTCGACGGCGAAGTTGGCCACTTTCGAGACGGCGAGGATCCTGATCCGCCCCGCCCGGAAGTCCGCGTACAGGCCATCCCGCGCACGCTGGGGGGTGGAGCCCGTGATCACGGGAAGCCCGAGGGGACCGGCCACCGCGCGAAGCTGGTCCAGGTACATGCCCATGACGAGGGCCTGCTCTCCGGGATGGCGCGCGAGGATCGCCCGCACCTGCCCTGCCTTTACCGGGTTCTCCGAGGCCATGCGGAACTTCGTTCGGGCATCCGCCAGCGCGTAGCTCATTCGCGCCCCATCGGGGAGCGGGATGCGCACTTCCGTGCAGACCGCCTTCGCAATCCAGCCCTGCCTCTCCATCTCCTTCCACGGCACGTCGCACTTCTTGGGTCCGATCAGGGCGAACACGTCGTCCTCGCGGCCGTCCTCGCGCACGAGCGTCGCCGTGAGGCCGAGGCGCCTTCGCGCCTGCAGCGACGCGGTGACCTGGAAGACCGGCGCGGGCAGCAGGTGGACCTCGTCGTAGATGATCAGCCCCCAGTCCCTTTGGCCGAAGAGGGCGAGGTGGGGATACTGCTCCGCCTTCTCGTCGAGGCTGCCGCTCGGAGAGCCGCCCTCGAGGGCCTGAGCGCTTGAGGCGCCGTGGGCGCTTGAGGCGCCGTGAGCGCTTGAGGCGCCGTGAGCGCTTGAGGCGCCGTGGGCGCTTGAGGCGCCGTGAGCGCTTTTCGCGCCGTGATGCGTCATCATCTGGTAGGTGGCCACCGTGACGGGGCGCACCTCCTTCTTTTGGCCCGTGTACTCGCCCACCA
>Ga0315291_10004067_pt1 | contig 18745 bp, 21 predicted proteins | sample YL17G12_20_MG_FD_203070 | JGI IMG/M metagenome (GOLD analysis project Ga0315291, IMG submission 203070) | Sediment microbial communities from Yellowstone Lake, YNP, Wyoming, USA - YL17G12_20 | ecosystem: Environmental > Aquatic > Freshwater > Lake > Sediment | place: USA: Wyoming | collected...
GTCTAAAACTTCAAGGAGTGAATTAACCTCAGTTCTATCCTTCTCACTGAGGCGGTTCAATCTGGTCTCTAAGATTCTTACAGCATATTTTTCTTCATAGGGACCGCTTCCGACAAGTATCAGCTTTTTTACGAAGTCAGGATATTGGGCAGTAAAGATAAAACTGAGCCACGCTCCCCAGGAAAAGCCAATCAAGGTGACAGGAAGGTCTCCGTTCTTTTCCAGAATAGTTTTTAACTCTTCGACCTGTCCTTTGAGCGATGCTGCGGTTTGAAGCGGCTCCAAAACGCCCCATCTGGAAGCAAGCTCACGCGCTACTGGAGCCGTCTCTCCGGCCGCACCTGGACCGCCGTGAATCACCGCTACGTTAAAAGGCAACTTTCCGTATGTTCTCAGGTTTTTCATGGATTCGCAGTAGGTCAACCATCCCCGCCAAAGGCGGTGTGGTTGACAATTTTCTTTGTCAAGCAGTCTTTCAGACATGCTTGACCTACAAAACTTGCCAGGGTTAGCCAGATCATTACTCTAAACCAATTTCCAGCAAGACCGCATCCTCTTCAAAACCACATCTGAGGTAGAACTCTCTTGCCTTGGTATTGCTTTTTTCCGTGCTGACTTCGACTTCACAACACTCAAGCTCCCGACATCTTTGGATAGCAGCTAAGATCAGTTGTTTTCCAATTCCCCGACCTCGATAACTTCTGGAAACAACCAACTCATCAATAAGTCCAGATGGACGTGGATGCATTATCGTTTTTCGCGTTGTGAAGTTTACGAAACCTACAACCGTATCTTTATCTTTTGCCACGAGCATGTGATGAGCAGGATCTCTGATCAAGATACCGCAGTTCTCAAAAGATTGTTCTACGTCAAAATCTTCGGTGTTGTCCATTGCATCCATCAGTTCCAGGAGTAATGGCTTGATCGATGGTAAGTCAATTTCTGTTGCCGGAGTAATCGTAATGTCGTTTAGCATTTTTCTTCCTTCTTTTTCGGTTGAGTAACTATTGATTATGAGTTTCCACTTACGCCTTGTTATCTTATAGTTTTCAGGAGAATGGGGCTCCTGACCAGCTGCTGATTAAATATTTCTTAAATACTCCTCATTTGTCAACCATAATTCTTCAATCCGGTACATATGAAAATGATCATGCATCAAACGGTGTCTAAGCATTATGTACGGGGTATAATAGTGATATTCTGGATGTTCCGCCTTTTTTACCCAGATAGATTTATTTGCAGATTTGACTAAACTTACAAGTTCTTTTCTCTTTTCAAAATAAATATCAAGGGCTTTATTTAAATCTATATTAATCAAATAATCAGAAGGAAAACTATCACCTGATAACGGCTTTATTCTGGGCTTTGGTTCGTTAACGAATTGCTTAAACCTGTCAATAAAGCCTGGTTGATCTCCGGTAGCTATGTGACAAGCATGTTCATGAATACTCCACCTGCCTTGCATTTTTCTTACCTTGTATAATTCCGGAGGTATTTGCTTTAGTAAATTTATTAATATAACCGGACTTTGTTTTAAACCGTAAATTATCTGATTGAGGTCGTTCATTTTATTTACCTGTTAATATTATGTATAGATTACATTAGTTGGTATAACTATTGACTATATGGTTTCCTCATAAGAACCTTTGTCTTCTTTGATGTCAGGATAATGTTTATCTACTCAATAATACTCCATGAGAATGAACCAATTGAGTCGCTTTCAATTTCAATCGAATCTCCGATTTTAAGCGGACCCACTCCTGAGGGAGTGCCCGTATATATCAGATCTCCAGGGCGAAGCACCCAGATCTTACTCAATTCTACCAGCAGTTTCCCAATGCTGAATATCATATTCCCGGTGTTACCTCTTTGTTTTTCTATTCCGTTGACCTTGCATCCAAATGAGATATTGTTCAAATCAATTAATTGATCATACGGGACGAAATTACCTATGGGTGCGCTTTGTTCAAAAGCTTTGGCAATTTCCCAGGGTAATCCCTTTTTCTTCAGATCTTCTTGAACATCCCGAAGTGTCAAATCCAGACCAACCGTAATAGAAGAGATAAAGGAAAGCGCCTCTTCTTCTGTTATCGCTTTTCCCTCCTGACCAACTTCAACCACTATCTCAACCTCATAATGAAGCTCTGTTCCATGTTTGGGAAAATGAATTTTTTCTCCTGGTTTAACTAGACAGGATGCTGGTTTGATAAAAACAACCGGTTTGGTCGGTATAATGTTTTTCAGCTCCTGAACGTGTTCAACATAATTCCGGCCGATACAGAAAATACGTGCGATATTTAGATTGATCTTTACCATCTTTTAATTCTCCATGAAGAATAGTTGTAACTAATTAACGTTGCGGCTTAGGCACGGCTATTTGTCGTCACCTGCAGCCGACTTGTTAGCCAATTTCTCTGGTTGACGTTCTGAGGAGGATAAGAAACAACTTATTTCCCCAGACGCGCTAAACATACTGTCCGGCACACCAGCCCGATGACCATGCCCATTGGAGATTATAACCACCCAGCCAACCGCTCACATCCAGTACTTCACCAGTAAAAAATAGCCCCACCACCGGATGAGTTTCCATGGTCTTGGATGAAATCGCATTACAATCTACTCCCCCCAAAGTCACCTCCGCGGTTCGATATCCCTCGGTGCCGCTTGGTTTGATGGTCCATTGCTGGAACTGCGCTGAAATCTCCTTAAATTGTCCGTGAGAGATTTTCCGTAATGGGCTCTCTGCAAGATCGTTCATTACCATTATCGCCACAAGACGTTTAGGTAAATATTCCGCCAGCACTGATTTCACCTTCCGCTGCGGGCGCTGTTGTTGCTGTTCTTTCAGTACCTTGACCAGATCAATCTCTGGTAACAGATTTATGGTAAGCTCCTCGCCGGGTTGCCAATATAATGACATTTGCAAGATGGCAGAGCCGCTCAAACCCCGGTGCGTAAATAAGATGTTTTCACGAAAACTTTGCTGTTTGTTACTGACCATGGCATCAACCGCAATACCAGATAAGGTTGATAGTTTTTCTTTATCCTTCGGTTGAAGAGTTAAGGGAACTAAGCCGGCACATCGCGGCCACACTTTGATATGAAACTGCTCAGCAATTTCATACCCCAAAGGGCTTGCGCCTATCGCCGGCATGGATAATCCACCCGTAGCAACGACTAAAGACTGGCAGATGTAATTGCCCCGACTGCTGTATACTTTGAAATGATGCTCACCCAGCTGTTCAATCTTTTCAATTTTCGAATTTACTTGAAAAGAGACCCCAGCCTGTTCGCACTCGGATAACAGCATGTTCAGAATGTCACGGGAGCTTCCATCGCAGAAGAGTTGTCCCTGGGCTCTCTCACTAAAAGCAATATGATGCTTCTGCACCAATGTCAAAAAATCCCATTGAGTGTAACGACTGAGTGCCGACTTGCAGAAATTCGGATTATGGGAAATATAGTTATCGGCATTTATATGGTAATTCGTAAAATTGCAACGCCCGCCACCGGACATCAAAATTTTCCGCCCCGGTTTTTTTGCATGATCAATAACCAGCACCTTACGGTGACGCTTGCCAGCTTCGATTGAGCACATCAGCCCTGACGCGCCAGCTCCAATGATGATAACATCTGTTTTCTCAGTCAACAGGGGATACGGTTTGATCACAAATTCTCTTGCATCAACTTAGATGAGTTCTTTTTCAGGGGCTAACATTGTTTATATCTATCCCTATAACAGCCCAGGTACGGTATCGATTGCCGTATAAGACCCTCCATGACGACGTCAAAGCTTTGTAGGTCGTGTACACAGAATAGCTAAACTCACTCTCTTAATCCCCCTCTCTTTTTAAGAGAGGGGATACAGGGGTGAGTTCAAAACTTTTAATATTGCCAAGAGCTCAAGGCTCCTGACCTGCTACTTCCTTACATGAACTGCTCAAAGCGATCCTTTTTTGCCTTGCATATCGGGCATACCTCTGGCGGCTCTTCTCTGGCACATAAATAGCCACAGACCTTGCATCTCCACACCGGCAGGGCAAGGGAAGGGATGTTTACCACCTTATGCTTGGACCGGGCTTTTTTCCTTTCCTCTAGGGGCGGGCGCCTTTCAGGTATTGGCTCTAACTTTTTATCCCCTTTTAAAACTGTCTGTGAGACGTAAAGGGCACAATAGCAGGTGCCGTACTCATTCAGGTCCTGGTCTCTATAATCGCAAGGGCAGATTATGTCTAGGTCCTCCTCTTTGATTCCTGACGCCAGCCTGCAGGGACAGGACCAGTATCCATATCTTTTCTCGTTTACGAGCAAACCCCTAACAAGCTCCCTGGTATGTTCCGCATCCGCATTGAGACGGTATCCTGATGCCTCGGCTTCCCGGTTCAGCCTTTTGTATAGCTTTTCCATTTCTTCTTCGGTTACTTCTATTTTATCATTCATGATCCAATCGTCTCCTTGATCTCTTTTTCCTGGTAGCCAACAATGCATTTATCGTTAATCACCAGGGTGGGGAAAGTACACGCGGGATTCCAGTGGCTTATCTCCTCCAGTGTTTTTTCTTTACTTTTGCCTTCCAGAAGGTCGACGTCGTTATAATAATATTCGACCCCCATTTCGTTCAGAAGACGTTTGGTCTTCTTACACCACCCGCAGGTGCTCAATGTATAGAGCACGATATGCCCTTTGTTCTTGCCATTAACGTGCGTCATTTTCATATTTATCCTTTCCTGATAATCAAGCCTCGCAGGTCAGGTGCCCTGAACACCTGACAAATGAATAGTGTCAGGAGCACAGACTACTGACCTACCACTGCTAAACTCACCCCCTTAGTCCCCCTCTTTTTTCAAGAAGGAGGGTATAGGGGTGAGTCAAAACCTCTCACCCAACTACTATTGTAAAGCTGAAGCCACCAGAGTTTAAAGACTTTACACTCCAGTTTTATAAACCTTAAAACTCTTTCCTCTGCCTTTAGCCTTCTAATTGAAAGCGTCCCCAAATGGACAAGTTTAGAACTTTTCTGATTCATTTAGAGCAATCATAACCAGAAATCCACACCGTATTATTCTGAGTTCGGGCTTAAATTGAAACAAGATTGAATTAGTTAATGTTTGTAGCCTTTCCTTTACCTCTCTTAGAACTAATATTTAGTAATTTCAAGAGATGTTGACAAAACACATTTTGTACTCAGCAGTATTGCTCTATCAATGGTAAAATGACTTTTTTTGCATCCTCGACTATATCCGCTTCCTTTTCATCAAAAAGAAAAGGTCTTAATACTTCAGCTTGTTTTCTTAATTCTTCATTAGAATACCTTTTTATTCTATCTGCTATAACCTCCAGGGGGTCCTTTTTAATCTTAAGAAATTTTAAGTAGCTTTTATCTATAGGGTATTTGTTAGAGAGCATAAACATAATGTCATAAATATGTCTTCCTCTGTTCTTTTTGACAAGCGCATCTATCTTGTCTGCAAAATGGATGGCTCTATCTGTACATACGCAGGGATAAAATTCACCAAAGCCCGATATAACTTTTATCTCTTTTTTTATCCTATATTTCATTTTATTTAACTCCACTTTTATAACAATCCCCTTTTTCTTAGAATATTTTGATATCACTCCATACTCTTTTTCTATGCCAGGAAAAGTCACTTTTGACACGTAAACATTTTTGAAGTGACTGAATTCTACTCGGCAATCCAGGTTGATTCTTCTTAATTCAATTCTTGTTTTTTCAAGCAGAGCAGCGAACTCCCTTTTTGTTATGGTGTTTGAGTTGAAGTCCAAATCTTCCGAAAATCTCTTCATCTTGTGGACTAATCTCAAATAGGTCCCGCCTGTAAAGCAGATCTTTTTGCCTTCTTCTGTTCTATAGAGCTCTTTCATAATAAGAATCTGAATATACTCTCTTAGAATTCCACGAATCTTGGTAGGCGGCATCTCTCTTGATCTTGCCTGTTCAATTAACGATTCATAGGTAAGCATAGAATTCTTTCAATTTGATATTATACAATTTTGAGTACTTCTCTAATTTTCTTTTATTTAACCCTGAGATGACATCCTTATCCAATCTTTCACCTTTAAGATTGAATTTCCGGTAGCGGTAGGTGCGGTAGGTCTTGAAATATAAATAGTCCACCAGAGCTTTTTCCGGCTCTGCAATAAAAATCTCAAAAAGACCCTGTTTTTCAACATAGTAACCGGTAAAGATATCCGGTTTGACCGTTCGATAAAGAAATAATCCGTGTTTATTCTGGAAGCGCCGTGTTGGCTTTGTGGTAATGGAAGTTACCGCCATAGATACTTCCGGAATAATACTGTAATTAGACAGGGCCGTTTCCAAAGATACGTAAGAAGGGCTGTAAAGCTTATTGGCAATATGCATATCTGGAATGATATGCTCTCGGGGATAAGCGATCTCATATAAACCTCTTTTTAAGGGGTAAATCCACCCTTTTTTCTTCCATCTGTAAATCGTCTTTCTGAGATAGCCTTCTTTCTCTTGTGGATAGAAAACCATAATATCCCGGAAAGAGATAATATAGTATCTATGTTCATCTAATTTGCTATAGAGGTCTCTAAAGTTCATTTCAGTTTGTACCCAATTTTGTCCACTTGCTGAAATAAGGATACAAAACGATTTTCTGCATGTCAAGCAGTTTTTGAAATATCTTTATATAACGACTGCAAATTCTCTTCTATGGAAGCCTTCCGCAAACCGGTTATCAATGTACTGCTGTCTCTTCTAACTAAAGTAAACTGTTTTAGCGGATATTTCTCCTGGGTATATAGGATATTACTGGAATTGAAGTGATGACAATAAATAAAATTGTTAAATGTTTCTTTTCCCTTCTCTAAACTCACCCCCTTAATCCCCCTCTCTTTCTAAGAGAGGGGGTATAAGGGTGAGTTCAAAACCTTAAAAGTGTCAGAAACTGCTATTTACTATCGCGCATTTATCATCTGAAACACTCGTTCTGGTTCAGTTCTCGAACTATCGCGTAGGAATTGTGCCTGACCAACTGCAGCTTCATAGTTATCCTTGCCTACTGCTTGGATAGCTGCTTCCGCAACTACTTCAGGCTTTATTCCCCGATCTGCCTGGCCTCTTTTATCCCGTGCTCCCCTGTCAAGTTCTGTGTCCGTTGTAGGAGGGATAATCTCGAATACTTTTATGGATGTATTCCTGAGCTGGTGTTTCAATGATAAGCTGAAAGAATGTATTGCCGCCTTGGTAGCACAATATACCGGCATTATAGCAATGGGAACGAAACCAAGTCCGGAGGAGATATTCACAATGGCTGCTTCTTTTTGTTTCATTAAATGTGGAATAAACAACGCAGAGAGTTGAACCGGAGCCTGCAGGTTTATTTCGATTTCGTTTTCCCCGCTTAGCAAATCAGCTGTTCCCTTTTTGAAATCGATCTCCCTTTGAATACCTGCATTGTTGATCAGGATGTTCAGACTCCTGAAATTCGTAACAGCCCAATCTAATAAACGCTTTCGATCTTCTGCCACAGCAACGTCACATCTTCTGGTATGGAGTTTAGGCAATTTGTTTTTAGCTTCAATCAGCTTATCTTCTCTTCTACCGCAAATGAGAACTTCATTTCCTTTTCTTAAGAAAGCTTCTGCCAGGGCCAATCCAATGCCGGTAGCTCCGCCGGTAATCAAGATAGTGTTTCCGGTTGTGTGCATAAGAATCTCCTTAAATGACCGATTTATTTGAGTTGGAGGTCAATCATACCCACCTTTCGACCCTTCGATTACCTCAGGGTGCTGAGTCTGTCGAAGCATAAACTCAGGGTGGTTGACAACCTTCTAAACTCACCCCCTTAATCCCCCTCTCTTTCTAAGAGAGGGGGTATGGGGCGAGTTCAAAACCTTTAATGGTATCAGGAGCACGGGCATCCTGACCTACTACTGTATTTAACATTTACGGAAACAGGTGAAGCCCATCTCCTTTAAACAGCTACACCACTTTGAACACTCCCAATTTATTTTAAGAGCTATAGTTAAAAAAAACATCCTATTCAAATCTGTCTGGCATACACCTACCCTATTTCAGCCTTGAATGATCTGCTCGAGTTTGAATCCGGAGATGTCGGTATTGATCTGTATCCAGAGCGGGAGGTGGTCGGAGAGTTGGTAAGTGAGTTCTTGTTTTGTCAGACCGTCTGGGAAGAGTTCCTCAATGTGACCTTCATCAATGTAGAAATCGAGCACGCCTCCACTTTTAGTAAAACTTTCCGGATAGTTTGGATAATGGAGGATTTGATCATAGCGTTTGTCCTTTTCGAGGTTGCTGCCGTGGTCAAGGCCGCGCAGCGCAGTTGGGATTTTCAGGCCGCGACTGGTGATCGCTTTAAAGAAGTCGTCATCTTTAGAGGGAATATTAAAATCCCCCATCACAATAATGTCGAGGTCTTCAGTGAACTTTGAGGATCGCTTGACTTCTACCCAGTCGGCGAGCATCTGGAGTTCATCGCGGCGTGCTTCGAGATTGTCTCCCCAGCGGATATGGGTAGTTAAGACGACAAAGTCGAAGATGCCCGCCCTGAAGGAGGCGAGGTACGGGGCACGCCAGAAGGTGAGTTTGGAGACATACTCTGTACCTTCCTTAGTGCGCGGCGCGTTCGCCTCAGCGGCCAGTCCGTTGAAAATGACAGCTCGCTTGTCATACAGATAGGCCACTCGTTCCCAGTTACCACCAGGGTCGTTTATACTATCAGAATAAACCGCGCGCCAATAAGGACCGAGAATTCTTAAGACCCTGCCGAGATCAGTAAGGTCTTCTCGTAATTCAACTATCCCAATCAGATCAAACTGACCGAGGATTTCCGCGATATAATGGATGGCCGCCTCAGTGCGCCGTTTTTTGCCAAACTCTCGGATGTTCCAGGTGGCAATATTCAAGGTTTCATCGAGTTTTGAGGAGGGAATGTTTGCCTCTTTGATGCGATCCTGGAGCGCTAACAAACCCTTCGCAACGCTCTCGGTAATATTTCCATGCTCCATAGTACTCCTCCTGTGGGATAAAACCCACTATTTAAGGTTATTTAGCGACTTTAAGGTCAAGAATAGTGTTAGGCGCACTTGACTCCTGACCTACTACTGCTGCTACGATTACTGCCGAGCTCACCCCCTCAATCCCCTTCTCTTTCTAAGAGAGGGTGCAGGGGTGAGTTCTAAATTTTTCACGGTGTCAGGAACACAAGGCTCCTGACTTGTTTCTGCCTATTCTCGGCATCCACTTTACTGTTTTCTCCTTATACTTCCTGTATTCCTCTCCAAACTTCTCTTCCAGCAGTCTTTCTTCATAACTTGCGATGTAATTATAAAAAATGAATATCAACACAAATAACCCCAGGGAGAGAAGCGACAACGTATAGATCGCCAGGCCGAGGTAAGTCAGGATGCTTGCTAAGTATAACGGATGTCTTACATGCTGGAAAGCTCCGCTTGTTATCACCTTGTTAGGCTTCTGTTCGTGATAGACCATTACATGACCCGACCTGAAAAGATATATACCAGTGATAAACATGATGCCCAGGATAGCCAGGCGAATATAAAGAGGAACATAAGCCGACAGAAAAGTAGACAGACGCAGGAAAAACGAATCCCCAACCCAGACTACCAAAAACAACCCCAGCGATATCAACTGCCCAGCATCTCCGAAAGGATGCTCGCCATTTTTTTCTTTCATGATTAGGAACTGCTAAACTCACCCCCTTAATCCCCTTCTCTTCTCAAGAGAGGGGGTTTAGAGGTGAGTTTGAAACTCTTAATAATGTCAGAAGCACAGGGCTCCTGGCCGACTATCCTTTTTAAGCCTTGGAGGCTGAAGGTTTGTTATCCTTTCGAGCATCAATAAGGAAAACATTTGGATCTCTTTCCATCTTAAGTTCTTTGATAATCCTTTTGACCCGATTAAGTTCCTGTTTAGAGAAATAGACAATTACTTTGTACCCTGTTTCTGCGTCACTAGCCTTCTTGTAAACATCGAGTTGTCTAGCGAGGTTCCTACTAAGCCGAGGATTGCTGGCGAACTTAAATTCCACAAGAGTCTTATTATAGGCACTTCTTGATATTTTGAAATCAGCGGGACCCCTGCCGTCATTCACCTCTCTGCTGACATCAGAAGATGTGCTATGCCATGTTAATCGATATAAAATATGTAAATCAGACTCTTTTAATGCGGGTTTCCCTCTTAGATAGAAAATGCGGTGGCCCCCTTTATTCTCTATGACATCTTTTAGAAATTCAATTTTTTGTTTAGTTTCTTCCTTCGTTGTCCCAGGTACCTTATAGAAATTGGTGTGATTATTTAGCAGGAAGACAAGTTCCTTGAATTGTTTTACATAGAGACGACTGGAATCTGAAACCTTAAAATTGGAATTCGCTAAGGCTTGGTCTCCGTTATCTTCCTTCATCTTTATGTAGTAATCCATCAGTTCCGGATATTTTTTTAATGTTTCCCATGTGGCTCTAACATAATCGTCCTTTTTGGGCTTACGTTTTTTTGGAATCATAGAGAGAAAGTAGTTATTAATCTGAGCTCTTAATACATCGTTTTCTACTGCAGCAGGAATATCCTCAAAATTGCTAATCATATCGGTGGAGTTGATCCAGGTATCATCTTTTGTAAGTATGTCTTTTGGAGTAAGAATGACATAGTCACCATCGTAAAATGGTAACACGTATGTTTTTGGCATCCACCGTTCAAGATCATAATCAAAATAGGACTTTGAAACTGCGACTGACTTTCTTTGTGTCGGCGAAATATGCTTAAGTGCAAATTGTTCAGTGTATGTGAGAAGAAAATCCTTAATAAGGTTAGTAGTAAAGTCACTAATCATGTCTCTACCGACTCCACTCTTTATAAGGCATAACTTTTCAAGATGACTTCCTCTGGTAATCCGCTCATTACCAAAATCCTTGAATACAAGGACAAGGTTTCTGTTAAGCGCTTCAGCAAACTCTTGGCGAAGCCCGCGACCAGTATTTCTAATGGTGCAGAAACCAAGCCAATTTTGTTTTACTTCTGAGAAGTAATACCACGCTTTAAGTAAAGCATTATTCACCCCTCCTGCCTCTGATTTTGCTTTCAAAAAACGCAAATAATTAATAATATTATCGTGGAGTTCTTGATACTCTTTCTTTTTGCTGTTAAAGAGAAGAAAAGGGTCTATAAATAGGGGTAAGTCTGTAACTAAGGAAATATTGAAAGCACCATATCTTTCTAAATCATTTTCTGAAACCTCAAAAACATCCGTAAAATATAGATCCAATTCCATCGCCATTTTAATCTGATAGCCTTCTTCGTCAAATGCCTAGTGCACCTAACAAATGAATAGTGTCAGGAGCATGGGGCTCCTGACTATCACTCTGCTCTTGCTCTGCTTATATCCATTATGGCAAACATGCTCAGTTTTTCTATTAGTTACTAACGCATTATCGAGTGGGTTTCAAGATGAAATCAAATTCTTTATGAATCTTTTAAAATCCTCATTATACATTTGTTCTTCTGATATTTTGTACCAGGATTGATTAAGTGCTGGCTTTAATAAGGTTAACTTCATACTTAGCTCAAGCGTGGTCCAGGACTCACTATCCAGGAGTTTTTCCTTTCTAAGATGGTATGCCTCAAAACATAGGTCGAAATAAATGTGAGCATATTCTAATATTTTAGCTTTGTTTTCCTTGGTCTGATCGTCCAAGTTGAAGTGTTTGTCATACATTTCTTCTTTTGGAAGGCTGAACACTAACTCGTTATACCGTTTAGCCAGTGCTAAAAAAGTTTGCACTTTCAAAGTACGGTTAGCTTTTCTTCTCTGAAAATAAATTAAAAGAACCGCAGTTATAAGAGGAATAGATATTGCGCTAACTTGAATCCAACTATTAACTCTATCTTGAAACGAAATCCTTCCATAAGTGAAATCCCTCAACTGCGTACTCATTCGATTGTAACTATCCAGCGCTCCATCAAGTTCCTCTTTCTTAGTTTCTAATTCAGACAATAATTTCGTAGTCTTTTCTATGTCTCCTGTAAAATCATATTCAGGAAGCTGAATCTTGTCATTCATGCGATTCATTGACACTATCAGATAAGTACCACCGACTACAATCCCAAAAAGTATCGAAATTTTAGTTCTAATATCCATTTCTTCTCCTATTATCCCACTGCCGCTGAATTCCTTCTTTTTGGCCACCACCAATTTAACAAGATATCACATAATATTCCCCCGGCTGCTGATACTAAGATTGTCAAAGCCAAATTTTGACCAAGCCATTGCCAAATATCTATAGCATCTCTTTTGACTATATGATGCCGTAAAGCTACTAGGTTAGAATCAATATCAATTGTGGTAGAACTTATTTTATCAATTTTCGGATTTATGCTGTGAAACCTCTCAACTATCTCGATTGCATCAACAGAATTATATGAAAATACCATACCAGGATAGATTAAGTTAGGGTCATCAGTTTTATATCCGTCTTTCTTCCCTTGCCAAATTTCCATATATCGCCCACCGGAACCTAAAAGAGAATGAGAAATTCTCCAAAGGTTGTCACCCTTTTCAATTCTAATCTTGTCTCCCTCAATTCTCTTCCATCCTTGACTATTATTTGTGGAAAATATCATAACTATTAGTATGATCATTATGCAAGCCAAGACATTAGAAGACCTTATCTGAAGTGAATAGGTATGCCGTTTTTTACTCATACTAGTCCCTCACTAAACTAATTGAACCTGCTTTTACTCTGGTTTTCATCATCCTAAAATAGGAAAATGCATGAATTTTATTTGGCGTCCCCAACGAGATTTGAACTCGTGTCGCCGCCGTGAAAGGGCGGTGTCCTGGACCGGGCTAGACGATGGGGACGTGTTGGTTAATGGTTCATAGTTCATAGTGGTTAGTGCCCTTCCCTACCAACTATTACCTATTACCTATTTCCTACTATCTACCATCCACTATCTACTACTAACCATCCCGCCTGTGGCGGGATCGCGCCTAGGGGGATTTGAACCCTCAACCCTCGGATCCGAAGTCCGATGCTCTATCCAGTTGAGCTATAGGCGCAAATTTAAAGTCAATATAAAATCAATAAAGTTAGATGTCAAACAAATTATACGATAATAATATGAAGAATTACGAATGATAAATATCGAATAAATAACGCGTAGCCGAGCCTTTAGTGTAGGGACAGGACACTCTCCTGTCCTACCATTCTTGCGACCCTAAAAGGGTCTCACTACGAAAAATTACTGGAAGGCTGAAGCCTTCCGCTACAACTACATTTCTTTACTTCTTCTCCAGGTCATCATAAAAAGACCAAGCATAATCACAACTAAACCCACCCATAGAAGATTAATCAAGGGTTTCTTACTTACTTCCAATAGGAGGACTTCTCCCCTATTCTCTTCTCCCTTCTTACCTATACTTAAAGTAACCATTTTTTGGTCAGCCATTACTCTTTCTAAAAATATCAGGTTACCATCTGGCAAATTAGCTTCAATCTGAGTCATTTTATTTTGTTCTTCAAAAACAATAGCTGGGGTGGCGGTCACTTTCTGGTTTTGATAACCAATTTCAAGAACAGCACCGACTCTAACTTCTCCACCCTGCCCATGTGAAGTCATATCGAAATTTAAGAACTTAATCCTGTAACCCTCAACCTCCTTTTCCTCTCCTTTAGATAGATCAAACGGCTCAGAGAAATTTAATTCTTCTTTTTTGTATTCCATCGGAGCAAAATAATAATCTTCTATCATCCCTCTTTTTATATGAGGTTTTCTCATCATCCCCTGATTATATTCGCTCCAGTAGAGTCCGGGCTTAGCTGTAAAATTCTCTTTACCCTTTTTCACCTGCACTAAAAGTATATTTTCATTCTTACTTGAAGAATTTTCTTCACCCTGAAAGGTAAGCTGATAACCAAAGGCTTCTTTAGTTTCGCCTTTGAGCAGATTCAGTTTTACGGACTTCGAATATCCGGAAGAAGTAAGGATTCCTATGAACATCAGCCCGATGCCGATATGGGTCAAATATCCTGCGGCATTGAGCAGTTTCCCTTTTAATCTTTTGAAGAAAATTATGAAATTTGAAACCAGAACAAAAATAGAGAAGAAAATAAAAAGAAAATAAGATAAACTCCTGACCCCGGAAATCCAGGCTATAATCGATAGAATTATAACTATTATTAAAGGCAGGGAAATCTTTTTACCAAGTTCCTTGACAGATTCCTCTTTCCAGAGTAAAAAAGGTGACAGACTTAAAAGTAATCCTAAGATAATGGCAATTGGCAGATTTGTCCTTATATAATAAGGTACAGTAACGTTTGAGGCTTTACCTGACAAACCAGTCAGGAGTGGAGCAGAAGTCCCTATTAAGATTAAAACCGCAGATAAAGACAAAAAGATAACCCCTAAAAGAACTATAAACTCCTGGGATAAGATCGATTTGCCGGACTCTGCACTCTTTAACTTTGAAGAACGAAAAACCAGAAGCCCCAGGGAAAAGGCTGTAAATATAACCATAAAAAAGACGAGGTATTGATTAAGTCCCAAATCCGCAAAGGAATGAACCGAGAAATCAGCTAAAACTCCGCTCCGGGTGAGAAATGTTCCATACAAGATTAAAAGAAAGGATATTATAGCCAGAAAAAGATTTGTTCTCTTCAGGTTATTTTTATTCCTCTCCAGGATGAAACCGTGTATCAATGCCACTGTTGTTATCCAGGGAATCAAAGAAGCATTCTCTACCGGATCCCATCCCCAGTAACCTCCCCAGCCCAGGACTTTATAAGCCCAGAACCCGCCAACGAAAATTCCTGCACCTAAAGTCAGGGCGGAAAACCCTACCCAGGGTAAAGAAGACTTTATCCAGGTATCATATTTGTTTTTAATCAAAGCCGCTAAAGCATATACAAATGGAATGGCTAAGCCAGCATAACCGATGAAGACCAGAGGCGGATGAGAAACCATCCAGGGGTCTTTTAAAAGAGGATTAAGCCCTTTTCCTTCTGGAGGAATGTCCGGCAGAAGCTCAAACGGGCTTTTCTTCAAAAGCAGCACCAATAAAAATATCTGAACCAGAAGATAGAAAAATAAAACATACCCCTGCAGTTCATCACCCTTTTTCTTAACCAGGAAAAGACCTAATAAAAGCCCGATGAAAAGCCACAAGAGAAAGGTCCCCTCCTGACCTGCCCAGAAAGAAGATATAAGATAGAAGAAAGGTAAATCAGTTGAGCTGTATCCAAACACGTAAGAAGTCTGAAAATTATGATTCAGAAAAAGATAGAAAAGGTTTAAAGTGGCTAAGAGAGAAAAAAGAAATGTGAGATAATATGCTATTTTAGCCCAGTCTAATATCTTCTTATCCCCTTTTGCGCTCCACAAAAAAAGAAGGGCTGAGAAAATAGCCCCTAAAAGACAGAGCAGCAGAAGAAGATCACCTGAAGCCATTTATTTTGCCCCCTGGTATTTGGACGGACATTTAACCAGTACCTGATCTGCTAAAAAAAGCCCACCTTCATATCTACCTATAACCACGATACTGGTAGCCTGCTCAAAATTAGCCGGTTTAACCCCGTTGAAAACTATATTCATCTTCTCCCCTTTGGGCTCCTTTAAGGTGAAGTAAAATTTCTGGTTTTCAAGGTCATACTTAGTTTCCTCCGGCAGCACTTCACCGATTATCTGAACCGAGCTATTCGAGCTTTTCGCTTCGTTAAATCCCACATAAGGGGTAAGATTTTTTCTGAAAGACAGAGCTCCGAAAACTATAAATATCAAAATTATTCCTATGCCTATTACATATTTCAGCTTCATTTCCTTTCCAGCTCCTTTACCTTTTTATCCAGTCTTAATAGATACGCGAATATACCAAACCAGATAATTAATACTACAATCATCACTCCGAAATTTGCAAACATCCTCAAACCTCCTTCTTTTCAACCTGCGAATGTTTCTTTTTCTTTAATAGAGCTACCCTGACTTCCAATCCATATATCCAGATAAAAAGCAAGCTGAATCCTAAGAGCGACCCTAAGAATACGGCAAGAACATGAAAAGGCATTTGAATCTTTATCCGGGAGTTTATCACCGAATCAGCAGGATGTAAAGATTGAAATACCCTTGGAACAACAAAGATCAGAAAAGGAACTGTGATAAAAGCTAAGACCGAATAGACCGCGGAGAGGTTAGCTTTTCTATCTTCTGATTCTATGGCTGAGCGTAGAGCCAGGTAAGCTCCATAGATTAGAAGCAAAATGAAAACAGAAGTTTCTCTTGGGTCCCAGTTCCAGTATGAGCCCCAGGCAGATTTAGCGAAAATCGCGCCTGAGATTGTAGCTAAGATAGCGAACAAAAATCCAAGCTGTGAAGCTACTGCTGCCTGTGTATCATAAACCGGGTCTTTTCTTGAAAGATATAAGATGCTGTTAATCATCGCAAATAAAAATGCCAGTACTGTTACCCAGGCAACCGGCACATGAAAGAAAAATATCCTGGAGACCTCACCCAACTCTTTCTGTGGAGGCTGCATTAAAAATATGGTAACCACTACTATACTAATCAGTAAACCAGTTAATATTTTCCACCACATAATTTTTATTCCCTTTTTCTTTCCCTGTTTACTACCAGCTACCAGCTACTTGCTACCTGCTTTTTCATTCTTCCCATACGAAGTCAAATAGTAAAAATGAAGCCATGAACATAACCACAGCGTAGGAAAAAAGCACCTGCAAATCTCTTAAACCCTGTGAAAACGAAGCCCCTTCAGAAGCTATATATGTCCCGTCTATTAGAGTAATTAACAATGGCAACAGGATGGGGAAAGAAAGAACTGCAAATAATGCTCCCTTTACACTGGCTTTAGCCACGATGGCAGCGATGATAGTCGTCGCACAAACTAAACCCAAACTGCCTAAGATTAATACGCTGAAAAACAACCAATAATTCAAAATCGAAAGCCCCAACATAACTATAAACAAAGGCACAACGATTATCTCTAAAAAGAACAGAAGAATCAAATTGTAAAGTAACTTTCCAGCGAAGATTGTCTCAGCCGAAGCCACCAATTTCAAAAGATTGGAGGTTTTTGATTCTTCTTCTTTTATAAAAACCTGGGCCAGACCAGACATAGCCGAGAAAAAAATAACGATCCAGAAAAGTGAAGCTTTTACTTTAGAGCTTAAAGAGAACATACCGATAGAGAAGCTGATCGCAGTAAGTGTAACCACTGCAAACATTATCAAAGCGTTCAGGCTATAGCGTGTTCGCAGTTCAGATTTGAAATCCTTAAGGAATAACGCTAAAACTCTGCTCGTCCAGGTTGAGGATTTCATCCCCATATTTTGTCTCCCTCTGGTCATTGGTGGCCAAGACCAGAATCCCTCTTTTTTTTTGCTCCTCAATGATTTTATCTAATAAAAAAAGACCTGGTTCATCCAAGTTGCTTCCTGGCTCATCTAAGAGCAAAATCTGAGGATTATTTAGCAACGCAAAAACGTATTTTAACCTCTGTTTCATCCCAGAGGAATAAGATGATACCAGATCATCCCCTCTCCCCCTTAAACCCATCTCTTCTAATTTTTTATTTAACTCTGATTTATTAAAGCCCAAACCCTGAACCTGAACTAAAAATTCCAGGTTCTCTAAAGCGGTGAGCTCATCATATAAAAATAAATCTGGTGCCACAAAACCTAACAGTTTTTTTCTTTCTTCTCTCTTTCTAATTTGACCATCCAGACTAATGACCACTTCACCCTTAGAGGATCTTATAAAACCAGCCAAAATCTTCAAAAGAGTAGTTTTACCAGAACCGTTCTTCCCCACAATCACCAGGGATTTTCCACTCTTAATTGAAAAATTAATCCCCTCGAAAACTTTTCTATAGCCGAAGCTTTTAGTTAAATCTTTAACCTCTAATGAAATCATACAATTGAAAAGAAAATAGTAAATATCTTATCTCTTGTCAAGCTTTTAATTAGGACTATTCTACTCCTCAATAGATATTCTATGATACGATATTTATGCATTGCAACAGTCACATAATCTCCTGTGAAGAGTTCCATCAGCGGGTATTAGTGTAATTTTGTTGGGTAGAAACATTATACCTCCATCTGGATTTTGAGTCAATGTAAAAAACTTATATACAGTAGTCCAGCTATTAAAAAAATATTCTCCACTAAGATGGATTAAGAATAATACTTCTAAGTAGATTAAAAGAAGGTGGTTCGTCAATTTAAAATCTCTAATTTAACTAATTATCTCTTAGAGGATTATGATGACATGATATTTGGAAACAATACACCTGAAAAGATAAAATAAATTTGATTTTTTTCTTGACAATTACTAGGAAAAAATTATATTTATTTTATAAGGAGAAATTACTTTAAAAATACAACCTAATTACATTCAATTTAAAGCAGAATTTTAATCAGAATTAAGTTTGGCTGTTTAAACTTTTAAACCGGGAGGTTTATATGAAAAGAGTCATAGTCTTCTTAGTGACTCTGTTTTTGTTATTGTTTTGGGGGAGCTCGATGGCTTTTGCACAAAAGGTAATCAACCGATTTCAAGCGCCAGGCACTTATGGCACCTGGGGCATAACCTGGGATGGAACCTATCTCTGGACTACCTCATGTGAATATGAAGGTCGTAATACTATCTATCATATGGATACCCAGGGGAATATCCTTTCCCAGTTCGAGTGGAATGGGGGTATAGTTAGTGGTA
>Ga0315291_10004070_pt1 | contig 18736 bp, 16 predicted proteins | sample YL17G12_20_MG_FD_203070 | JGI IMG/M metagenome (GOLD analysis project Ga0315291, IMG submission 203070) | Sediment microbial communities from Yellowstone Lake, YNP, Wyoming, USA - YL17G12_20 | ecosystem: Environmental > Aquatic > Freshwater > Lake > Sediment | place: USA: Wyoming | collected...
TTCAGTCGTCATCAAGCCGGCATCGTCTACGCCCCTTTGTTGTCTGGCTCTCGGGGAAATATTGCTCGAATCCGGATTGCCTCCCGAGGCAGTGAGCATACTTCCATCAAAGGCCGCCCTTGCCGAGACCATGGTAGGCGATGAGCGCTTCAAGCTTTTTTCTTTCACCGGTGGCTGCGATGTGGGTTGGAGGCTCAAGACGCTCGCGGGAAAAAAGAGAGTCACCCTCGAGTTGGGAGGCAATGCAGCCGTGATTGTGGACGAAGATACGCCACTCGAGGCGACTGCTGAGAAGTGCGTGAGGGGAGCCTTTGCCAATGCCGGGCAGATTTGCATTTCAATACAGCGCATATATGTTCACGAGAGCATTTACGAACCTTTTATCCAGACACTCGTCACAAAAACAAAGAACCTCGTGCTTGGGAATCCGCTGGAGGAACGCACGGACGTTGGTCCCCTTATCGACGGCTCGGCGGCAGAGAAAACCGACGCGTGGGTCAAAGACGCAGTGAAAGGCGGAGCGAGGGCCCTAACTGGAGCGACCAGACGCGGGAACCTCTACGAGCCAACGATCCTTGTGGACGCGAAGCCGGACATGAAGGTGAGCTGCTGCGAGGTTTTTGCTCCCGTGGTCGTTGTCGGCAGATTCTCGAATGTCGAGGAGGCAATAGAGCAGGCTAATGACTCTGCGTTCGGTCTTCAGGCCGGCATATTCACGCAGAAAATTGGCGCGGCCATGAAGGCATTTGAGCTCCTTGAAGTCGGCGGCGTCGTGCTGAACGATGTCCCGACTTACAGGGTTGACCACATGCCGTACGGAGGAGTGAAAGACTCTGGATTCGGTCGTGAAGGGCTCAAATATGCCATCGAAGAAATGACAGAGCTTAAGCTTCTTGCGATAAATTCCAAGGGCTAGAGGAGAAAGAGATGAGAGTCATTGATGTGGCATACAGCGGCAAAGTGATTTCTGTGGTCAGATCTTATGAGTCGGAAAGACCATCGGCTTATTTTGAGATGGTCAGGCACCCGGGTTCTGCAGCGATTGTGGCAGTGACGGATGAGGGTAAACTTCTGCTCGTGAACCAGTACAGAGAGGCAATCGGACAGTACGTGCTTGAGATCCCGGCAGGCAAACTTGAAGCTGGCGAGGCTCCCGAGACCTGCGCCTCCCGCGAGCTGGAGGAAGAAACAGGGCACAGGGCCCGCTCGATCGAAAAGCTATGCGAGTTTTTTGTGACGCCAGGCTACTCTGACGAGAAGATAAGAATATTCTCCGCCCTGGGTCTTGAACGTACGAAAAGTAATCTGGAAGAAGATGAAGTGTTGTCGCTCGTGGAAGTTGATTTGGCAGACGCTCTCACCATGATAGATGATGGAAGAATAGAAGACGCCAAAACAATCGCAGGCATACTCGAGTTTACTAGAAAAAAGAAATGGTCCCTTTCCTCAAGGGGAACGGGGAAGAGACAAACAGAAGGGAAGTAGCCCACATCAATTGGAGAGCGATTCCATTTTCTCTTTGGCCAGTCGTGCTTCTTCGCTCAGGGGATACTCTGATATCAACTCCTGCAGATACCCGCGTCCTTCATCCCTCCTGCCGAGAGCAAGCGAACAATAGGCAATTTTGAGCAACGCACTGGGTATCTTGTCGCCCTTCGGATAATTATCGAGAACCTTCTTGAAAGCGTCGTGGGCCTCTTTGTACTGCTCCTTTGCGTAATAGGATTCTCCGATCCAATACTGGGCGTTGTCAGCAAGCTCACTCTCCGGAAAGTTCTTCAGGAATTCCTCGAAACCCATCCGGGCAAGCTCGTAGTTTCCTGCGGTAATGTCGAGATACGCGTCTCTGTATGCCTTTGTGGCTTCTGAATAGGCAACTGTAGCGGTGTCGGCAGGTGCGTTCAGCGTGTCAGTTTGTGCCTTGGGTGAGTACTTGACCTCGTCCACCTTCTCCGAGAGCCTGGTGAAGCGTTCGGCATTCTCGTCCGCCTTTCCCCCGAGGACTTCGACCCTTTGCGTCAGGTCCTCAAAGCGGCTTCCCGTGTCTGCCTTGAGCTGTCGGACAAACTCGGTGTTTTCGTCAAGACGCGCCTGCAATTCGCGCACCAGGCGGAGCGTCTCCTCCTGATTCTTTCGTAATTGTTCCACCTCTCCTCTGGTCTGATCCACAGTGTTCGGAACGTTTACCAGCTTTCTTCCGTAACAACCGGTCTGGGCCAGAAGAAATGCAAGCATGAGGTAGAGGAATATGAAACAGTATCTCATCTCAACCCACCAGTCTCTTTGGATTCCCTGCCCGACAGTGAATGCCGGGCAGGGGAAATGACTACTTCTGGACTACAAAGTGAGCACGTCTGTTCTTTGCCCAGGCTGCCTCATCATGCCCAGGATCAAACGGGCGCTCCTTTCCGTAGCTGACAGTCGAAATTCGGGAAGCTTCAATCCCGTAATTCACGAGATAGCTTTTTGCGCTATTGGCTCGCTTTTCGCCAAGCGCAAGGTTGTACTCGACTGTGCCCCTTTCGTCACAGTGACCCTCGATCACTACATTGAGCTTCCGGGTCTGTGACAGCACCTTTCCGTCGCTCGCAAGAATCTCCCTCGCCTCCTCCGTGAGAGAGTACTCATCGAAGGCGAAGAAAACGTCCTTGAGCTTAGAAGCAGCTGCAGTGATCTCAGCTCCCGGTTCTTCCTCCACTTGCGCCGGCGTCTCCTGCGCATTTACGTCGGGTTGCGTGATTTCCTCCGCAGGAACTCGCGACGGCGCCGGAGCGCTGGGAAGCTCGCCCGTAGGAGTCACTTTCTTCTTGGCGCAACCTAGAGACAACAGCAGCGCCAGGGTCAGCAGAACAAGAGCAGCATAAAGGACTTTCTTTCGTGTCAAAATCGTCACCTCCCTTCTTTATCTTATTCGATTGTGTATCTGGCTTTCACCAATCATCTACTCTTCGCCAGTGCGCGGAGACCACGAGGGATTGAAGTTGTCGCCTTGTGTTGTCAGACGCCTGACGTTCGACCCATCTGCGTTCATCACGTATATGTCGCGTTTTCCTCCTCTCGAGGAGCTAAGAACGAGTTGTCTTCCGTCGGGAGACCAGTTTGGGTTTTCGTTGTTTCCCTTAGCCGACGTTAACTGGACTGGGCTCGCACCTGCTATGTCTACCACGAAAACCTCAAAATTGTTTCCTATTCTCGAAGCATAGGCAATCCTGTCTCCCTTTGGGGACCACGCCGGCGAATCGTTGTAGGCACCGGCAAACGTGAGCCTCCTCACATTGGAGCCGTCAGCTTCCATCACATAGACCTGCGGGCTGCCACTTCTGTCCGAAGTGAAGGCCATCTGTCGTCCGCTTGGAGACCACGAGGGGGAGGAATCGATGGCCGGATGACTTGTAAGACGCCTCAGGCCCGAGCCGTCGGTATTCATCACGTAAATCTCCGCGTTGCCGTCCTTCGTAAGAGTCAAGGCGATCTTTTTTCCATCAGGTGACCACGCGGGACTTGAGTTGAGCCCTCTGTAGGCTGAAAGCGTGTATGGTTTGCCGCCATATCTGCCGACAACGTGGAGGTCGGGGTTTCCGCTCGAGTAACCCGTGTAAACGATCCTCTGGCCATCGGGGCTCCAGTGAGGAGAAAGGCAAATGGATCTTTCCATGGTTACCTGTTTGTTTCCGTATCCATCGTAGTCCATGACGCGGACTTCCTTGGCGCCGGATACGTTCGAGATAAAGGCAATGCTTGTTGAGGCGATGCCCTTCTCGCCGGTCAATTGTAGTACTATCTCGTCTGAGAAACGATGAGCGGCTCTCCTCAAAGCGGGTTCGGAGAACTTGTAACGCTTGTTCATGATCGTCTTGCGCCCCGCAATATCATAAAGTCTGCCCTCAAGAACAATCTTGTCTCCTTCGGCCGACACTCTTCCCTCGACAAGCACCTCCTCCCTGGAAGCAACTTTGTTCTTGAAACTGTCGAGGAAGGCGTTGAGATCTCCCGCCGGTGCCTGCAGCACTTCAAAAAACCCGGAGAGCTGAAGGTCGGATCCCACGATTTTCTCGCATTCTGCCGCATACTTGCCCAGGCCGCCAGCGCCAAGCGTGCCGAATCTCGCCACGTAGATCCTTATCGATATGGATTGAGAAGTCCGTATTTCGAGGCGTACTTCAGGTTGCTCGGAGCCAATCGCCACGGGCACGAAAAGCCAGAGGGCCATCAGCCATAAAGTCACCAATACTATTTTCGCGCTACTGAACATATTCGAATCCGAAATGGACGCCGAGTGAACTGTCCGCAAATCCTCTGGGCAGAGGGGGGAGAGGTTCCGCTCTCAAGACCGCCCTCAACGCTGACTGGTCGAAGAAAGCAATACCGGAGGGCGTCTCTATGCTGAGATCAGCCATTTCTCCATTACGCTCGATTCTGAAGAATATCACGGTTCTAACCGCAGCAGCCGTTGTGGTGAGCCCGGCAGGCGGAGACCAGTTTGAGCTGACCTTGTTCCTTACCGCCACCAAGTAGTAGCTGAACTCGAAGTTCTCTATGTCTAGCTGAAGTTGCGACGAGTACCCGCTCTGGGCCGAGCCTCCTCCGGAACCAACACCACCCTTTACGAGAGAATGGAGACCGGACTTCGATGTTCCCAAAGATTTCTTCTCGCCCTTTGCAGGTTGGGACGAATCCTTCTTCTTTTGAGACGAATTCTTTTCGGGAGAAGTCTTCTTTTCAGGCGTTTTCTCAGGGGCAGGCAGCTTCAGTGCTTCCTCTGTCGCCTTGCCGGGTTCCGGAGTCGCCAAAGTTGCATCCGGCGGTTCGTCATTCCCCGGCGGAGAGCCATGTGGGCCTGGAAAACCCGCCGGCAGAGACACCAGGCTCACCTCATAAATCGTCCCGGGCGACAGAATAGTTGCTCTCCCCGTCAGAGGACCGAAGATGATGGCCAGCAAACCCAAATGTATCGAGAGGGATAGGACAAAACCTCTCCTCATTGCGTGGCACCTTCCGTGAACTCTGCCACGAGACCGAGGTTTTCAATGCCGACCTTCTTGAGAATCGAAACTACTCTCACAACGAATCCGTACGGCACTTCCTTGTCGGCTCTCAGAAAAACAGGTCTACCCGGAAAGGCGTTCTTGAAAATATTCAATTTGTACTCAAGTTCGGTCAGAGGGACGATTTCCTTGTCGAGGTACACATGCTTGTCCTTTGAAACCGAGATTATTAGCCCTTCTTTGAGATCAACCTGTCTTGCATCGGCGCGCGGCAAGTCAACGTCAACGGCTCCCTGGATAAACGGTGCTGTTAACATGAATATGACCAGCAGAACGAGCACGACGTCTACAAATGGGGTCACGTTTATGTCAGATAGGCTTCTTCTATCGAGCTTCATCTCACAGCAGCCCTCCACTGAGGCGGTCACAGAATTCTGAAATGAATTTTGTTAAATCGTTTTCCGCTCCTCTCACCTTGCCAAGAAAATAGTTGTAAGCGACTACCGCAGGAATGGCGGCGGCAAGCCCGGCCACCGTGGCGATCAAAGCCTCGGCTATCCCTGGCGCAACCACGGCAAGCGTAGCAGACCCACGGAGCCCCATGCTGAGGAAGGCGCTCATTACGCCCCAGACCGTGCCGAGAAGCCCGACAAAAGGCGTCACGCTGCCCGTGGTCGCAAGAAACGTCAGGTAAGATTCCATCTTGGAGACTTCGGTGCTTGCGGTTCTGTTCAAGGCTGATCGCACCCTCACGACATCTTCCGTTGCGGAAAAGGCGCTTCCCTTTGAAGCAACGAGGTTACCACCCTTCTGCAACCTAATCTCTGACTCTGCTCCGTTCAGCAGACTGGAATAGGGGCTTGAGGGGGTCTGCTTCGAGATAGCAGCAAGTTCCTCCAGTCTTGCTCCTTCGCGGAATCTCCTCAGGAGCAGATCCGAGTATCGATCCGCTGCTCTGAAGAAGCGGATCTTCTCAATGATGACGGCCCACGAGATTACCGAGAACCCAAGTAACACAATGAGGATCACCTTAGCAAAAGGACTCGCGTCGACTATTAATCTGTAAATGCTTCCTTGACTCAGCGCGAGCGAATGTTGCCAGATTGGACACATAGTTGCTCCCGTTCTACTGACTGAAAATCGACAGCTTCAACTCGTCTTTCAAACTAGTAAAGAGAAGTCCGGCAGGTCAAAAAGACAGAGTCCTATTACATGAAGAGCCGCAGGGTGTCATTTGCGGAAGAGACTATATTCCCGAAGGGTTCCGTGTCAAGGGCAATCGGCATGCCGAGACAAATTTCCAAAATCGAGACCTCCGTCAGAGGTAGGATTGACAAGGGACTCCACTGGGCACCCCCTGCCTTTCCCTGATGTCAGGCCGAAGAGCCGTCACGAAATTTTCAAAAAGATGCAGTTTTCTCTTGACCTGTTTTGGAGTCTGTGGTACACAGACACCAAGCGGTAAGCCGAAATCCAGCATGAAGGTGAGGTGATAGTATGAACAAGGCTGAGCTGATCAGCGCTGTTTCGAAGGCAGCGAAGCTCACCAAGAAGGACGCCATGATGGCCGTAGAAGCGACCCTCGACGCCATTAGGAAGAACACCAAGAAGGGTGTTCAACTAGTAGGCTTCGGTAGTTTTGCAGTGGCAAAGAGGAAGGGGAGAATGGGGCGGAATCCGCGCACTGGTGAGGAAATCAAGATCCCGCCTTCGAAGACGGTCCGTTTTAGACCAGGCAGTGCCTACAAGGAGCAACTATAGTCCTTGGCTGGATGCCAGTAACAAAGGGGTGACTCTCAACGGTCACCCCTCTGCCTTTCTGTGAAGCTACAAGCGCGTGCTCGCTTGAGCTGCAAGATTGTGTCTGGTCTCATGTCCAACGGGTTTCTCGTCATTCTAGAGCATCTTCATCAGGAGGTAGCAGATGAGAAGAGAGTCGTCGATCCGGACTCTTGCCATTGTTTTCTTGGCGTTGATTCTTGTGGGTCTTCCGTCTCAGGTCTGTGCGGATCCAGTCTGGACCGTGTTTCGCGATACCATCGGCGGAAGTATGGCAGGGCTCCTAGTCGGGATAGCCATTGACGTGGCTCGCGAAGGTGACGACGCGGATGCGACAAGAGTGTGCTTCATAGCCGGCACTTTCGCAGGGTTGAGTCTTGGCATATATCAGGCGGTCCAGGAGTCTAAGCTGCAAAAGCAATCTCTCCTGAACATCGGACCGGGCAAGGCAGTGTCTCTGCGGCTCGTGCTTCCCGAAGTTTCATTGGAAAATCTGGCCGATGCGGCAGGCAATGAGTCCTCCGAGCTTACGTACAAACTGAGACTCATGGGTGTACGATTCTGAGCGTGTTTTTTTGACGTGTGGCACGCGTGCAAAGAGAATCTTGCCAGGTGTTGAGTTACAGACCCGTGAGTGCCGAACAACACGACGTGTTTCTACAACTCGCCCTGGTTGAAGCGGTTGACTATCTCGACCGCACGATCCGGAACTGATGGCCGCTTGAACGCGAGCCCGCTTTGCGCTATAATATATATAGTTATCTCGAAATTGGAAGAGCCATCCGTACACCCTCAGGACGCTGAGCCACGCTGATTGCGTGCCGCGCTGCCTTCATATGTTGCCCCAGAAATTGGAGGAGGAAGACGCTGATGTTGTTATCGCGCCATTTCAGAATCGCCTTTCTGTGCTTACTCTTGCTTGGTTTTATCTGTGGGTACGAGGCAACGGCTTTGGCCGGTCCGGCAACTGACAAACCCCTCCTCGACAAGATGGCGAGCTTCTACAGTAGCCAGCTCCAAGCTCACCGGGGTTCCCGCTACTACCAGCTTCTGAGTAGCATTGAGCCTGTGCAGAAAGCCCTGAATGAAGATCCCAACATCAGTCTAATGTACGTTGACGACCGCGGAAGGCCCAGGTACTACCAGATGCTCAATTTGAACGCGGCCAAGACGCTGAGCACGAACAAGGTCTGGCCTGGCGGAGGGTACGGGTACTCACTCACTGGTTCAACCACATTGCTAGGAGAGCTGGGTATTTGGGACGGTGGCGGCGTGCGAACAACCCATCAGGAATTGACAGGCCGTGCCACCCAAATGGACGCCCCCGGTGGAACGAGTGGACACTCAACTCACGTGGCGGGCACCATGATTGCGGCCGGAGTGAGGAGTAATGCCAAGGGAATGTCCTATCAGGGAAAACTGGCTTGCTACGAATGGACCGAAGACAGCGCTGAAATGGCCAACGCAGCAGGAAACGGAATGAAGGTCTCCAATCACTCCTACAGCTACGTAACAGGATGGTACTATAACTCCGGCAATGCAAAATGGTACTGGTACGGCGATACTGATATAAGCCAGACAGAAGATTACTATTTTGGTTTCTACGATTCCGCGGCTCAGGATTGGGATCAGATCGCCCACGACGCACCCTACTACACAATTGTTGTCTCGGCTGGAAACGACCGGGGTGATACGGGGCCTGGCCCGGGTGGTGGTCACTACGTATGGGATAACGTTTCGGGTACCTGGGTCTGGAGTACAACTACACGAGACCCTGACGGTGGGGCCGACGGCTACGATTGTATAGATCACAGCGCAATCGCAAAGAACGTCATCGCAGTTGGATCGGTCGATGACATCCCGAACGGATATTCTTCCCCCTCTGACGTGGTAATGACTAGCTATAGCTGCTGGGGACCCACTGACGACGGTCGCATCAAGCCTGACTTTGTTGCGAACGGTGAGGGACTTTACTCATGTTACAACACTAATAATACGGCCTATATAACAGCTAGCGGGACCTCGATGGCATCTCCCAATCTTTCCGGCTCACTGAATCTCCTGATTCACCACTACGAGGCAACGCATAGCGGCACGACGCCGCTTGCATCCACTATGAAGGCCGTTCTTGTTCAAACGGCGGATGAAGCCGGTGCCAACCCCGGACCGGACTACGTTTTTGGCTGGGGGCTCATGAATACGCTAACGGCCGCGAACCTTATTGTAGCCGACTCGGCCAATCCATTTTTCATCCGCGAGGATTTTCTTTCAAACGGGCTGCTGGATACCCTCTACTTGACGAGCAACGGCGCAAGCCCCATTCGTGTCTCGTTGGCCTGGACTGATCCACCGGGTACGCCTCCGTCGCCCTCGCTCAACCCGACCACTCTGATGCTGGTCAACGACCTGGATCTTCGTTTGAAGCACATGGAAAGCTTAACAACATACTTGCCTTACGTCCTCAACCCTGGTAGCCCGGCTGGTGCAGCTACGGCAGGGGACAACGTCCGGGACAACGCCGAGCAGATACTCTTGGCCTCCCCTTCTTCCGGGCACTACATGGTTACGGTGAGTCACAAAGGGATCTTGGCGGCGAATCAATGGTACTCGATAGTCGCCTCTACAAGCATGACAACAACTGCTCCTGACCTAACGCCGCCGGTGGTGACGGTGGTTAGGCCTAATGGGGGTGAGGTTTTTTACGCGGGGAGCGAGGACACGATCAGGTGGGTTGCCGCGGACAACGTTGGTGTTGACTCTGTGAGCATATACTATTCGACTGACGGGGGAGCCAGTTTCCCGGACACGATTGCGACGGGTCAGGTTAATGACAGCACGTATGTGTGGACCATACCCGGGACATTGTCTGAGACCTGCAGGATGAAGGTGGTTGCGTACGATGCTGCTCTAAATGAGGGGAGCGACGTAAGTGATGGCGATTTCACGATAGCTCCTCCTGACCTAACGCCGCCGGTCGTAACAGTGGTGAGACCGAACGGGGGCGAGGTTTTTTACGTGGGGAGCGAGGACACGATCAGGTGGGTTGCGACGGACAACGTTGGCGTTGACTCTGTGAGCATATACTATTCGACTGACGGGGGAGCCAGTTTCCCGGACACGATTGCGACGGGTGAGGTCAATGACAGCACGTATGTGTGGACCGTACCCGGGACATTGTCTGAGACCTGCAGGGTGAAGGTGGTTGCGTACGATGCTGCTGCAAATGAGGGGAGCGACGTAAGCGATGGGGATTTCACGATAGCTCCTCCTCCTGACTTAACGCCACCGGAAGTGACAGTGGTGAGGCCGAACGGGGGCGAGATTTTCTACGTGGGGAGCGAGGACACGATCAGGTGGGTTGCGACGGACAACGTTGGCGTTGACTCTGTGAGCATATACTATTCGACTGACGGGGGAACCACTTTCCCACACACAATTGCAACAGGGGAGCCGAATGATTCTGTGTACGCATGGGCAGTTCCCGATACGCCTTCGGATAGTTGTATCGTGAGGATTGTGGCTTACGATCCATCGCTCAACACTGGGGAAGATGTCAGCGATACCCTTTTCAGTATACAGAGCCAGGTAGGAACGAGAACCGTTACCGGTGTTTCCCGGTTTGGTCTGCTGCAGAACTATCCAAATCCATTTAATCCTGTGACACGTATAGAATTCAGCCTGGGTGAAAGAGCTCGAGTCTTCCTGAGGATATATGACGTCTCTGGTAGGATTGTGAGAACTCTGGTAGACGAGACCGTGTCTGCGGGCAAGCACAGCGTCCTTTGGAATGGAGACGACGAGTCCGGAATACCTGTAGCTTCGGGCGTTTACGTTTGCAGACTTGAGACCCAGGGAAAGACGGCAGTGAGTAAGATTGTGTTGTTACGATAATCCACGGCTTTCGGACGTCTTAGGCTAGCAGAAGCCCGGGTGTCGAGTTGTTATGGATTCGACGGCCGGGCTTTTTCAGCGGAAGAGTAATCTTTCGGCCGGGGATATTCTCGAGCTGCGGGGTCGAAGGGACGCAAGAGCGCTGAGCTCATCCGCATACTTCAGACCCAAAATAGCGCCAGTTAATGTAAGGCTGCCCGCCGCCTTTTGGCCCTTTACAATTACGGGTCAATATGTTATTATATAATGACTTGGCCTGCCATTTGCCTGTGACCTTAGTGTGGAGCAGCCGTGTTGCCACCTTCTGGATTCTCGAGTCCGCTTTGCGTTTTCCATCCTTCACGATACATTCACAATATTGACCCGTTCAGGAAGGCCGTTCAGGGCTCTGATGGTGTTAGTCAGCTTGTGCACCCCAGCTACGTCGCTCGATTTCTATACATCGGCGAATGTCGCTCAACTTCTGCGGGTCTCGAGAGGTCCTGACTTTTCAAAGCTAAGTTGGGCAACGAAGCCGGTCACAAAACAATCACGGAGGTTCAGACATGAGTCGGAGTGTGATGTACTTCAAATGCGCGAGTTTTCTCTGCGGGTTGCTTGTGTTCGCCGCGCCCGTATTCGCAGGATGGCTTCCGGATGGAACGCCGGTGTGTTCTTTCCAGGGCGATCAGTACACGGGCCAGGTCATAAGCGACGGCAGTCAGGGGGCGATCGTTGTCTGGGAGGACAACCGCTCAGGCGTTGGGTCTGACATCTACGTGCAGCGGGTGGGCGTCGATGGCGATCCACTCTGGACGTCTGGAGGAGTTGCCGTCTGCAAGGCGACAGGGCCGCAAACCTATCCCCAGCTCGCATCTGACGGCGCCGGCGGAGCTATCATAGCTTGGGTTGACTACCGCAACGGCGAACATGACATATACGCGCGGCGAATTGATGCGAACGGGCAGGTACTCTGGGCAACTGACGGGGTTGCGGTTTGTACGGCGCCAAGCTATCAGCTCGTGCCGACAGTGACTTCAGCTGGAGGTGGTGGAGTCATTATCGCCTGGGAGGACTACCGGAACGGCATCGACTATGACATATACGCGCAACGTATCAGTGCAGACGGGACTCCAGGCTGGGCCGCCGATGGACGAAAGATCTGCGGGGCGGCCGGTAGCCAGTACTCCCCCCAGATTGTCTATGACGGGTCCTACGGTGCAATCATTACATGGCATGACTACCGAGCTGGTAACTACGATGTCTACGCACAGCGCGTGAACCTTCCGGGCACGCCCCTCTGGACCACAGACGGAGTTGCAGTCAGTGTGGAGGTGAACTCCCAAGCCAATCCAACGATCGCGACGGATGGCGCGAGTGGAGCAATAATCACCTGGCAGGATGACCGAAGCGGCAGCACCTGGGACATCTACGCCCAGCGGGTGACTTCAGGCGGGACAACCTCGTGGACCGTCAATGGTGTCGCTGTTTGCACCGCGGCGAATGCTCAGATGTACCCTCGGCTTGTCTCAGACGCTGCAGGCGGCGCCGTTATCACTTGGCAGGATGGCCGCGGCGCCGACTCCAACATCTACGGCCAGCGTGTCAACTCGACTGGAACTTCACTCTGGACACCGAACGGCGTTCTTGTCTGCGGGGTAGCTGGCAATCAGTACCGTCCAGCGCTTGCGCCGGATGGAAGCGGAGGTGCGATCATCGCGTGGGACGACAGACGCGTAGCGGGCAGCTCTGACGTCTATGCTCAAAAAATCGGTTCGACCGGAGTCATTCAGTGGCCTGCTACCGGCATCGCCGTCTGCAGCGCGTCTGACTACCAGATGAGTCTGGATATCGTGTCGGATGGTTACGGCGGCGCGATCATCGCCTGGGATGACTACCGCAGCGGAACATCTTATGACGTCTATGCCGGCCACGTGGACGGGGACGGTAACGCCGGATGGACCAACTGCGGGGTGCCCATCTCGACGGCGGCGAGCTATCAGACCAGCGTCCGAATCACCTCGGACGGAAGCGGTGGTGCCATCATTGCGTGGGAAGACTTTCGCGACAATCCTGACGCTTCTGACATCTACGCGCAGCGCGTGTTCTCCGATGGCTACAGGCTGTGGTCGAAGCAGGGTTTCCCGGTGACTATTGCCGTTCAGGATCAGATGAGGCCCGCCATCACCTCAGACGGAGCCGGGGGAGTGCTCGTCACCTGGGAAGACACGCGTAACGGAAACTATGACATATATGCTCAGCACGTTGGCTCCATACAAAACATCTTCTGGAGACTGAACGGTGCCGTGGTGTGCTCGACGACCGCCGGCACTTACTACCCGCAGATAGTTTCGGACGGCGCGAGTGGGGCAATCATCGTGTGGGAAAACCTGGTTGGCGGCGGTACAAGCGATATCTACGCGCAACGGGTGAACTCGAGTGGGAGCCAGTTGTGGCCCGCGGCTGGCGTGGCCATCTGCAATGCCACAAACCACCAGAGTAGGCCTCAGATAGTCACTGACGGTGCGGGCGGTGCCATAATCTGCTGGATGGACTATCGAACTGGAGCCTACGACATTTATGTGCAGCGTGTTGACGCAAATGGCAACACACTTTGGTTTGCGAATGGCGTTCTTGTCTGTGGGGCAACAGGCGGTCAGACTGGAGTGAAGATGGTTACTGATGGCTCGGGCGGTGCCATAATCTGCTGGACGGACTCCCGAGGCGCTGCGTATGACGTTTATGCCCGACGCGTGAACGCGAGCGGCACCGTGCTGTGGACCTCGAACGGTGTAGCCGTCTGTACCGCCTCTGGCAATCAGTACGGTTCTGCGATTGTCTCTGACGGTGCCGGGGGCGCCATTATCGCTTGGGAGGACTATCGGGGCTCGTCGGCAGACGTCTATGCCCAGAGGCTCAACTCCAGCGGAACCACGCTTTGGGACGCAGACGGAGTGGTCGCATGCGCTGCTACGGCCGAGCAATTCGTGGTGGACATAGCGACAGATGGAAGCAACGGCGCCATCATCTCATGGCAGGACCGCCGCAGCGGAATTACGTCAGATATCTATGCCCAGAGACTTGACTCGAATGGAGACGTTATGTGGGAGACGGATGGGGTTGCCATCTGCGCGAGCGACAGGGACGATACGTGGCCCGTGCTCACGCACAGCGTTGGTGGTCACGCAATCGTCGCGTGGAACTACTACAGCAGCACGACCAGCGACGACATCTACGCTCAGTCCACGAGTTACATTTTATATGCTCTGGAAGTACCTGTTTTGCCGGCAGCGCCTGCGCAAGTCACCAGTCTCGACCAGAATTATCCGAATCCGTTCAATCCCGTGACCAAGATTGCGTTTACTCTGAAAGAGGCGGCGAGTGTGAGACTTTGCATCTATGACATCGCGGGGAGAGTGGTGCGGGTTCTGGAAGATAGTGTCCTCGGAGCGGGCAGGCACGAAGTGGTGTGGGACGGCAAGAACAGCGCGAGCGAGAAGGTGGCGAGCGGCGTGTACTTCTATAATCTCAAGACCCCGCGTCTCAATGAGTCGAAAAAGATGGTGATAATTCGGTAAATCCACCGTGGGGGCTGGCAGTTTCGTGGCCGCGCGGAATGTGATGTTGCTGTTCCAAAGGCTCACGTCGTAACTGTGAACGCGGTGCACGCTGGTTGAAGGAAGAGTGGTTTTGCGGCAATAGGCTGATATCAAGGGGCTGGCCACGCGCTGGCCCCTCTTGAGTTACTGGCTGCAGGCGAAAAGCACGGTGGCATGACCCGGCGTCTCGCGCTTTGCCCTGATCGCTTCGCGTGCAAGCGAGGTGGGTGTGAGAGCGATGTGTTGTTCCGTTAGTGCGTTGGTGCGGGGTCGCAAGGTGGGCATCCCTTGTCGAATACTATTCTCCAGCGGCCCTTGGCTTCGCGCCGCCAGATGGACATGAACGTGCCCATGTCTTGACCCTCCGGGCCACGAACTGGCCCGGTGCTGAGCGCCAGTTTGCCGGAATCGAGCACCTCCACACGCTCAGGCTCCCAGGAAAAGGGTGCCTTGGAGCCTTCAAAGAGTGGCTTCCAGCCTGCCCCCACGGCCGCTTTGCCGCGGAGGACTCCCTTCCCGCCAAAGAACACTGCCTCGTCTGCGATGTACGATACGAACGCAGAGTGATTGCGCTCGGCCATCGTTTTTGCGAACGCGGTTTCGGCCGCGCGCACCTGGAGAGCAAGTTCCTCGTTGGTCTCGCGCGCCGCCGGTGCGGTGGCCAGAACAATTGACAGAATCAAGATCAAGAGGCTCACGTTTCTCATCTCACTCAATCCTTTCCGGTTGGGCCGAGGAATCAGGCCAAGTTCATATCCTGAGAAATTCAATTCTACGCGCGGCATTGAAAGAACGAAAGAAAGAAATGGTGCGCGCTTGAGAAGATCGCGCAGGCCGTGCGCAGTTCATCTCGGGCAGTACTCATCAACTGCCAGACTGTGACAGGCGTTTTCGCTTGTGTTTGCGGTACTTTGGTGACATACTGCCCGGTGCATCAGGCGAAAGCAACTGAAGGCGATAGTTCGTTCCGTACGGCATGGCATCACGTTGGAAAGAAGAAATGCCTCCTGGCTTCTCGATAACCTGTGTGTCAGGCTATAGGCATTGTGACCTCGTCGCTATGCGATGAGGTCTTATCGTCTCAGATGGGTGCTGGTAGAAGATATGCCGTGGTTTGGATCACGCTTTTCGATCACCGAGTGTATGATGCGGTGATCTCTCGCAACGATGTTTTACGACTGTAACCATCTATGGAAGGGAGTGGAAGCCGTGGAGCAATTAAGGACAATTGCGAGATTCCTTGTGCTTGCTTTCATGATGGGTCCACTGTTCTCCGCGTGCACATGGGCGTGTTGGCAGCAAAACGGGATTCCTATCTGTACGGCCCCTCGCGGGCAGGAGCTTCCTACAATCATCTCAGATGGCGCTGGCGGTGCCATTATCACATGGTGGGATGATCGCGATCCCGCAGATTACCACATTTATGCTCAGCGCGTGGATCCGTCAGGCACGGTCTTGTGGACATTGGACGGTGTTGCTGTCTGTACGGTCGAAGGCGGCCAGTTTGATCCGGAGATTGCTTCCGATGGAGCTGGGGGTGCCATCATCGTGTGGCGTGACCTCCGGAACGGAGGCTACTCCTATTTTGACATTTATGCTCAGCGTGTGGATCCGTCGGGCAAAACATTGTGGCCCGCTGATGGCGTTCCCATATGCACCAGCACGGGCCTCCAAGCTGACTACCGCATCATAGCAGATGGCGTTGGCGGCGCGATTATCACCTGGTTTGACTCCCGAAGCGGTTCCGATGATGACGTCTACGCTCAGCGAGTTGATGCATCCGGTTCTGTCTCGTGGACTGTGAATGGTGTTCCCATCTGTACTGCCGTGGGCGATCAGGATTATCCTGAGCTGGTCTCTGATGGTTCAGGCGGTGCCATCATTACCTGGGAGGACGGCCGCAGTGCCGGCAACAAAGATGTTTATGCACAGCGTATAGACGCATCTGGTGTGATATCGTGGGTTGCTAACGGCGTTTCTGTCTGCTCGGCGATAGGCAACCAGGAGAATCCTTGCATCGTATCAGATGGCGCCGGCGGGGCCATCGTAGCCTGGCCCGACTATCGGACAGGCAAGCACTACGACGTCTATGCACAGCGCATAAACGCGTCTGGTGCCCTCCTGTGGAAAGCCAATGGCGCCCCCATCTGCACTGCCATAGGGAACCAGTCGCTCCCGGAAGTAATATCAGATGGCGTCGGCGGGGCCATCATTACATGGTGGGATTACCGGAACGGCATTAATTATGATATCTATGCTCAGCGTATCGACGGCTCTGGTTTAAATTTGTGGGCCGCCAACGGAGCTCCTGTTTGCTTGGCGATCGGGAACCAGTCGTGGCCAGAGTTAGCTTCGGACGGCATTGGTGGTGCGGTCGTGACGTGGATGGACTATCGCGATTGGAGCACGAGCGGGAATGACATCTATGCTCAACATTTGAACGCATCAGGCAATCGGTTGTGGGCTGCCGATGGCGTCGCTATCTGCACCGCTACACAGAACCAAGAGTTTCCTCAAATCGCTCCAGATGGAGGGGGTGGAGCCATCATTGCCTGGGATGATGACCGCGTTAGCTACAGCAATTCAGATATCTATGCTCAGCGTGCGACCTGCGTGCCGACCGGGCTCTCCTTTGCCTCAGCTTCTGCGACTGGACATAGCGGTTACGTCAACCTTTCTTGGCTGATGGTAGTGGACGTGCCTGCATCGAGTTTTGGCATTGAGCGCTGTGAGACACCCGACGGGCAATACACGGCCGTTGAGCTAGCCGTCGTGAAAAACTCGCAGTATTCCTTCTCTTGCATCGATCGCAGCGTGTCTTATGGAAAGACCTACTGGTACAGGATTGTGCTTGAGAGTCCCTCAGGTGAGGAGTCGTATGGTCCTATTGTAGTGCGCGTTGATGCGGTGCCGACTGCATACCAGGCTTACCAGAGTTATCCAAACCCGTTCAATCCTGTGTGCACGATTAGATATGAGATACCTAGGCCGGGCCGAGTGAGTCTGCAGGTGTACAATATCGTTGGCAAACCTGTGCGCACGCTCGTTGACGGGTGGCGGGAACCCGGCGTGTACAGCGAGAGTTGGGATGGCAGGGGAGATGCTGGCAACGCGCTGGCTTCCGGCGTTTACCTCTACTCTATCGAAGCCGGCAACTTCGTGGCCACACGGAAAATGGTGTTGCTCCACTGAAAGCCCAGCTAGGGGCGCGTTGACCCCTCTTGCTTGGCGGCTGCAGGCGAGGGCAAGGGGTGTCGCTGAGCTACGGCTTGACTGTAATCCACTACTGTGATACGTTCGCGCCACAACAAGTGCGCAACTTACAGAGTAACTGTCCCTATACTAGAGATTCCTTTGGGGTGATCAGATGACCTATCTCTAAGTGCTCCAAGGCAGACACAGAGCCTTTGTTTCCAGTTCTCAGTAACCGAGGACGATAGGAGGAGTTGACATGATGGATAGCGATCAGAGAAAGGAAGACGATTCCGCAAGGGCTCATCCAGAACTAAGGTGTGCGCTACGCTGGTATCTGCTCGGCTTTGCACTACTTGGTGGTGCGGTTGGCTTCTTCGCGGGCTCGAGTCGGAGTCCTGTCATTGCGACTTTGCTCCCGCTCCTGTTTGGTATGGTTGGTGGCGTTGGGGGTTTATACATAGCTCGGGCGCCGTTGAGCAAGCCTGAAACGGCAATCCGCCTAAGGATCTTGGGCAAGGCACTAACGCTCTTTATCTTCCTTACCTTTCTGGGTTCTTGTTACGGAATATCCCTGCGCACCGGTAGGAGCCTAAGGAGTTTTGTCTCAGCGAGCATATTTATGCCGGAACCGAGGGCTGTTCTTTCTACGCTCGGTTCGGACCATCCCACTCGACTTGTTCAGCTCGTGATGCTTCGAGCGAGAGTGAGAGCACTGGGTGTGTCCCTTGATGAAGAACAGCTAATTCTGCGGAGTGTTGCAGACTCGATGCGCAGGGCGTCCTCTGACTCTCTCGCTACAATTTCAGATTGGAGTGGCGGTGGAATCAATCCTAGGGACATAGACCGTCTATTGTCCCTACTGTGTGGGTCTACCGGCGCTGCAACGTTGAGACCTCCTGATCTAGGGCCCAGAGCAGACTGAATCGTTGCGGTATGTCATCCACGAAATAGCTAGTGGGCTTAAGATGATTGTCCAACAGTTTGACCGCGTGCTATATGGGGCAAAATGAATGGGTGTATGCGAGGGCGCTGAGGCTTTAGAGCTTTAGTCAGTGGGGGATTGCCCGCTCTGAGGGGTCTGGCAGACGTCAGACCCGGGTCATTTGCCGCTAGAAACATGACAAGCGGGCGTTTTTTCCCTGTCTGTAACATGTCAAGCTTCGGTTTGGTTGTACCGCACCTGTGTGATATAATGCCGCGCTGTCAGCCTAGTTGCAACGTCTGCCGAAACAGAAGCGCTGGAATTAGTGTTGTGAGGTGAGGTGAGAGCTGTGCTCTCTCTCCGTCCAGAGCTTGCATACTGCGCGA
>Ga0315291_10004072_pt1 | contig 18733 bp, 18 predicted proteins | sample YL17G12_20_MG_FD_203070 | JGI IMG/M metagenome (GOLD analysis project Ga0315291, IMG submission 203070) | Sediment microbial communities from Yellowstone Lake, YNP, Wyoming, USA - YL17G12_20 | ecosystem: Environmental > Aquatic > Freshwater > Lake > Sediment | place: USA: Wyoming | collected...
GAGGGTGAGCAGGCTGACCTCCTCCATGGGCAGGTGTCCCAGGGCAGCCTTCACCGTTGCCTCGGGAGTCTTCCGAGTCACCTTCAGCTCCCCATCGACCACAGCTATGCACTGGCCCTCTCGGATGTGCAGGCCGCCAATGCTGGTAGTGCGAATAGCCCGCGTCACTTCCAGCGTGCGAACGCCGGCCCTGGCCTCCTCCATAGCTTCAACGTTCGCCTCCAGGTCCTCCTCCGGGCTGAAGGCCAGAAGAGCGGCCACCCCTTGTGGCACGCTGGTCGTCTTGACAAGACGAACTTCCTTGGGGGTCAGGGAGAGCGCCTGCCCTGCCGCCATGACGATGTTCTTATCGTTTGGCAGAAGCACCACGCGGTCGGCAGGGCACTGCTCGATGGCTTCCAGGAGCTGGCGAGTGCTGGGGTTCATCGTGGGCCCGCCCTCCACGATAGCGGTGGCTCCCATGCTCCGGAACAGCCGCGCCATGCCCTCGCCGGCCACCACCGCCACCGTCGCAATGTCCACCGGCGGAGCGGTGACCCGCAGCCGCTGATGCGCGGCCAGGAACTCCTCAGCCTGCGCCTGAATGTTGTCCACCTTCACGTGATCGATGGCGCCCACGGCGGTGCAGTAGCTCATGGCGGCGCCAGGATCGTCAGTGTGGACGTGCACCCGCAGCAAGCTCTCGTCTCCAACTACCAGCACCGAGTCGCCCAGCTCCAGCATCCGCCCTTGGATGTCGTCGCTGCGCAGGTTGTGGCCGCGGACCAGGAACTCGGTGCAGTAGCCGTAAAGCGAATCGCTCACCCGGTGCATCTGGCTGGTCACCGTGAGCCAATCGCGCTCAATCCCCTCGTGGGCCACCGGCGGACCAGCCGGAGTCTCCTCCTCGCCCTTGAGGTAGCGCAGGAAGCCCTCCAGCATCACGTAGAGACCCTGGCCGCCGGCGTCCACCACCCCCGCCTCGGCGAGCACCGGCAGGAGGGTGGGGGTCTTGGCCACCGCCTCGCGGGCCGCCTCGGTGGCCGAAGCCATCACCGCCAGGATGTCCTGCCCATCTCTCTGAGCCTCGCCCTGGGCAGCGGCGGCGGCCTCTCGCATCACGGTGAGGATAGTGCCCTCAACCGGCTGGCTGACTGCCTTGTAGGCGCTATCCGCCGCCTTGACCAGGCCAGCCGCAAGGCCGCGGGCGTCCAGATGCTGGCACTCCTCGGTGGCGCAGGCCAGGCCGCGGATGATCTGGGATAGGATCACGCCGGAGTTGCCGCGGGCGCCCATCAGGGCTCCCTTAGACATCGCCGCCAGCATCGCCCCTACGCCATCGTCATCGACACGATAGGCCTCTTCCAGGGTGGAGCGCATGGTGAGGTACATGTTGGTGCCGGTGTCGCCGTCGGGCACGGGGAAGACGTTGATGGAGTTGATAGCCTCGACGTGGCACTCCAGCCAGGTGGTGGCGGTGGCGAACATCGCCCGCAACCCGCTTCCCGACAGAGTGCTCAGAACCGATGGGCTGGTCATGGAGCGACTTTTTGGAGAGGCCATTCTCTTAGTGCACAGCCACGCGGAACGCTCTCGAGCAAGCGTATTCCCTCGCCTTGCTCTTCGCCAACATAGAATGATATGATGCCTGCGGGCCGAATTCTACCCCCACCCACTGACAGGTGCAAGGGGCAAAGGGAGCGAGTTTCGATGGCCAGATGCGCTATCTGCGGTAAGGGAACCACATTCGGACGCAACATCCGCCACAAGCACGCCGGACGGTGGGAGCGGCGAGCGCCCAAGACCAATCGCATCTTCCGGGCGAACATCCAGAAGCGCACGATGACCATCGAGGGCCGCCCGGTGCGGATCGCCATCTGCACCCGCTGCCTGCGTACGCAGCTCAAGACAGCGATCTAGTCCCCACCCTCGCCAATCGAAAACGCCCTGGCAGAAACCCAGGGCGTTCGTCTAATGGCCATTAACAGACTAGTTGAACTCTGCGGGTTGAAACCCACAGCTTACGCCCAAGCCGCGGATTTCAATCCGCGGGGAGACTCGATCTTCTCAAAGGACCTTCAAAACGAAATCGACCCCTAGCCTGGCCTCACCTTGCGCACGCTCTCCTCGATGCGCGCCATCGCCGCCGCCACGCCCTCCGTCTGCCGAAACACCGCCGTGCCCGCCACCAGCACTCGCGCCCCCGCCTCCACCACCAGCGGCGCCGTCTCCGCCGTGATGCCGCCGTCTACCTCCAGCTCGGCCGCCAGGCCCTGCTCGTCCAGCATCCGCCGGAGCCGCCGGATCTTGGGCAGAACGCTGTGCAGGAATGGCTGGCCGCCCCAGCCGGGGTTCACCGTCATCAGCAGGACCAGGTCCACATCCGCCAGCACCTCCTCGATGAGGCAGAGCGGGCTGGCCGGATTGAGGGAGACGCCGCTGCGCACGCCCAGGCCCTTGATCATCTGCACCAGGCGATGGACGTGCGGGCCAGCCTCCGGGTGGACGGTGAGGATGCTGGCCCCCGCCTGGGCGAAGGCCTCGATGTGGCGCTCCGGCTCCTCGATCATCAGGTGAACGTCCAGAGGCAGGTCGGTCGCCCGCCGCAGGGCCTCCACCACCGGCGGCCCGACGGTGATGTTGGGCACGAAGCGCCCGTCCATGACGTCGACGTGGATGTAGTCGGCGCCGGCGGCCGCGGCCTCCCGGGCCTGCTCGCCCAGGCGGGCGTAGTCGGCCGCCAGGACGGACGGAGCCAGCTTGATGCCGTTGATCATTGCCTTCCGCCTTCCAGTCGCCGGCGGGCGCGCTTGAGGGCCGCCGCCACCTGCCGCGACGACGTCCCGCCGGGCACGTCCCTGGCCTCGATGGCCGAGCGCACGTCCAGCTTCAGCACGCCTTCGTCGAAGAGCGGTGAGAAGCGGCGGTACTCCGCCAGGGTGAGCTCGGACAGGCCCTTGCCCTGCTCGTCGGCGTATCTGACGAGCTGCCCGACCACCCCATGCGCCTCACGGAAGGGCAGGCCCTGGCGCACCAGGTAGTCGGCGACGTCGGTGGCCAGGATGTGGCTCTCGCTGGCTGCCGCCTCGGTCCGCTCGGAATTCACCCGAATCCCCGGCAGCATGGCGGCCATCACGTCCAGCGTGGCGAGAAGGGTGTCGGCGCTGTCGAACAGGCCGGCCTTGTCCTCCTGCAGGTCGAGGCAATAGGCCAGGGGCAGGCCCTTGAGCACGGTCAGAATCGAGAGGAGGTTGCCGTACACGCGGCCCGTCTTGGCGCGGGCAAGCTCGGCCACGTCGGGGTTGCGCTTCTGGGGCATGATGCTGGAGCCGCCGGCGAAGGCCTCGTCTATCTGGATGAAGCCGAACTCGGCGCTGGACCAGAGCACCAGCTCCTCGGCCAGGCGCGACACGTGCATCATGCTCAGCGCCGCCGCGGCCTGGAACTCGACCACGCAGTCGCGGTCGGAGACGGCGTCCAGGCTGTTGTCGCTGATGCGGCTGAAGCCCAGCTCGCGGGCCACGAACTGGCGGTCGATGGCGTAGGGCACGCCAGCCAGGGCGCCGGCGCCCAGGGGCAGGACATCGGCCCGCTGGAGGCAGTCCTGGAAACGCCCCACGTCGCGGTCGAACATCTCGAAGTAGGCGAGCAGGTGGTGGGCGAAGAGCACGGGCTGGGCCCGCTGGAGGTGGGTGTAGCCGGGCATGATCACCGAGCGATTGGCCTCCGCCAGGTCGAGAAGCGCCCCCTGGAGGCGACGCAGGGCGGCCAGCACGCCGCCGATGGCATCCTTCAGGTAGAGGCGCAGGTCGGTGGCCACCTGGTCGTTGCGGGAGCGAGCGGTGTGCAGGCGGTCGGCGGCGGCGCCGATCTTCTGCCGCAGGCGAGCCTCGATGTTCATGTGGATGTCTTCCAGCTCGCGCCTGAACTCGAACCGGCCGGCCTCGATTTCCTCGCCTACCTCCTCCAGCCCACGCACGATGGCCTCGCCGTCCTCTTGGGGGATGATGCCCTGCTTGGCCAGCATGCGGGCGTGGGCGATGGAGCCGGCGATGTCGTACCGCCACAGCCGCCGGTCAACGTCGATGGCGGCGGTGAAGGCCTCAGCCCGCGGGTCGGTGGCCTTGCCGAAGCGGGCGGCCCAAACCTTGGCAGGCTTTTTCTTAGCCATGATTGAGAACGGGAAGCTGGGTCAGCTCCCAGAGATTATCGATGATGTAGTCGGGGGCGATCTCGCCCTCCACGTCCACTTTGTCCGCACCTAGTTCGGTGGGCTCGTCCAGGGGCGGGCGCTTCCAGACAGCGACCATGCCCAGGCCCTTGGCCCCGGCCACGTCGCAGCGCAGCGAGTCGCCCACCATCACCGTCTCCTCGGCCGCCACCGCCAGGGCATCGAGGGCGTGCTGGAAGATCCGAGGGTGCGGCTTCAAGTAGCCCACGCTCGAGGAGATGGTCACCTCCTGCAAGTAGCCATCGAGGCCGTATTCCGCCAGCTCGGCCATGAAGCGCGGCCCGCCGAAGGCGCGGTCGGTGACGGCGCCCAGCTTGAGGCCACGCTCCTTGAGCCAGCGCAGGGTATCGAGGACATCGGGGAAGAGGGTGCGGCCGAAGAACCGGCCGCCCAGGTTCCAGGCATCCCACAGCTCGTGCGTCTGCTCCTCGGTCAGGCGCAGGCCGAAGCTCCCCGCTATCTCGGCGCACAGGTCCACATAGTCGGGGCTCACGTGGTCGGTGCGATAGGCCTCCCCCGTCTCCCGCTCCACCGCCAGGCGGATGTCGCGGCCCAGGAAGAAAAGCGGCCCATCGGGCTCGATGCCCCAGCGGCGCAGGAGGGCGTTGATGCGGCGCACCGTCTCCTCCCGCACGAGGACGTGGGGCGGCATGCTGGGGAAGTGCCACAGCGTATCGCCCAGGTCGAAGAGGACGGCTTTGATGGTCATAGCCGAAACTACCCCTCGCCCTCCTCCTCCAGCATCTGGACGCGCGCCTGCACTCGCACCGGCAGGCCCCAGATGTGGATGAAGCCCGGCGCCGCGCTCTGATCGTACGCGTCGCCCTTATCATACGTGGCCAGGGAGAAATCATACAAGCTCTTGGGCGACTTGCGCCCCACCACCATCGCCGTGCCCTTGTGCAGCCGCACTCGTATCGTGCCGGTGACGTGGCGCTGGGTGCTCTGGACGTAGGCCGCCAGGTCCTGATGGTGAGCGGTGAACCACAGGCCGTTGTAGATGAGGTCGGCATACTCCTGGGCGATGCGCTCCTTCAAGCGCACCTGCGGCTTGGACAGCGTCATCTGCTCCAGGCCCTCGTGCGCCTTGAGCAACGTCACCGCCGCCGGCGCTTCGTATATCTCGCGCGACTTGATGCCCACCAGCCGATTCTCCAGATGATCGATGCGGCCGACGCCGTGCTCGCCGGCCAGCTCGTGAAGGCGCTTGACCAGCGACACGCCATCGAGCTCGCGTCCGTCCAGAGCGACGGGCATCCCCCGCTCAAAGCCGATCTCCACGTAGGCCGGCTTATCGGGCGCCTCGGCCACCGACTTCGTCCACTCGAACACGTCCTCCGGCGGCTCGGCCCAGGGGTCTTCCAGAACGCCGCACTCGATGCTGCGCCCCCACAGGTTCTCGTCGATGGAGTAGGGGCTCTCCTTGGTCACCGGCACAGGGATGTTGTGCTGCTGGGCATAGGCGATCTCGTCCTCGCGTGTCATTCCCCACTCGCGCACGGGGGCGACGATGCGCAGGTCGGGAGCGAGGGCCTGCACGCTGACGTCGAAGCGCACCTGGTCGTTCCCCTTGCCGGTCGAGCCGTGGCCGACGGCGGTGGCCCCCTCCTGGCGAGCGGTGTCCACCAGCATCTTGGCGATCAGCGGCCGCCCCAGGGCGGTGGCCAGCGGGTACTGCTTCTCATAGACGGCGCCAGCGGCCAGGGCGGGGAAGGCGAAGTGACGGACGAACGTCTCCTGGGCATCGGCCCAGCGGAAGGCGACGCCCCCCGCGGCCAGCGCCCGGCTGTGCAGCGTCTCGCGGTCCTTCTGCATGCCCACGTCCACGGTCAGGCAGACGACGTCGTAGCCCCGCTCCTCCTTCAGCCAGCGCACGGCCACGGAGGTGTCCAGACCGCCGGAATAGGCAAGAATCAGCTTCTCAGGCATCTCTTTCCCTCTCTTCTTCCTCCAACTTTGCCAGCACCCTATCGATGATTCCCACCGCCCGGTCCAGCTCCTCCTCGCTCACCACCAGGGGCGGCATGAGGCGCAGGGCGGTCGGCTTCACGTTGTTGACGATGAGCCCCTCCGCCAGACACAGCACTACGGCCTGCTCGGCCAGTTCGCCGGCCAGCTCGATGGCCCACAGCAGGCCGCGGCCGCGCACGTCGGTCACGATGGGGTGGCGGTCGGCCAGGCTGCGCAGCCGGCGCTCCAGGTGCTGGCCCTTTTTGGCCACCTGGCCGGGGATGTCGTTATCGATGACGTACTTCAGCACGCTGTAGCCGACGTGCGTGCACAGGGGGTTGCCCCCAAAGGTGCTGCCGTGGTCGCCCGGCACGAACACGGCGCAGTGCTCCTTGGCCAGTAAGGCCCCGATGGGCAAGCCGCCGGCCAGGCCCTTGGCCAGGGCCATGATATCGGGCTCGGCGCCATACTGCTGGTAGGCGAACAGGCTGCCCGTGCGCCCGATGCCCGTCTGTATCTCGTCCAGGATCAGCAGAATGCCCGCCTCATCGCACCAGGCGCGCACCTGGCGCAGGTAGTCGTCGCTGGGGACGTTGACGCCACCCTCGCCCTGGATGGGCTCCAGGAGGACGGCGCAGGTCTCGGCGCCGGTGGCTCTGCGGATGGCCTCCACGTCGTTGTAGGGCACGTGGACGAAGCCCGGAGGCAGAGGCGCGAAGGGCAGCTTGTACTTATCGGTGCCGCTGGCCGTGACGGTCGCCAGCGTCCGGCCGTGGAAGGCGTTGTCGGTGCAAATGACCTCGTAGGCGCCTTCCCTCTTCTCCTTGCCCCACTTGCGCGCCAGCTTGATGGCCCCCTCGATGGCCTCGGCGCCGCTGTTGCAGAAGAAGACGCGATCCAGGCAGCTATTCTCCACCAGGAGCTGCGCCAGGCGAAGCTGGGGGATGCTGTACACAAGGTTGGACACGTGCGCGAGGACGCCGGCCTGCTCGGCCAGAGCCGACACCACCGCCGGATGGCAGTGGCCCAGGCTCACGGAGGCGATCCCCGCCACGAAGTCCAGGTACTCCCGCCCCTGGTCATCCCAGACGCGCACGCCCTGCCCTCGTACCAGGGTCACTGGCTGGCGCTTGCCGGTGGCGAAGAAGTAGCGTTTCTCCAGTTGCTGCCAGTCGCTCATGGCCTCTCCTCGCCAGCAGCGATGGTCGTTCCCAGGAACCGGCCTTGCTGAACTGCCGCCAGAAGAGCATGCGGCTGGCGACCGTCGATGATGGCCGTGCGCGTGTGCCCCTGGCAGGCCCGCAGGCAGGCCTCCACCTTGGGGATCATGCCGCCGGAGACCGTCCCCTGGTCGATGAGGGCCGTCGCCTCCTGGCAGGACAGACGGGCCAGTGAGGCGCCGTCGCTGCCGCTGACGCCCGCCACGTCGGTCAGGAATACCAGCCACTGAGCGGCCAGGGCGAAGGCCATCTCGCCCGCCACCGTATCGGCGTTGATGTTCAGTATCTGGCTCTGGAGCCTCTGATTCTCCCACAGGATGCCCAAGGGCGCGACGACAGGCAGGTAGCCCGCATCGAGTAGCCGCACGAGCATGTCGCTGTCCACCCGCTCGATCTGGCCAACGTAGCCCAGCTCGGGGTCTAGCTGGCGAACGCGGATCAGGCCGCCGTCGGCGCCCGAAAGGCCGATGGCCTGACCGCCGAGGGCGCTGATGGCCACCACCAGTTCCTTATTGATCAGGCCAGCCAGCACCGCCACCACCACCTGCAGCGATTCAGCGTCGGTGACCCGCAGGCCGCGTACGAAGCGAGTGGGGGTAGCGCGAGAGTCCAGCCACTCGCTTATCGCCGCACCGCCGCCGTGCACCACAGCCGAACGCCAGCCCTCCTGTTGCAGCGCCACCAGGTCCTCCAGGGTGGTGTCGTGGCTGCCCAGGGTGCTGCCACCAATCTTCACCACAATGATCGGCGATTCGCTCATCTCACGTTGTGTAGGCGCTGTTCAGGCGCACGTACTCCTCGGTTATGTCACAGCCCCAGGCGGTGGCCGCCCCCTCGCCCAGGCCCAACTCCAACCGAAGCTCCACCTCTGCCCCTGCCAGGGCAGCGCGAGCGGCCCTCTCATCGTAGTCCAGGGGACGGCCCCGCCGATAGAGGCAGACGCCGCCCAGGTGGAGAGTGGTCTTGTCCTCAGTCATGTCGGCGCCGCTGCCGCCCAGAGCAGCCAGGATGCGCCCCCAGTTGAGGTCCTCACCGTAGACCGCCGTCTTGACCAACAGCGAGCCAGCCACTCCCCGAGCCGCTCGGCGGGCGTCGGCGTCGCTGGCCGCCCCTTCCACCCGCACCTCGATCAGCTTGGTGGCCCCCTCGCCATCGCGGCAGATGGCCTTGGCCAAGTGAGTGCAAACCTGGGCTAGGGCATCGCAGAAAGCCTCCGCCGCCGGATGCTCAGCAGTGAGCGACTCCCCTCCCGCCAGGCCGTTGGCCAGCACCACCACGATGTCGTTGGTGCTGCTATCCCCATCGATGGTGATCATGTTGAACGAGGTATCCACTGCCCGCCGCAGGGCAGCGTCCAGGAAGTCCCGGCGAACGGGCGCGTCGGTGGTGATAAAGCAGAGCATGGTCGCCAGGTTGGGATGGATCATCCCCGCCCCCTTGGCCACCCCGCCCAGAGTATAGCGACGCCCCTGGCAATCGAAGCGAACGGCGATCTGCTTGGGTACGGTGTCGGTGGTCATGATAGCCAGGGCCAGGTCGTCGCCTCCCTCGCTGGAAAGCACAATCTCGCCGATGCCCGCGCGAATCCTGTCCATAGGCAAGCTATTGCCGATAACGCCGGTGCTGGCCACCATCACATCCTCGGGCTGGATGGCCAGCTTGGCAGCGGCCAGTTCAGCCATCTCGTAGGCTTGCCGCAGGCCCTCCTCGCCCGTGCAGGCGTTGGCGCAACCGCTATTGGCCACGACGGCCTGACCCCGACCGTCGGCCAGGTGCTCCTGGCAGAGGAGGATAGGCGCTGCCTTCACCAGATTGCTGGTGAAGACGCCGGCCGCCGCGCAGGCCTGCTGCGAGTAGAGGATGCCCAGGTCCAGCTTGTCGACGCCCTCTTTGATGCCCGCACGGACAGCACCGGCCAGGAAGCCGCGAACGCTGGCGACGCCCCCCTGGGGAATGACTACAATCTCCGAACTCATCGTCGAGAGGCCAGGCCCGATCGGCTCACGGGTAGACAGCGGGCAGGTCGAGGCCAGCGGCCTCGGGGAAGCCCAGCATCAGGTTCATGTTCTGGATGGCCTGGCCGGCCGCTCCCTTCACCAGATTGTCGATGCAGCTCACCACCACCAGGCGACCCGCTCGCCTGTCCACCATGGGATAGATTAGGCAAAGGTTGTTGCCCCAGGTGTGCTTGGTCTGAGGTGGTTCGGCGGTCACCCGCACGAAGGGCTCGTCTTTGTAGAAGTCCTCGTACAGGGCGTGCACCCCTGCCTTCGTTACCGCCCGTCCATCGGCCACGGGCGCGTAGCAGGTGGTGAGGATGCCGCGGGTCATGGGAACGAGATGCGGCTGGAAGGTGACCCGCAGCGAGGCCTCGGCCTTCGGCCACAGCCGCCCCAGCTCCTGCACTATCTCCGGCAGATGGCGATGGCCCTCCATAGCATAGGCCACCGCGCTCTCGTTGGCTTCGGCGTAGTGGTAGCTCAGCCCCAGGCTGCGGCCTGCCCCCGATACGCCCGACTTGGCGTCGATCACGATATCAGGCTCGATGATCCCGCCCTTGACCGCCGGCGCCAGAGCCAGCAGCGCCCCCGTCGGGTAGCAGCCGGGGTTGGCCACCAGCCGCGCCTCCCGAACAGCCGACCGGTTCAGCTCCGGCAGGCCGTAGACGGCCTTCGGCAGCAGCTCCGGCGCCGGATGAGTTACGCCATACCAGCGCTGGTACTCGGCGGCATCGCTCAGGCGGAAGTCAGCGCTTATGTCGACCAGCGGCAAGCGCTTGCGCACCAGCGGCACCAGCGCCTCGGCGCTGGCCCCGTGCGGCAGGGCGGAGAAGACGAAATCCACTTCGTCCAGCTCGCTGCTGACCTTCAGGTCCAGCGGCCAGAGGTGGGGGAAGACCTCCGCCAGCGGCTTGCCCGCCGCGCTGCGCCCGCTGACCGATGTGACCTTCGCCTCCGGGTGCAGGTAGAGGAGGCGGGCCAACTCGGCGCCGGCGTAGCCGGTCACGTTGATGATGCCAACCCTGATCAATCTACTCCCTCTCGCTGCTCTGGATGGCTAAAGTATACACAGGGGCCATAGGTGCGGGCAAGGAGAGAGACGAACCGCTGAGGGGCTGACGTCATTACCACAGCGGTTGACACGACGCGGCCCTTCACCACAAGATGGAGACAGACGAGAGCCGCAAGGCAAATTGGAGTGTAGCAGCGGGAGGAGACGGGAGATGGGGAAGCCGCAGATGGGCGAGAGCGAGATCATATTTACAGTGGAGGAGTCGCCCGAGGGCGGCTATGAAGCGAGGGCCCTCGGCTATTCCATCTACACCCAAGCGGAAACCCTAGAGGAATTGAAGGGGATGATCCAAGACGCTGTCCGCTGCCACTTCAACGAGGAGACTAGACCACGGGTCATTCGCCTCCATGTGGTCAAGGATGAGGTTATCCCCGCTTGAAGCTGCCGCGAGACCTCCCCGGCCTGGAGCTGGCTTCCCTTCTCCGCCGCTATGGGTATGAAACCACGCGGCAAACCGGCAGCCATCTGCGCCTGACCTCAACCGCCAAGGGAATTGAGCACCACATCACCATCCCCCAACACAAGAAGCTCAGGGTCGGAACGCTGAGCGCTATCCTCACTGACGTAGCCTCCTACCTGGAGATTGAGCGCGAAAAGCTGGCGGAGGATCTCTTCGGGCGATAGGTGCGAGCAAGGAGAGCGACGAGCCGTTGAGGGGCCCGCATCCCCCTACCTCGCCAGCCTGTACAGCCCCTGCCGTCGCGCCAGCTCCAGGGTCTCCTGATATTCCTCGACGCTGATCCGCCGCGACAGCTCCGGATAGCTGTGGGCCTTGTTCTCCGGTCGGTACTGGGCCATGACGTTCACGTAGGAGTGCACCGATAGCTCCTGAGCTATGAAGCGCATCACCTCGGCCGTGCCCGCCAGGCCCTGGGGCAGCACCAGATGACGGATGATCAGCCCCCGCACGGCCACGCCGTCCTCGGTCGCCAGGTCGCCCACCTGGCGGTGCATCTCCTTAAGCACCGCCCGTGCGACCGGATAGTAGTCCTTCACCAGCGAGTACTTGCGGGCGAACGCCTCGTCCGCGTACTTGATGTCGGGCATGTAGATATCGAAGATGCCGTCCAGCAGGCGCAGGGCCTCCAGGGAGTCGTAGCCGCCGCTGTTGTACACCAGCGGCAGGCACAGGCCGCCCGCGACGGCGTGGGGCAGGGCGGCCAGGATCTGGGGCACGCAGATGGTGGGCGACACGAAGTTGATGTTGTGACAGCCCAGCGCCTGAAGACTGAGCATCGCGCCCGCCAGTTGCTCGTCGGTCATTTCGCGGCCCCAGCGGGCCTGGGAGATCTCCCAGTTCTGGCAGAAGACGCAGGCCAGATTGCAAGAGGCCAGGAAGATCGTGCCCGAGCCGCCGACGCCCACCAGCGGCGGCTCCTCGCCGAAATGGGGGCTGAACGACGACACCAGCGCCCGCATGCCCACCCGACAGAAGCCCCGCTTGTCGTCCTGGCGACGGTCCACCTTGCAATGCCTCGGGCAGACGCGACAGGGGCTGGCCATCAGCTCCCACGCCTGCTCGCCGCGCTGACGCAGCTCCTGGGGCGAAAGCTCTAGGTAGGATGGCCTGTGCAGAATCGTTCTCCCCATCACAGCCAATATAGCATTGGCCACCACGTCACAGCAGCGCCGAAGGGCACCCGTGGGCCAGCACGCACTGGGGGCACAGCGGCCGCTGCGCCTTGCAGATGCGCCGCCCGTGCTTGATCAGGCTCATGTGGAAGGGGTAGACCTCTTCGGGGGCCAGCATGCCCTCCAGCAGTTCGTGGGCAGCCGCTGCCCCCACGCCAGGTGGCACCAGCCCCAGTCGCCTGGCGACGCGATAGACGTGGGTATCCACCGGCAGGGCCGAGCGGCCCAGAGCGAACAGCAGGACGCAGGCGGCGGTCTTGGGCCCGACCCCCGGCAGGGAGCGGAGCCAGGCCTTGGCCTCCGCCAGGGGCATCTCGGCCAGGAAGGACAGGTCGAAGGAGCCCAGGCGGGCCCACACCTCCTCCACGCTCGCCTTGATGCGCGGTGCCTTCACGCGGGCCAGGCCGCCCACGTGGATGGCCTCGGCGATGGCCGTCGGGTCGGCGCCCAGAAGCGACTCCCAGGTGGGGAAGCGAGCCAGCAGGCGAGCGAAGGCGCGGCCGGAGTTGGTGTCGGAGGTGTTCTGGGAGAGGATGGTGCGGACGAGCTCGCTCATGGGGTCGCTGCGGGGCCGCCAGCGAAGCTCCCCGTATTCTTGGCGCAGAACGTCGATGATCTCTCTGGGCGTCAGCACCGAGGCCCTCGATTCGATTCTAGCACAGCCGCCCTTGTGGTGGCCGAAAGAGGAACCGTATACTGGTTGCGTCCGTATCGAGGGGAGGTCTATGACCAGGAAAGAGATCCGCCTGACGGAGCTCGCTTCCTGCGCGGGTTGAGCAGGCAAGGCTGGGCCGGAAGCCCTGGCGCAGGTCTTGCGCCAGCTCAATGACGTGCTCGCGGGCACCCACCTACCCAACCTGCTGGTAGGCCTGGATGCTCGCGACGACGCCACCGTCTATCGTTTGAACGACGAGCAGGCGGTGGTGCTAACGGTGGATTTTTTTGCCCCGCTGGTCGATGACCCCTACTCCTACGGCGCCATCGCCGCCGCCAACGCCATGAGCGACGTCTATGCCATGGGCGGCGAGGTGCTCCTGGCCCTCAACGTGGCCGCCTTCCCCGAAGACCTGGGCCAGGACATCGTCGCCGATATCCTGCGCGGCGGCGCCGACAAGGTGTTCGAGGCTGGCGGCATCATCGCCGGCGGCCACACCATGATCGACAAGGAACCCAAGTACGGCCTGTGCGTCCTGGGCCTCGTCCACCCTCAGCGCGTCTTCACCAAGAACGGCGCCCGCCCCGGCGATGCCCTCTACCTCAGCAAGCACCTGGGCACGGGCATCGTCACCACCGCCGCCATGATGGACATCGCCGCGCCTCACCACTTGGAGGCGGCCATCGAGAGCATGGCTCGCCTCAACCGTCACCCCTCTCACGTCGTGCGCGAGGTAGGTGCCCACGCCCTCACCGATGTCACCGGCTTCAGCCTGCTGGGCCACGCCTTCGAGATGGCGGAGGCCAGCGGCGTGGCCTTTCGCATCGAGGCGAGCCGCGTCCCCATCCTGGAGGGTGCCCTGGAGTACGTCGCTCAGGGCGCCCGCACCGGCGGCGAGTCACGCAACCGCCATGCCTGGCAGGAGAAGACGACCTTCCAGGACGGCATTGCCGACGAGCTGGCCTCCGTCCTCTTCGACCCTCAGACATCGGGTGGCCTGCTTATCGCCGCCTCGCCGGAGCAAGGTCGAGAGCTGGAGCGGCAGTTCTCTTTGAGCCACCTCACCCTCTGGCGCATCGGCGAGGTGGTCGAAGGGCAGGGCATCACGGTGGTGCGCTAGGGGCGCCCCTCCCTCAGCAGGGCAACCATGCCCATCACGCCATCGTAGTCGCCCAGCTCGGCCGGCCTGAGCTGCACTGCCTTCAGGGCCTCCCGCATGGCCCGGGCTTCCATCTCGGCCCTGGCGGGCGCCAGCAGGAGCTCGCCCGCCTTGGTCAGCCCGCCGCCGATGATGATGACCTCGGGGTTGAAGATGTTCACGTAGCTGGCGAGGCCCACGCCCAAATAGTATCCCGCTCGCTGAATGATGCCCTGGCAGGCAATGTCACCCTGCTCCGCAGCGCGCGAGACGGTCTCGGCGGTGACCTCCCCTTGCTCCTGCGCCAGCCTGGCCAGCAGGGCCGAGCCCCCCTGGGCAACGAGCTCCTCTCCCTGCACGGCGATGGCCGTGCCGGAAGCGAGGGCCTCGAGACAGCCGTGATTGCCGCAGCCGCATAGCGGGCCGTCCGGCTCGATGGTCATGTGGCCGAGCTCGCCGGCGACTCCCGTCGCCCCCCGGTAGAGCCTGCCGTCGATGATGAGCCCGCCGCCGATGCCGGTACTCACAGTCATGTAGATCAGGTGGCGACAGCCGCGGCCTGCCCCGTAGACGTGCTCGCCCAGGGCGGCCGCGTTGGCGTCGTTCTCCAGGCGGGCGGGGACGCCCAGCCTCTCCTCCAGGTATCGACAGATGGGGACGTCCCGCCAGCCAGGGAGGTTGGGGGCGCTGGAGATCACCCCGGCATCGACATCGCAGGGGCCGGGTGAGCATATGCCCACCGCTGCCAGGTCGCCCTGCCCCAGGCCCGCCGTCGCCAGGGCCTCCGTCAGGGAGCCGACGATGCGCTCCATGACCGCGTCCGGCCCTGCTTCAGCGTCGGTGGGTCGCCTATCCTCCCCCAGGCGGCGGCCGTCGCCTTGGGCGACGACCGAGAGGATCTTGCTGCCGCCCAGGTCCACCGCCCCCAGGTATTTCTCTCCTCGCGGTGCTACCGTCATAGCCCCTCCGAGCGCCAATGGGGCCGGTTTGGCCGGCCCCATTCCTATTACACCGCATTCAGCACAACCGCTAGTACATCTCGGAGGGCACGTGCGGCTGCCCCTTCTTCTCGGGGATCTCCGCTACCAGGCAGTTGGTGGTCAGCACCATCCCGGCGATGCTCACCGCGTTCTCCAGGGCGGCCCGGCTCACCTTGGCCGGGTCGACGATGCCCCGCTCGATCATGTTGCAGAACTCGTCGCGCTCGGCATCGTAGCCCTCGTTCGCGGGCAAAGCCCTCACCTCGTTGACGATAACCGAGCCATCCTGGCCGGCGTTGGTGGCGATGCGCCGCATGGGCTCCTCTAGAGCGCGGCGCAAGATGCTGACGCCGGTGGCCTCGTCGCCCTCCAGCTTCAGTTCGTCCAGGGCTGATTGAGCGTTAAGGTAGACCACGCCGCCGCCGGCCACCAGCCCTTCCTCCACAGCGGCGCGGGTAGCCGAGACAGCGTCCTCCACCCGATGCTTCTTCTCCTTGAGCTCCGTCTCGGTGACAGCGCCCACCTTGACCACCGCCACCTTGCCCGCCAGCTTGCCCAGGCGCTCCTGCAGCTTCTCTCGATCCCAGTCGGAGGTGCTCAGGTCGATGGCCGTCTTCACCGCCTTGGCCCGACCCTCGATGGCCTCAAGGGTGCCCTTGCCCTCGATGATGGTGGTCTCCTCTTTGGTTACCACCACCCGGCGGGCGCGGCCCAGGTCGGCGATGGTCACGGCATCGAGGCGGCGACCTACTTCCTCGCTGATCACCTCGCCGCCGATAACGACAGCGAGGTCGCCCAGGTTGTCCTTGCGCCGGTCGCCGAAGCCCGGCGCCTTGACAGCGCAGACGTTGAGGGTGCCCCGCAGCTTGTTCACCGCCAGGGTGGCCAGGGCCTCGCCATCGCAGTCCTCGCAGATGATCAGCAGGTCCTTGCTGGCTGCCTCCACTATCTTCTCCAGCACTGGCAGGATGTCGTTCACCGCCGATATCTTCTTGTCGGTGATGAGGATGTAGGGGTCCTCGATGACCGCCTCCATGCGCTCGGGGTTGGTAACGAAGTAGGGGCTGATGTAGCCGCGGTCGAATGCCATCCCCTCCACATACTCGACCTCAGTGGCGATGCCCTTGGACTCCTCGACGCTGATGACGCCATCCTTGCCTACCCTCTCCATCACCTCGCCGATGAGGTCGCCGATGGACGCATCCATGGCCGAGATGGCAGCGATCTGCGCCATCTGCTGGCGAGTCTCGACGGGGGTGGCGCTCTTCTTGATCGCCTCCACCGCCGCCCCGCAGGCCTTCTCTATGCCCCGCTTGATAGCCATAGGGTTGGCACCGGCGGTCACATTCTTGAGCCCTTCCTGGACAATGGACTGAGCGAGGACAGTGGCGCTGGTGGTGCCGTCGCCAGCGATGTCATTGGTCTTGGCCGCCACCTCTCGCGCCAACTGGGCGCCGATGTTCTCGAACGGATCCTCCAGATCGATGTCCTTGGCGATGGTGACGCCATCGTTGGTGATGGTTGGCGGGCCGAACTTCTTCTCCAGGACCACGTTGCGGCCCTTGGGGCCCAGGGTTATCCTCACGGCGTCGGCTAGGGCATCGACCCCGCTCTTGAGGGCCTGCCGCGCCGCCTCGTCGAACAGCAGTTGCTTTGCCATCTGTCTCCCCCCCTCGTTGGAAGCCATTAGCACTCTTGAAGCAAGAGTGCTAACCATATTCTTAGCCTAGACACACGAAACGCGCAAGGGGCTCCAAGACACGCCCAGCACTCAAAATCGGCAGATTTCTTCCCCTCCCCCTCCAACGGTCTTCGTTTCTCAACCGAACGGTTCGGCAGACCCGATCTCGAAGCCTTTCTTATGTCGCCTTGCGTCCCTGCTCTCTCCAGAGGTATGCTTTCCCTGACATCCGATGGAGAATCCAACCGAGCAGGCATCGACTATCGCGCCACCCACCGCCGAGCCCCGTACCCTGGCGGAGAAGCTGGCGGCCGGCCGCTTTGTGGTCAGCGTGGAGATAGACCCGCCCCACGGCCTCAACCCACGCCGCGCCCTGGTCGGGGCCTCCATGTTCAAGCAGGCCAACGTCGACTGCCTCAACGTCGGCGACAGCCCCCTGGCTCGCGTCCGCATGAGCCCTCTGGCCATGACTGTCTACCTCCAGCGCGAGCTAGGGGTGGAGACCATCGTCCACTACACCACCCGCGACCGCAACCTCATCGCCATCCACTCCGACCTGGTGGGGAGCCACGTACTGGGAGTGCGCAATATCCTCTGCCTGCGAGGCGACCCGCCGGCCCTAGGCGGCCACACCGACGTGGTAGGCGTCTGGGACATCGGCTCCGTCCAGCTCATCCGCCTCCTCAAGATGCTCAACGACGGCGTCGACTGGACCGGCAAGTCCATCGGCCAGGCCGCCTCCTTCCACATCGGCGCCTCAGCCAACCCCAACTCTGACGCAATCAAGGCAGAGCTTAACCTGATGCGCCGCAAGGTGGAGGCGGGCGCTCACTTCTTCATGACCCAGTTGATGTATGACCCGGAGCTCTTGGAGCGCTTCTTGGATCAAACAGCCAAGTTCAAGGTGCCGATCATTGTGGGCATCCTGCCCATACTGAGCCAGCGCCAGGCCGAGTTCCTCCACTACCAGGCGCCCGGCGTCACCATTCCCCAAGAAGCCTTGCAGCGTCTGCTCGGCGCTAGCGAGGACCGCGTAGCGGCTGAGGGCCTGGCTATGGCCCGCGATGTCCTGGCAGTGGCCAAAGCGAAGGCAGCAGGCGTCTACATCGTCCCCTCCTTCGGCCGCTACGAGCCCCTGCTGGACCTGGTGGCCGAAGCCAAAGGCTAGCGGCTGGCGGGCATGGTCCCCTTCTCTCTGTACACTCGCCATCCCCAACTGGCGGCATCGCAGGAGGGAGCGGAGGAAGGCTAGGCCGGAGCAGATAGCGGCCATGCCCAGCTGAGGGAGGGACCGATTCAAGTGAGAAGAAAGGCCCTCCGGCCACCGAAGTGATCTTCACCGTCGCAGAAGGCTTCCTCTTGGGGTTCGCAGTTGCTGTGTCCCCGGGAGCCATCACCGCTTACGCTGTCAAGGTCGGCATAAGGGGTGGGTTCAGAAGCGCGTGGCTGGTTGGACTGGGTGCCGCCACCGTTGACGCTTGCTACTGCCTGCTAGCCCTGTTTGGCATCGCCTCCTGGATCGTAGGGTTCCCGCCAGCGAGGACCGCCATGCTCGTCATCGGAGGGCTGGCCTTGACCTACCTCGCCTTGGTCAGCCTCCTGGAGGGATTGATGAAGGATGCTACCTCCAGGCAGGCAACGAGGGAAAGCCATCACGTTCCCTATCTAACTGGTTTGGCCATGACCGCCCTCAACCCCCTCACGGTCGGCTTCTGGGTCGCGGTGGGAAGCGCTGTCTTCAGCGCGCGGACTGACTTCAGCCCCACGTCGGGCGCTCTGTTCGCGCTGGCAGTGTTTGCGGGCAGCGCCCTCTGGTTCACCATCCTGGCCACGCTAGTGCACGCCGGCCGAAGATTCATCAACGACGTTCTGTTCCGCTTGCTGACGTGCGCGGCAGGGCTTATCCTGCTATTCTTTGGGTTGAGCCTGTTCTATCGAGCCGCTTTGTAGCGGCTAGCCTCCATTCTGAGATTCGGGAGATGGTCATGAATCGACAAGATGCTTGGACCCTCCTCTGCGAGTACACCCAGAGCCCGGGCCTGCGCAAGCACGCCCTGGCGGTAGAGGTAGCGATGCGGGCCTACGCCCGCCGCTTCGGCGAGGACGAGGAGAAATGGGCCATCGTCGGCCTCCTCCATGATTTCGACTACGAGATCCACCCTACCCTGGACCAGCACCCCCAGGACGGCGCCAAG
>Ga0315291_10004073_pt1 | contig 18733 bp, 16 predicted proteins | sample YL17G12_20_MG_FD_203070 | JGI IMG/M metagenome (GOLD analysis project Ga0315291, IMG submission 203070) | Sediment microbial communities from Yellowstone Lake, YNP, Wyoming, USA - YL17G12_20 | ecosystem: Environmental > Aquatic > Freshwater > Lake > Sediment | place: USA: Wyoming | collected...
ACACGTAGCAGGGGCCGGCGGGATGATTCTCCCGCCCGTCGGCTTCCGCAGAGGGGAGTTGAATAGATGGATCCACTTATCGCTGTGCTCTTGATAGTAGTTGGCTGGGTTGTGGCGATTGGGGCCGCATGGCTGTCGGCGCGGGTTCTGTACCTGCGAGCGAGGGGCACGCGGGAGGAAGCCAGCCGCATCCTGGAGCAAGCCCAAAAGGAGATCGATGCGCTCAAGAAGGGCGCGCTGCTGGAGGCGAAGGATGAGGCCCATCGCCTGCGCACCGAGATAGACCGGGAGAACCGCGAGCGCAGGGTCGAGATCCAGCGCTCCGAGCGCCGCGTCGCACAGAAGGATGAAAACCTGGAGCGCAAGCTCGAAGGCGTCGAAAAGCGAGAGCGCGCCGCCGTCACGCGGGAGAAGGAGCTGGACTCTGTGCGGGAGGAGCTGGCTGCGATCAAGGAGCGGGAGCTCGCCGAGCTCGCGCGGGTAGCGGGCGTAACGCCGCAGGAGGCAAAGGCGCTGCTGCTCAAGCAGGTCGAGGATGAGGTGCGCCACGAGGCGGCCAAGCTCGCGCGGGAGATCGAGGAGACGGCGCGCGACCAGGCTGAGGGCAAGGCGCGGGAGATCGTCGCCCTCGCCATTCAGCGCTGCGCGGTCGATCAGGCGGCGGAGACCACGGTCTCGGTGGTGCCGCTGCCGAGCGACGAGATGAAGGGACGCATCATCGGCCGCGAGGGGCGCAACATCCGCGCCTTCGAGGCCGAGACCGGCGTCGACCTCATCATCGACGATACGCCGGAGGCGGTGGTGCTGTCGGCCTTCGACCCCGTGCGCCGGGAGATCGCCCGCATCGCGCTGGGCTACCTCATCACCGACGGCCGCATCCACCCCGGGCGTATCGAGGAAACCGTGTCGCGCGCCCGCAAGGAAGTGGAAAAGGAGATCGACGCCGCCGCCGAGCGGGCGGTGCTGCACACCGGCGTCACCGGGCTGCACAAGGAAATGATGCACACCCTGGGCAAGCTCAAGTTCCGCACCAGCTACGGGCAGAACGTCCTCGACCACTCCGTGGAGGTCGCACACCTCGCCGGCGTCATGGCCGGCGAGATCAGTGCTTCGATCGCCATCGCCAAGCGCGCGGGGCTGCTGCACGACATCGGCAAGTCGGTGGACTTCGAGATGGAAGGCACCCATGCCAGCATCGGGGCCGACCTGGCGCGCCACCACAAGGAAAGCGAGGAGGTGATCCACGCCATCATCGCGCACCACGCCGAGGAGCAGTGCTCCAGTGTGGAGGCGGTGCTGGTGCAGGCCGCCGACGCGGTGTCGGCGTCGCGGCCGGGCGCCCGCAAGGAAACCCTCGAGATTTACATTAAGCGCCTGGAGAAGCTGGAGCAGATCGCCGAAGCGTGCGCCGGCGTCGAGCGCTGCTTCGCCATCCAGGCCGGGCGCGAGGTGCGCATCATCGTGCGCCCCGAGGACGTCGACGACCTGGGCGCCGTCCGCCTCGCCAAGGAAGTGGTGCAGAAGATCGAGGAGGGGATGGACTACCCCGGCCAGATCAAGGTCACGGTCATCCGCGAGACCCGTGCCGTCGAATACGCGAAGTAGGCCGGGACACTGTTGGCGGCGCAGCCGTCGCGGCTGCGAATCCGTCTAGGCTGGCAGGCGAGGACCCTTCGACTGCGCTCAGGGTGGACGCCTGCCCCACCGAAGAGGCAATGAACCTACTGTTCATCGGCGATATCGTGGGCCGCCCCGGGCGCCGCGCCCTGCAGCAGGCGCTGCCCGGCATGGTCGAACGCTGGCAGGCTGATTTCGTCATCGCCAACGGCGAGAACGCAGCCGCGGGCTTCGGCATTACGCCGGCGGTGGCGCAAGAGATACTGACCGCCGGCGTGGATGTCATCACGACAGGAAACCACGTGTGGAATAAGAAAGAGGCGGAGCAGCTCCTGGCCGAGGAGGCGCGGGTGCTGCGTCCGGCCAACTACCCGCCGGCGGCCCCGGGGCGGGGGGCAGCAGTGTTCGCGACCCGCTCCGGCGTGCCGGTAGGTGTGATCAACCTGTGCGGCCGGGTATTCATGGATTGCGTTGACTGCCCGTTCCGCGAGGCGGAGCGGCGGCTGACCGAGCTGCGCGAGCAGGCCCGGGTGTTGGTGGTGGACATGCACGGCGAGGCCACGAGCGAGAAGCTGGCGATGGGGTGGATGCTGGACGGGCGCGCGAGCGCGGTGATCGGCACGCACACCCACGTTGCCACGGCCGACGCGCAGGTGCTGCCGGCGGGGACGGCGTATATCACGGATGTCGGGATGACGGGCCCGCGCGATTCGGTGCTGGGGATCGAACCGCGGCTGATAATCCAGCGCTTCAACAGCAAGATGCCCGTGCGCTTCAAGCTCGCGGGCGGCCCGGTCGTCGTGGGAGCGGTGGTGGTCGACATAGACGAGGAATCCGGCCGCGCGCGCAGCATAAGAGCGCTGCAGGAGGTAGTAGCCGGATCCGGCGCGGAACCAGCGGACGAGTGACGGGCGCCGCTGGCGGTTGGCGGCACATATCAACCACAGACAGCAAGGAGGACTCACGATGGTTGAGGTCCTTCGCGTATCAGCAAAATCGAACCCGAATGCCGTGGCAGGCGCCCTTGCCGGGGTGGTCCGCGAGAAGGGCTGTGCGGAAATGCAGACCATCGGCGCCGGCGCCCTCAACCAGGCGGTCAAGGCGCTGGCGATCGCGCGCGGCTTCATGGCGCCCTCCGGCGTTGACCTCATCTGCCGCCCGGCGTTCGCCGATATTCAGATCGACGGCGAAGAACGCACTGCCATCCGCCTCATGATAGAACCCAAGTAGCCGGACATCGAGGTGGCGTCCGCCGCTTTCCTCCGGCCGGGCATCGTTTGCGCCATCATGTCTTCGATCGCCACCCTTCAAGCATGGGAGCAGGGCCTGGAGCGCTTGCTCGCCGATTACAAGTACCGCGTCGGTTACGGTAACCTGCGCGCGCAGCGCTCTCAATGGGACCGCGACGGCGAGGTCATCAACTTCGCGCTCGTTTACGAACTGCCGGGGGGCTCCACCAGCCAGGTCAACATCGAGTACCACTCAGGCGAGGACTGCTTCCGCTTTCTCGCCCCTGAAACCACTGAGGAGCAGTGCTCCCGTGAGCCGGAAGCGGTGCTGAGCATGGTGCGCGATACCATCGCCCGCATCCCCGCCCGCCGCATGCAGCGCCTGCGCGAGGACATCAACCGCTGGTTCGGACAGGGCAAGTCCAGCCACGACATGTTCCTCGAGATCAACAAGCTCCTGCAGACCGACTTCAAGGGCGGCAGCCTCACCCACCAGGAACTCAAGGCCGGAGTCAACTACATCCTGGAGCTGGGCAAGCAGAACCGCGCCGACTAGTACGTGGTGACGCAAGTTGCCGAACGTATGAATGTCATTCTGAACCCTTCGACTTCGCTCACAATGACACCAGCGAAGAGCCTGCCCTGAGCACGGCGAAGGGGCCTCTGAATGACAGGCCGGCGAAGGGGCTCTGAATGACATCGCAGCGGCGACCCCCGCGTCATCAACGGAGTGATTGGGTTACATGCGCCCGCACAGCGAGTCGGTCAGGCCGCCTGCGCCCGCCGAAGCCGGGCTACGTCGCCCCACGGAGGCGGCAGGCCGACCCCCATAAGTCCCTCTGGGATGGCACCGCCCCGCGCCTATGGCCCCAAGCGCCGAGCTCCGGTCCAGGTTGTCGGCGGGTTGACAACTCTGCCGTTGCCGTGGTTAAAATGACGTAGAGCCTTTTGGCGATGCCGTCCACCCTTTTCGGTTCACTGCCTCGCATGCGCACTCTCGCTACCAGGGGTCTCATCCCCATTGCCGTGGCGCTGGTATTGCTCGCCTCCTACTGGTATACGCTGGCTCCGACCGTCACGAGGGGCGACGCCGGGGAGCTGAGCACGGTCATCCGCACCATGGGGGTGGCTCACCCCACGGGGTATCCGCTCTACCTGATGGTGGGCAAGCTGTTCGACCTGATTCCGGTGGGGGACGCGGGGCGCACGGCGGCGTTTTTCAGCGCGGTATCCGCTGCTGCCGCCGGGGGCGTGATGTCGTGGCTCGTGGTCTCTATCACCGCCAGCGGGCCGGCCGGCGCCCTCGCCGGCCTGGCACTGGGGCTCAACTGGTGGGTGTGGCCCCAGGCCAACCAGCCGGAGGTCTATGCGCTGCACATTTTCCTGGCGACCCTGGTGGTGGCCATGTTCGTGCGCTGGCTGCCCGAGCGCTCTCCACGCCGGCTGAACCTGTTGGCATTCTTTTGCGGGCTGGCGCTCACGCACCACCGCACGGCGCTCTTCTTTGTCGCGCCCGCACTGCTGTGGGCAGCGGTCGCCACGCGCCCAATTTCCGCACGCGTGTTGGTCCGCGCCGCCGTCTGCGGCGCCCTGCCGCTGCTGCTCTACTTGTGGCTGCCCTTCCGTTCCGCGTTCAAGCCTCCCTTCGACTGGGGCAACACCAGCGGCAGCCTCGCCCGGTTCTTCGAGCACATATCCGGAGGCCTCTACGCGAGGCTGGCCTTCGGTGATACGGCCGCCAATGCCTGGGCCCAGACCAAGCTGCTGGGCCTGAGGCTGTGGAGGCAGTTTGGGCTTGTGGGGATGTTGCTCGTGGCGACGGGGCTGGTCGGCATGGTGCGCTCGCGGCAGTATCGTCCGCTGGGGGTCGCGCTGACCGTCAATTTCGCTTTGATCGCGGTGTGGGCTGCCTTCTACAAGGTGCCCGATAAGGAAGTCTTCTACCTGCCGTGCATGGTCGCCGTTGCCGCTTGGCTCGGTTTCGGGCTCAGCTATGGCCTGCTGCTGGCGCGCGAGCTCAATCTGAGCTCGTCGGTCCTGCGCCTCGCGCCGGCCGCCGCGGTGCTGGTGTCCCTTTTCTTGCCCCTCAACATGCTCGTTGACAACTGGAACCGCGCCGACCGCAGCCAACAGTACGCCACCCTGGAGGGTATCGCGGTCTCCATGCTCAACGTCCCTCCCGATGCGGTCATACTGCTTACCGGAGACGAGCCCATGGGCGGCACCCTATACTACTGGTACGTTCTGCACCCCCAGTCCGCGCCGCTGGTGCTGTCGGCCGACGCCATGACCTATCGTTGGTACAGGGAGCAGCTGCCGGCGGAGCTTCGCGCAGCCGTAGAGGAGACGATCCGGCGCGGCCCCGAGGGCTGGGAACGCGCCCTGGTCCTTGCCCTCCGCGACTCCCTGGCCCCGGAGCGGCCGCTGTACACCAATCTCTCGGTGACGGACGCGCCGCCCGGCTACGTCGTCCTCAGAACGCCCCCCCCGTTGCCGCTGAACCGGGTGGTGGCCGCGCCCGGCGTCCCCGAGGCTCCCGACGCCGGCCGGCCGACCGCAATTCTGCAGTTCCCCGATGGCGCCGGCGCCTTGCTTGATGTTGAAGTGCCCGACGTGGTCACCCGCGGAGAGCCCTTCACCGTCACCGCCGCGATCCGCTGGGCTGGCTCCTCTGTGGCCGACAACGAGTTGCTGCGCTTCGAGTTCGTTCACGACTCCATCGCCGCAGCATGGGCGCGCGGTGACATGGGGAAGGCGCCGAAGGAACTCGGGCTCTCCGTTGCGACGCCTCTGCTGTTCGGCGCCGCACTTCCCGCCAGCCGCCCGGGCTACCACTATCGGCAGACCATGAACGCCCTGCTCTCGCGCCGCATGACGCCCGGCGCTTACCGGGCCTTCGTGCAATTGGTGCGGCCCGGGTCTCCGCGGCAGCCGATCCCGCTAGGGGCGGTTGCGGTGCGCTAGAGGCCGCCGTCGCTGGCCGCCCCACACGCGGTCGCGCCGCAAGGCAAGTGCACTCGTGCAGCGCCGGAGGTCGGCACCCGCCGCTCTCTCCCGCCTCGACAGCTTCGGCCCTTTGCCCTATACTCGAATCAGGATGCGAACCGGATCCGCCAACCTGCCGCTGCATGGCGGCTCTGCGCCGCGCTGGCTGTTTCAGCGCATGGTCAAGCTGTCGCGCGAAATCACGCGCTGCATCGTCGAGGAGCGCGGCCCGCGCGAAATGCTCAGGCGTCTGGCGGACCCGTGGTGGTTCCAGGCTTTCGGCTGCGTGCTCGGCTTCGACTGGCACAGCTCAGGGCTGACAACAACCGTGTGCGGCGCCCTCAAGCAGGGGCTGAAGGGCACCGAGGCCGATCTCGGCCTGTTCGTCGCCGGCGGCAAAGGCCGCACCTCCCGCCGCACCCCCGACGACATCGTCTCCTACGGCGAGCGCTTCTCCATCGGGCGCAGCCCCGACGAGCTGGTGTACGCCTCGCGCCTGTCGGCCAAGGTGGACAACACCGCCGTGCAGGATGGTTACCAGCTTTACCATCATACCTTCGTGTTCACCCGCGGGGGGGAGTGGGCGGTGGTGCAGCAGGGGATGAACGGCGATACCGGCTGGGCGCGGCGATACCACTGGCTGTCCGACGAGATGCCCAGCTTCGTGTGCGAGCCCCACCACGGCGTATGCTCCGAGCGCCCCGCCCGACACGTGCTGAACATGGTGGCGCGCGAGAGCGAGCAGGCGCGGCAGACAACGGCTGCGCTGTCCCAGGAAAACCCGGAGCGGCTGGTGCGCGAGATCGAGCGCCTGCAGGCGCTGTCCCTGCCGCGCCACCACGAGGTGCTGGTGAGCGAGCTGCGCCCCGAGTCCCTGCGCCGCATCTGGCTCAAGTCCTACGAGCGCCAGCCGCAGGACTTTCAGCAGCTCTTGGAGGTGCGCGGCGTCGGCCCCGCCGCCATTCGCGCGCTCGCCCTCATTGCGGAACTGGTTTACGGGGTCCGCGCGAGCGTGCGCGATCCCGCCACATTCAGCTTCGCCCACGGCGGCAAGGACGGCTATCCCTATCCCGTGGACCGCGACACCTATGACCGCTCGATCGAGATCCTGCGCGAGGCGGTCAACAAGGCGCGCATCGGCGAGCGCGAGAAGCTGGAGGCCCTGCGCCGCCTGGCGGGGTAGGCGCAACCGCATCGAGCGCGCCCGCCGCGCCGTCGCCCTCCGGGCTATGGCGCGCAAACCTCGGACGTGGGACTCAGGGGAATCCGGGAAAATCACAGGCGAGGTTCACCCGCCTTCGGTGGGTCGCCTGGGCTCCATGTCCGTCATCCCTCCGCCCGCTGCGCCGCGTCCGCCAGCTTTGGTGGCGCAGCCTTTGCTCGCGCAAACGAAACACAGCCGAGGCCCTTCGACAGGCTCAGGATAAACGGCGGTGCCACATGAAGCTGCCAGGTCCAGGCCCTTTCGCCACCGCAGGCGACCGCCCAATTGCGTCACTGTAATATGCGAGCCTCTTTAGGTCTCGTGCGCGCCGCTACGCCTCCTGGAATCCGTACCTCCCGAGGAGCGGGACGAAAACACACCCCAGGTCGTGGCGCTGTTTGATCTCCCCCTGCTCCTTGGTGGCGATGACCAGGCTTTGCGCCCAGCGGTCGCCGATGGGCGCGACAATGCGGCCACCCTCGGCAAGCTGCTCGACCCACGGCGGCGGTATGGCGGGGGCGGCCGCGGTGCAGACGATCCCGTCATAAGGGGCGTGCCCGGGCAGGCCCAGGGTGCCGTCGCCGACGACGATCTCGACATTGCGGTAGCCGAGGTCGGCGAGCACGTGGCGCGCCCGCTCCGCCAGCGAGGGAATACGTTCGATGGAGTACACCTGGCGGCATAGCTCCGCAAGCACGGCCGCCTGGTAGCCGGAGCCGGTACCGACCTCGAGCACCCCCTCGTCGCCGTACAGCGCAAGCGCCTGGGTCATCACGGCAACCATGTAGGGCTGAGATATGGTCTGCCCCTCGCCGATGGTCAGCGGGTGGTCGTCATACGCGGCGGGGTCGGGGGTGGGCAGGAAACGGTGGCGGGGGACTTTGGACATGGCATCCAGCACGCGCTCGTCGGCGATCCCGCGTCTGCGCAACTGGGTCGCCACCATCTGTCGGCGGGCTTCGGCGAATGGCTCCATGGCGGTGTGCGGCAGCCGGCGCTCAGCGATCTGCGGCGGAAGGAACCGCGCCCGTCTCGCGCTGCGTCCCTAGGCCGCGGGCCGGTGGCTCTGCCATCCCGTTGGGGTGGCAACGCCATCCCAGAGGGAGATGGCGGCCACGCAGCGGCCTAGCCAATTGGCCCGGACCATGCGGCTCCGCGACCAGCCTGCGCCCCCACGCCCGCAGGCGCTCGAGCACACCCGGCGGCGCGGGTGGCTGCGTGGGCGGCGCGTCTCGCGGCTGCGGGCGCGTCATGAAGCGCAGCGACCGCTCGCCAGGCTCGAGCAGACCCAGCCGGCGCGCCTCGATCTTGATGCCCTCGGGAGTATCGAGCAGCTTCGCCTGCTGCTCCAGCCGCCGGTGCTCGGCCTGCAGTTCGCTCACGCGCCGGTCGAGCGCGGCGACCTCGCGGCGCGTAGTGAACTCCGCGGCGTAGGGACAGGCAAATCGCCACGCGCCGTAGATCGCTGCGATGCCCACGATGCCGCATAGCGCGCCTGCCACCGTCAGCCTCGCCAGCTTCAGGCCTATTGACCTCACACGTGCTCCAGCGCCGTCCCAGCGAGCCGCGCCGTGTCGGCTGTGGTGTTTCGCCGCCCGGCGTCGCCTTCCTCCACAAGTTTCGCCCCCGGCGTGAATCGTCGCCGCGGGGCCTGCGCTACTGCCCGATCACTTGCACCTTCACCAGGTTGGTGTGGCCGGGCACGCCGACCGGCACGCCGGCGGTAATGACCACGATGTCACCGTCCTTGACGTAGCCGTGGGCCTTGGCCGCCTCCTGCGCCCGCGCCAGCACCTCGTCCGTGTCCTGGCTCGTCACCCCTACGAACAGCGGCTGCACCCCCCACACCAGCGGCAGCCGCCGGTACGTTTCGCGCTCCGCCGTCACCGCCACGATCGGCGCGGAGGGGCGGTTCTTCGACACCATGCGCGCCGTGTAGCCCGAGCTGGTCGACACCAGTATCGCCCTGGCGCGCAGGTCGTGGGCCATGGCCACGCACGATTCGCTGATGGCGTCGGTGGGGGTATCGGAGACGATCGCCGCCTTCTCGCGGCGGATGGCCTCGAAATCGAGCAGGCGTTCGGCGTGCACCGCCACTTCGGCCATCATCCGCGCCGCGCGCACCGGGTACTTGCCCACCGCCGTCTCCCCCGACAGCATCACCGCGTCCGTGCCGTCGAGGATGGCGTTGGCGATATCGGTCACCTCGGCGCGGGTCGGCCGTGGGCTCTCGATCATCGACTGCAGCATCTGCGTCGCCGTTATCACCGGCTTGCCCGCCAGGTTGCATTTGCGGATGATCTCCTTCTGGATGCCGGGCACCTCCTCCAACCGCATCTCCACGCCCAGGTCCCCGCGCGCCACCATCATCCCGTCCGCCGCCTCCAGAATCTCGTCCAGCGCGCTCACCGCCTCGTGTTTCTCGACCTTGGCGATGATGGGAATGGCGCACCCGCACTCCTTCATGCGCCGCCGCAGCGGCGCCAGGTCCTGCGGGCTGCGCACGAACGACATCGCCACCCAGTCCACCCCGTGCTCGATCCCGAAATCCAGGTCTTGCAGGTCCTTGTGGGTGACGGCGCGCACCGGCAGCACCGTGTCCGGCAGGTTCACCCCCTGGCGCGAGCCAAGCGCTCCGCCGTTGATGACGCGGCACACGATGTCGCCGTTGGCTATCTCGCGCACCCGCAGCTCGATGGCCCCGTCCGCGAGCATTATGCGCTCGCCCGCCTCCACATACCGGGCGAGACGAGGGAAGGCGAGGCGCACGCCTTCGCGGTCACCCTCCACCGCCTTGGAGGCGAGCGTGAAGGTCTGGCCCCGCCGCAGGTGCACCTGGCCCGCCTTGAACTCGCCGATGCGCAGCTTGGGCCCTGACAGGTCCTGCAGAATCCCGATGGCGCGGCCCGTCTCCTCGGCCAGCCGGCGGATGGAGGCAATATTGCGCGCGTGCTCCTCGTAGGTGCCGTGGGAGAAGTTGAGGCGGGCGACGTCCATGCCCGCCTTGAGCAGCGCCCGCTGGACGCGCGGGGAATCCGTCGCCGGGCCCAGGGTGCAGACGATCCTGGTTCTCCTCATGGCTTGGCCTCGCGCTTCTCGCGCAGCTCGCGGTGGATCGCGCTGAAGGTGGTGATCGGCATACCGATGCGCGCCACCTCCTCCAGTATCAGCGCCACGGTGCGCGCCTCTGGATTGAAGCGGTAGATGGACCACGGGTGCATGGGCGGCGAGTAGTAAGTCATGCCGCGCTCCGCGGCGCCGTGCAGCCCCTTGCGATAGACCTCGAACTCCTCCTCCGGAGTCCGCGGCGCCTGGCTCGGGTACCCCCACGGCAGAAGCGGCGGCCACGCGCAAGGCACCGGGCTGTGGCCCTTGAGCACGTTCTCGTGCCAATCGTGAGCGGGCAGCTCCAGCAGGCCGGGGAAGCCGTCGTCGTCATACCAGTAGGGCTCGGTGAGCGGCGCCGGAATCGTCTCCTGGGGGCCGCGCGCGTCGGAGCTGACGAACGGCACGCGCAGCTCCTCCAGCAGCGCCAGCAGCTCCGTCGCCCCCTGCAGGCCGCGATAGAAGCCGCCGGGCGTGCGCAGGCCCGGCTCCCGCACGCCCAGGTGACGCTCCAGCAGCGCGGCGGTCAGCTCGATCTCGACGCGCGCCAGCCGCATGTCCGGCGGCGGCTCGGTATCGCTCGTGCGCTTGAGCCGCACGTGGGTATAGGTATGGGAGTGAACGTCAAACAGGTCGTCGCGCAGCAGCTCCGCGTAGCGCGGCCCCGCGTTCTCGAGCAGCTTGCCGCAGATGCAAAACGTCGCCGGCGCCCGCATTCGCCGGTGCACCTTGACCACGCTCTCCAGCGCGCGCAGCGAATACTCTACGTCCTGCAAGTACTCGACATCGTAAACCGGCACGTACCGCGTCACGCCTTCGCCTCCGCCTCGCGCAGCGCGCCGAGGTTCTCGGTCACCTTGCGCAACGCGTCGAGATACTGATCCATGAGCGCGGTCTGGTCGCCCAGCCACGCGACGCTGCCGCCGATGGTGAGCTCCTGCTCATCGCAGCGCCGCTCGGTAACCGGGCAATCGCCGCGGTGGTATTCGACCACCCGCTTGGCGAAATGGCAGCTCCACGGGCAGCCCTTGCCGTAGAAGTACGCATGCTCCTGGTGGCGCGCGCGCAGGTAGACCGGGATCTGGACGTACCCCGTGCCGATGGGCACGCCCTCCGCCGCCAGCGCCTCGACGTAGCGGCGCCGGCTCACCCCCTTCACCTCGTGCGCCACGAAAGTGGGGGAGTAGATGTGATAGACGTGCTCGCAGCCCCCCGCGACGTGGGGCGGCGCGATGCCCGGGATCTCGGCCAGCCCGCGCGACAGGTACTCGGCATTGCGCCGCCGCTCGGCGTTCCACTGGTCGAGGTGGCCCAGTTGGACGTTGGCGATGACCGCCGCCAGGGGGTGGATGCGGTAGGTGTAGATGAGGCTGTCAATGTACTTCTTTAAGCCCTCGTCGGTGACCACCTGGGCGTGGCGCGCCGGGTGCTGTCCCATAAGGTTCGCCAGCTCGAACAGGCGCGCGTCGTCGGTCACCAGCAGCCCGCCTTCGCCGCCGACCATGTTCTTGCCGTCGCCGATGCTATAGCAGCCGAGGTGGCCGATACTGCCCACGCGCCGGCCGTCGTACACCGCCCCGACCGCCTGCGCGCAGTCCTCGATCACGGGCAGGCCGTGCTTGCCGGCCACCTGCATGATGGCATCCATGTCCGCGGGGTGGCCGAAGATGTGCACCACCACGATCGCGCGGGTGGAGTCGGTGATGCGCGATTCGATGGTCGCCGCATCCAGGTTATACGTGCGCTCGTCAATGTCAGCGAACACGGGGATGGCATTCTGCTGCAGGATGCACGACACCGTCTGCCCCCAGGTGTAGGGCGAGACGATGACCTCGTCCCCTGCCTCAACCCCTGCGGCCATGACCGCGATGTGCAGCGCCGGGCCGCCGCCGCTGGTGGTCATGGCCATGCCCGCGCCCATGAAGCGCGCGAAGTTGCGCTCGAAATCCTCCATCGGCCCGCCGCCGCCGGCCGCGGTCAGGTAGCGCGAGTCGCCCTCCGACTTGCGCAGGGCGTCCACGACCGCGGCGATCTCCTCCTCGCCCACGCGCGGCCACGACCCCGGGCTCAGGGTCACCGTCTTCTCCCCGCCCAACACCGCCAACTTCGACATGTGCAAATGCTCCATCGCGGTCCCGGCCAGGCGGGGACGCCCGGCCTGCCGCAGCGTTCGCCCCGACTCTTCGCCTAGCGACGCACGTTATAGAACAGCCCCGGGCCGCCGTACTGGGCGACGGGCCCCAGCTCCTCCTCGATCCGCAGCAGTTGGTTATACTTGGCCACGCGGTCGGTGCGGCACGGCGCGCCGGTCTTGATCTGCCCGACATTGGTGGCGACGGCGATGTCGGCGATGGTGGCGTCCTCGGTCTCGCCGGAGCGATGCGACACCACCGCCGTGTACGACGCGCGCTTCGCCGTTTCGATCGCCGCCAGCGTCTCGGTCAGCGTGCCGATCTGGTTGACCTTGATGAGGATGCTGTTGGCGACGCCCATCTCGATGCCCTTGCGCAGGCGCTCGACGTTGGTCACGAACAAGTCGTCGCCGACAAGCTGCACGCGGTTGCCCAGGCGCTCGGTCAGCAGCTTCCACGCGTCCCAGTCGTCCTCGGCGAGGCCGTCCTCGATCGACACGATGGGGTGGCGCGCGCACAGGTCGGCGTAGTAGTCCACCATCTCGGCGCCGGAGCGCTCCTTGCCCTCGCCCTTGAAGACGTACTTGCCCTTGGCGTGGAACTCGCTGGCCGCGGGGTCGAGGGCGAGCGCGATATCCGTGCCCGGATCGTAACCGGCTTTCGCGATCGCCTCCTGGATGACTTGGATCGCCTCCTCATTGGAGCCCAGGTTGGGGGCGAAGCCGCCCTCGTCGCCGATGGCGGTGCTCAAGCCGCGCTTCGACAGTACGCTCTTCAGCGCGTGGTACACCTCGGCCCCCATGCGCAGCCCCTCGGCGAAGCTCTTCGCGCCCAGGGGCATGATCATGAACTCCTGGAGGTCGAGATTGTTGTCGGCGTGCTTGCCCCCGTTGAGGATGTTCATCATCGGCACCGGCAACCGCTGTGCGCCCACGCCGCCGATGTATTGATAGAGGGCGAGCCCGTAATGCTCCGCCGCCGCCTTGGCCACCGCCAGCGACACGCCCAGGATGGCATTGGCCCCCAGCTTGCCCTTGTTCGGCGTGCCGTCGAGCTCGATCATCGCCGCGTCGATGGCCGCCTGCTCCGAGACGAGCATGCCCTCCAGCTCGAGGGCGATGATGTCGTTGACGTTCTCCACCGCCCGCAGCACGCCCTTGCCGCCGTAGCGCTGCTTGTCGCCGTCGCGCAGCTCGACCGCCTCGTGCGTGCCGGTGGAGGCGCCGGACGGCACCGCCGCCCGCCCCAGCGAGCCGTCGGCCAGGTAAACGTCAACCTCGATCGTCGGATTGCCGCGGGAATCCAATATCTCTCGCGCCAGGATGCTCTCGATCTCCAAGTGACTGCTCCTTCCGAGTCGCTGAATTGGGATTCCGGGACCGGGCGCGCGGTGTGTACACCGCGCGAAGCAACCGCGACCTCCACGAGCGGTCGCGCCCAGCTTCGTATTATAGCAAAGCGCAATACGCCACACAAGGAAAACCGCTCCCCCGGCGCGCCGCGACGGCCGCTATCAGCCCACACCCTGGCACGGCAAGGAACCAAGGGCGGCTGCGAAGAACTTAGTCGGTCCATCCTTCACGCGGACGGTACTCCGGTGTCCGAGCCCACCAGCGCCCTGCACGTGCAGCGCCCCGCCGCGCGCTTGCGCGCCAACCTGACCATCGTTCTTATCTCCTGGGGCGTCTTCGGCGCATGTTGGTTCAACTCCGTGCAGGGCGCCCCCTACACCGCCTATGCCGTCGCTCTGGGCGCCGGGCCGCTGATGCTCGGCTTTCTCTCCGCCTCGGCAGTGCTCGGCGTAGTGGGGCAGGTTTTCTCTTCCTACCTCATCGAAAAGACCGGTCGTCTTAAGCTGATCTTCTTGACCGTTGACCTGATCCAGCGGCCGTTGTGGATCCTGGTGGGGGCGCTGCCGTTCCTGATCCCCGAGCGCTACGGACCATGGCGGCTGGCGGGGCTGCTGGGTCTGACCTTCCTGTCCTCGCTCATGGGCTCGATGGGCAGCCCGGCGTGGATCGGGTGGATGGCCCACGTCATCCCGGTGCGCATTCGCGCGCGCTTCCTCGGCGTGCGTTTCCGACTCGCCACCATCACCGGGATGATCACGGCCCTCGCTGTCGGGGCGCTGCTGGACCGGAACAGCTCGTACCCTGTTTTCTTCGCCATCTTCGGCTTCGCCGCGGTCATGGGCACCATCGACATCGCCATGTTCATTTTCATCCCGCGCCGGTACGAGGTGCGCCCCGCCGAGCCGACGCCGCTGCGGACCATCGTAGCCATGCCGTGGCGCGACCGCCGCTTCCGCCGTTACCTCTACTACGCCGCCTCCAGCGCCGCCAGCTACACCATCATGGGGCAGTTCCTTATTCTCTACCTGCTGGACGGGATCGCCCTTGGCAAGTTCTACACCAACCTCTACCTGCTGGTGATCCCTCTGGCGGTGGCGGCCACGCTGGGCACGACCGTCGGCCGCCAGATAAGCTACTACGGCAACCGGCCGGTGCTGCTGGTCGCGACGCTGGCGGCGATACCGCTGCCGCTCATGTTCGGCGCGGCGGGGCATGACAGCCACCTGCTGCTGGCGAACACGGCGGTGCTGGCGGGAATGGTGACCGCGGTCCTGGGTGTGGCCGAGCTCAACCTGCTCTTCGCTATGACGCCCGAGGCCAAGCGCAGCGCCTATCTCGCCGGGGTCGCCCTGGTGGCGGGCACGGTCGGGGCGGCGGCGCCGATCGCGGGCGGCGTGATAGCACAATCGCTGGCACACTGGCACCTGATGCTGGGCGGCTTCAGGTTCACCAACCTGCACGTGGTGTTCCTGGCGGCGACCGTGCTGCGCATCATCCACGCCGCGGTCTTTGTGCCGCGTCTGCCGGAAGCCAAGGCGCGCCCCGCCAGGGACCTGGTCGCGGACGTTTTCAGGGGACCCATGGATGTGGCGGGTGTCGCGGTGCGGCGCGTCAAACGGCGCTGATCATGGCGCGCGCAGCCGGTGTAGGCGCTGTGCCGTTTCGCGTGCTCGGCGGATGACTTCCTGCGGCGAAGGCAGCCATGTCTCGAACACGTACGGCCCCGAATACCCCGCCTCATCGAGCATCCGCGCCACCGCCGCCCAATCCACCGTGCCGTCGAAGGGCATGAGATGGGCATCGCCTTCGCCGACGTTGTCCTGCAAGTGCACCGTGAGCATGCGCCCCGCCATGCAGCGCGCCATCTCCAGGCCGTCCGGGCACAAGCGCGCGTGTCCCGTGTCGTAGCAGAACCCGATCCGATCCGCCGGCAGCCCCTCCAGCAGCGCAGTCAGCTCCGACGCGCGATCACCGACATGTCCGGGCAGCATGTTCTCCACGGCGAAGCGCACCGGCAGGCGGGCGGACTCCTCCAGCAGCCGCTGCAGGCTCTCGCGGCGGGCACGAGTTCCCTCCGCCCGTTGGCCGTCCTCGACCCCGCTTGCGCTGGGATGGATGACCACGATCTCGCCGCCGACATCCGCGAGCACGCGCGCCGCCAGCAGCATCATCGCGATGCCCGCCCGCCGCGCCTCGGGGTAGGGGCTGCCGAGGTCCAACGCGGGCCCGAAATCCGCGTGCAGCGTCCACGAGCGCAGCCCTGCCGCCTCCAGGTCGCGCCTGATGCGATGCACCTCGGCCGGCTTGCCGGGGCTGAGGCCGCGCTCCCCCGGCGCCGGAAATTCGAGGCAGTCAATCCCCGCCTGGCGCGCAGCGTCGAACGCCTCGCGCGTCAACGGCTGCCCCAACAGCGTCGCATGTATGCCTACCTGCAAAGGGTCTCCTTTCCACAACCGCATTGGAACGGCAAGTCGCGCGTGCGCTCCCGCGCAGCAGGCGCGAGGAAACCGCCAGCCCGCGGCGAAGCGCAAACCCGCCGTGTCCGGAGGTCACCATGACGCATCGCTTCAACATCTCGACCCGCGCCCGCACGCAGCTCGTGGACATCACCGACCGCGTCGAGGCCGCGGTGCGCGAGTCCAAGGCGCGCAGCGCCGTCGCGCACGTATTCGCTACCCACACCACCGCCGGCATCACCATCAACGAGAACGCCGACCCCTCGGTCGTCGCCGATTTGCTGGCCGCGCTCGAGCGCATGGCGCCCGATGATGCGCTCTACCACCACAGCGAGGGCAACTCCCCGGCGCACGTCAAGGCCAGCCTCGTCGGTTTCTGCCAGACGGTGCCGGTCGAGGATGGCAAGCTCGTCTTGGGCACGTGGCAGGGCATATACCTGTGCGAATTCGACGGCCCGCGCACGCGCCATGTGGTGGTTAAGGTACAGCCGGACGCAGAATAGGCATCTCGCATCCCAGATCTAAGATCTCAGGTCCAGAAAAGACAGCGGCTGGAGGTTGCAGGCGCTACGCAAGCCCTAGCCCTGCCGTGAGGTCGCGGCCGCCATGCCGCTCACAGACCACCGCCAACCCGCCTCGCACCAGATCCCCAGCTGCGCCTGAGCGTGATCTCCACCTGCACCTCCTGGTCGAAAACGGTGAAGGGGTCGGTCTCGTACACCTGGCGGCTGTCGCCGAACATGAAGCGAATAGTGTGGCTGCCCAGGGAGGCTGGCACCTCCGCCCTGCCTTCACGCGAGACGATGAATACGCGCTCAGTCGCCCCCACGGTGCGGACGATGCGCACGAGCGCATCGGGCGCCCGGGGGTTGTTCACGGCGATCACGGGGCCTGCGTAGTTGTCGAGCGGGTCAATGAGGGGATCTCGCTGCGCGGTTTGCCAACGGCTATCGGCCGCGGCGGCCCGGCTCGGGGCGCCGGTCCCGGGGCTGCGAGCGTGGCGCGTGCGTACGGAGAGCCAGACCATCAGCATCAGGACCAGTCCTATGGCCGCAGCAATCCCCAAGGCCATGATCACGTGCGGGCGGGCCGCCAGGGCGTCGGTCGGTCGATCAGGCGCTGGTCGCTGGGCCGCAGACGACACCCGCGCGCACCTCGGGCATGATTCGCCGAACGTGTCCAGGACGTACCCGCACTCCGGGCATTCTCGCATGGCATCTCACCCCCCGTGAGGCCCCAAGAGCCGTCCGTACCGTGCGCAGCATTCCTTGGTGGCCAGCCGGAGCTCTGGTCCTCGCCAACCGACGCGCTGCCGTAGGATTCTGCCTGCCCATCCTTAATCCTGTCTGCATGTGCGCCTGCGGGTCTGCGCGCGGTTCACCGCCAAGGGGACGGGGGGTGTGACTGATCTTGGTCGGTCAGCGTCCTCGAGTAGAGTCGTGGCGTCGGCGACTTGCTTCGAACGCCCGCCAACAGTTTGCCCGCCTCTGGCGGGCGGGCCTCTCCCTTTCCAGGGACTTGCCCCCCACCTTTTCGCGATCACACCGCGTCGCGTGGAATATTGACGTTCGCGGCGCATTTCGGGTATACTGCAGGTGGGACTTTTGCGGGATGCAAAAGTCCTCGGCATCTTGGCGGGGCGTGGCGCAGCTTGGCAGCGCGCCTGTTTTGGGAACAGGAGGTCGGCGGTTCAAATCCGCCCGCCCCGACCACTGGGGCACGCGGATCGGGACTCGCGGGAGTAGCTCAGTCGGTAGAGCGTCAGCCTTCCAAGCTGAATGTCGCGGGTTCGACCCCCGTCTCCCGCTCCAGGGGCGCCTGTAGCTCAGAGGACAGAGCGGCTGCCTTCTAAGCAGCGGGTCGCAGGTTCGAGTCCTGCCAGGCGCGCCAATAAGAAGAAGCTAGAGAAAAGGGGCTGGCGCAAAGAGCTTCTGTGCCCTTTGATCTGTCTTCTTTTGACTCCTATCCCGTTCACGGCGGACGTAGCTCAATGGCAGAGCACCTGACTGTGGCTCAGGGGGTTGTGGGTTCAAGTCCCATCGTTCGCCCCAACAATCATAGCAGCGCGCGCCTGTAGCTCAGCGGAATCAGAGCACCAGACTTCGGATCTGGGGGCCGGGGGTTCGAATCCCTCCAGGCGCGCCAGAGAAGTGAGCGGCTAGAGAGGAGATCGAACAAGAAGGAGAAGGCAGCGGTTCCGCCCCGCGGTTGCCCGTCTTTCTTCCGGCCTCTTTCTGCATTCTTCATCCAGCAACTGGACCCGGGCCGTTAGCTCAGCCTGGCAGAGCAGGGGACTCTTAATCCCAAGGTCGAAGGTTCAAATCCTTCACGGCCCACCAGCGACTCGTCTCAGAGGGCCGGCTCGCGACATCGCCCAGCGGCTAACGCAGCAGCGCATAGATGTCCGTCACCAGCGCCGACGGCCGCCACACGCCGCCGAGCGTGGTGTCCGCCATCGCGTGCACCGCCAGCAAGTTGCGCGCGCCGGGCTTGATGGCGTCGGTCACCTCAACCAGGAAAGGCTGTCGCCATCCGCCGGGAACCGTGGGGCGTCGTTCGTGAGCCAGTTGACCGTTGACGTAAAGGTCGCCCCGCTCGTCCAGCGCGCCGATGATAAGATACAGGCGCTTGCCCGCCGCACTCGCCGGCACGT
>Ga0315291_10004077_pt1 | contig 18722 bp, 12 predicted proteins | sample YL17G12_20_MG_FD_203070 | JGI IMG/M metagenome (GOLD analysis project Ga0315291, IMG submission 203070) | Sediment microbial communities from Yellowstone Lake, YNP, Wyoming, USA - YL17G12_20 | ecosystem: Environmental > Aquatic > Freshwater > Lake > Sediment | place: USA: Wyoming | collected...
TCCCCGGGTGTCCCATGGTGCTCACACGGGACTACCCATTCATTCTGGGTAGAGAAGTTCGCCCAATAGTATTCGATCGTATTGTCCAAGCTCTTAGGCGTGCCAGAATAGTTGAAAATCTTCCAGTCGCTATGGCTTGCACATTCTTCAATGACGGGAATGTTGTCGACCAGAATGTCTTGGATCTCATCAATGTCGATCAGGTCAGATGGAATACCTCTTACTCTATCCGCGGTAAGGTAGGCGTAGCGGAGTCGGATCTGAGAGTAGTTGATGAACTTCTTGTGGAAAACAGCGTTTGTGAGCTTGGTGTTGGTGTATGCCTGGACGACCGGGCTCATGCTGATAGGATCAGCGAGACGATCGTTAGAGAACACCTTCGTCTGCTCTGACGAGGGACTGACATACAGGCTCTTGAAGTAGTTAATGAGACAACTGTAGGCCAGCAGCTTGTTACCTAACGTGGTCGATTTTTCAACCTGTCTGCCCGCCAGCAGCAAAGTCTTTCGTTCACTGGTGTCGTAGATACGACGCAGGTATGGACGCGGACCAAAATTGAAATTGTCGACCGAGCCCTTGTCCGCGATCTTGATTGCGGTCTCCGCGAATTCAGATGGAGCGACATTGTAGATGTAGTCTAGACGAGCTTCGGTCTCCTCCACGTCATCGGGGTCATGATCGATCCCAAAGTCTTGTGGTTCACCTTCATCGTTAAAATCATAGAACGGCTCGGTGTAAACTTTGCCGTCCACGAGCTGTCGCGCGAGGGAGACCGGCATATCGATCTCAGTTTTTTGAGCACGAACGCGGCGAAGGTCGACTAGCAAAACAAGTACCTGTCCTTGGTATAAGGAAGAAAGCAGGGAAGGCTGTAGCTAGCCCTCTGCAGTCGCCACCGAGGGCGTCGGTCTCGCCTCGGTCGAGGAGATTCTAGTTGGGTGTAACCCTTCATCCGAGTCTCCAACACCGATCAACCGGCAGCCGTAGGTGAGTTTCAAGTACCAAGAAGCTGCTTTGACTCCCCCTTGGCCAACCGGCAAAGGAGCAAGGGACGTGAGCAGGTAGCAGGTGGGTGCTGTTTTCGAGGACTTCTAGTTGTGCGACCAACTAGATCGTCCACCCTGCTATCTGCCGTCCGCCAATATCGAGGCGGCCTTAGGCCGCCTCTAACTTAGCTAGCTAGCCCATTTCCTTTAGCTAGCCCCTCTCCTACCTTTCGATCCAAGATCTCCGCAAAACGGCGAAAGGTGTCTTCGTTCGGTGGCAGTGGTCTCCTATTGATCGCAGGGATCGTAACACAGTAGCTATCGACCTCCTGGATGAACTCCACTAGCGGCTTAACTGAGGGATAGCTCTCCTCTGCAGCCGACAACACATCCAGGCCGAAGAACCCACCACCCCAGTATTCGGTCGCCACCATCGGGCCCGGCCACACGTGGTAGAGGAGGTCACCCTCCTTCTCCAGGTACTTTACAATCACGCAGTCGGACTCCAGTAGGGGGACAGCCACTACGACTGCCTTCTCCACGTCCGAGACCTTAGCATCACCAGCTTGCGCGACCTTCGCTACAACCTCCCGCTCTTCATCGCTGATGAATGCGGGCTTGGGAAGATCATTCATTGTACAGCCTCCTGATTAGAAATCTTCGTCATCGACATCCGTGCCTTCTCCCGACTTACTGTAGTTGCCTTGCGGAGTAAGGGCCTGGATCTCAATTATCTTAGTTCGATCCATTTTCATGCGGAACTGCTGGAACTGCCTGAGCACGTCCTGGAGCGCGACATCACTCTGGCGAAGGATGGCATTGGCCTTCTCCAGCGTCGTCATGCAGTTTTTCAGCGCCATGCTCGTGTCCACCGAGCAGCGTACGTTCTCAAGTTCGATCGCATGCTTGACTGCGATCTGGCCGATGCGGGCGGCCGCTTCCACCATGTTGAAGCCCGCAGATGGTCCACTGATGCCCACCACCCATGGCAAGTGCTTGGGAACCAAGTCTGTTGGTGTCAGGAGACCTTGAGCCAGGACATTGGATCCCGCTTGGTCATTGAAGTACTCCATCCATTGTCCTTGGGTCATCAGCATCCGGTTCCAGAAGTAGTGCCTGTAGGCTGTCACGCCATCGCGCGTAAGGGGGATTGACGTGTACTTACGGAGACGCTTGGCGATGACCGCAGGGTGCATGGACGAAAGCAACAACGGTCGCAGCTTTTCTTGCACGTAGGCATCTTGCAGAATGACAAACGCCTCCTTGGTAGAAGGCGTTTGCGCCCACATGTCGAAGATCTTCAGACCCTTCAACCACCGCCGGCTGGGCATGTGGGTGGGGTCCTCTGGTAGAAAGGGGTCTGGTCTGGGCCCCATCTCCTCTTGAACACGACGAATGTAATTAAGGTTAAGTCCGTCTAAGCCCAGACGATCTAGCTGATCCATGATCAGCTGCTCATTAGCCTCCTCATCCGCCTTCGAAAGAAGGTACTTGATGAAGAACTCGGATGGTGATCTTGGCGTGAGACGCATTCTACTGCCGGCCCTTCAAGTAGATTGCGCTCAAGCTGTCGGGTGTTGTGTGAGTTCGCGCAAGCCATCAACAACTTTATCCAGGTGACGAGTTACGCGCTCTAATGCCCCCATGTCAATGTTGGAGAGCCCGAGCCTGGACGCAATCAGCAGCTCGGAAAGTTTGGAGAGCGTGTCTTCGAATTCCGGCAGATACGACACGAACGTCGAGACGTTCTCAGGGTTGAGGAAACCGACAGAGAGCACTCGATCTACAGAGAGTGGATCGTCCAGGGAGGCGGCCTCTTTCAGCATCAGGACATTGATCTTAGGCAGACGCTCGATGTATTTGGCAGCCCGCTTCTCGGCCGCAGCATACTTCTCGGTGACGAAGGTGACCTGGCGAACGCCATCGATCGAACACCACCTGCTCAGCTTCTTGGCAGAAGCCAACTTCGTTCGAGCAAAATTGGGTTCCACACCCAGAATTGCGAGGTTGAACATCGCCTGGTCGTGGTTGATGAACTTGCATGGCAGGACAGCGGCCAGCTTCTCTACCGGCTGACCGCGAAGACTGTAGGTACCACCCGACTCCCACATGACTTCGACCTTGTGGGGTAGACGCTGAGCTTCGGCCGTCTTGCCGAACTCCCCAGGGGTGGAGGCCAGCTCCGTCATCTCCCGCATGGGTAGCCAGCCACAGTCCTCGGGGATGGCAAACACTCCATCGTCCATGGGTGCTACCTCCCGGAGACCGGGCACCAGCTGTACCTGGACCTCGGCCCCCATGATCGTCTGGGCATGGTAGGTGTCTTTCCCATCAGGGCCCTGGGAGACTCCCATGATGGTCATTGGCACCATCGCCACGGCGCTACCCCCACGAGCGAGGTAGAAGCAGCCAAAACCAGTGGGGTCCTCATTGATGAGGTTGGAACTCTTTCCCACGAGATTGCCGGCGATGTCCTCCTGGAAGGCAGACTCGCTACCATTGGCGAACACAGCGATCGAAAGGTTGTGACCATCAAGGTCCAGACAGCTGGGGAACACCCAACCAACCAGTTCCTTGCCGTCCTGGGTCTTGACTCGGTACTCCCCGAACTCGTCCACGACCTTGATGGTCATGTCGTCCAGGGTCTCCTTCACCACCGAGTTCGTAGAGATTGTCTCGGTCCCGTTGCGCTCGACTTTGTTGACAACATCCGAACCCACCATATTGACTGCAGTTGGACGATCAACCACCTCTTCCTCGGGGAGGAGGGTATCTGGATTCGCGGTCTTGACGAGGAACCCACCAGCGGTCTTGATGATCTGTATGATTTTCGGTGGGATTGCGTGGAGGGCCTCCTTCAGCATCGACTCCCCTGACGCCCTGCCCCGGTCCTTGAAAGCCAGCTTTGAAAGCCAACTGCGAGTAGCATCGTTATCGAGCAGCGCGTGGCGCAGGTCCCTATCTGTGCCCAGGGTCTCTTCCAGCCGTCTGACGTCAGCCTCCTTCACGGTGCCGGCAATGGCCTCTACCAGGAACTCAGGCCGCACAGAACTGGTCTTTGGCGTCTCAAGCTGTCCCACACGGGCGTTACCGAGGCCGAATCCACCAGATCGATAGGGCGGGTAGAGGATGTTCAGCATATCCTGGTCACCAGGACGCTCGGCGGCAGCTTCAAACACCTGGGGCCTGAACATTGCTCGCTTGAGCCGATCCTCCGTCAGAGGCTGGGCCTTCCCGTTCTGGATGAAGGTATCCAGCGGAAACATCTTGCCCTCATTGATGACCACTGGAACCAGCACAAGATTCATGCCCTGAGCACCGGAGCTAACGCTGTACTCGAGTGGATTGATCGCAAGTTTGTTCGAAAGCTCTACCGCGCCAATAGCATAGCGTCGCTCGGGGTCAAGTTCGTTGATAACGATCTTCGGGCTGAAGTCACCGACGTACGGAGCCTGGCGGTAGAGTTCGTTCATGATCTCTGACTGCCAATCATCGGGGTTCTCAGAGAGCCTAGTGAAGGCAGCTGCGAACTTGGGAAGCCCCTTCGGATTGTCCAAGAAAAGGTCCATCTTTTCGTCTCCTACGTGGAAGGCTACCGCCGATCTACACTATGTCGCAAGAGGAATTCACTTACCTTACTGCCAACCTATATAGATCGTTGCGTGATTAAGATCTTTCATAATTGGCATATCGCATCAATGGGATATCGTTCGACGCCAGCAGTATTGATTGGCTCACCTGGTTCAGTGGTACCCCCCGCCGTTGCCCAGCATGCCGGGGAAGCATGGATTGTATAGATGTATCCCATGGGCACCGGGTAGACAAAGGCCACATTGGGGGCGAAAGCGGCTCTGGTATAATGTGCCCCATCAGTGTTCCACATAGAGATCCTAAACAGGTTGCCAATGTGCGTGGTCAAAATAGTAAATGGAACAATGAATGTCACTGCATAGAGCCCAGCCCCCGAACAGGGCACGTCCATGTAAGTGGCACTGCCCGCACCAATGATCCGCGCGCTATTGTTGTACCAAAGTTGGACGCGGATAGTATGAGCTCCGGGGGCAGCCGTTCTGAATTGGCATCCGATAATTGATCCTGTAGTCCGGCAATAAAAGACTGCTCCTTCTTTTTGATTACCAACCAAATTCGTCAGATTGGTTTGCAGCGCGTTAACAAGGAACACAGGATCTGTAGGCAGAACTCCAGAAGGGCCCGGAGGGCCGGGGGGCCCCGGCGGGCCGTCAGCTCCTGTTGCACCCGGAGGTCCTGGAGGTCCTGGAGGTCCTGGAGGTCCTGGAGGTCCTGGAGGTCCTGGAGGTCCTGGAGGTCCTGGAGGTCCTGGAGGTCCTGGGGAACCACTTCCAACCTCTGGTTGCACATGGCTAACTACCGCGCTGGCCACGGCCTCAGATATAACAGTGGCCAATCCCTCATCCATGAAAAGGTCCCCAATTTTCTGGGACATCTCCATTTTTGTAGTGCCGTCAGGTTGGGGGACTTGTACGGGCGTAGATTTGGTCACTACGCCTTTCGCCACGGCTCGTGAAAGTAATCGATAGCGAAGAAAATCTGCAAGGGCCTTGATGGAGATCATGGTTTGGGCACCATGAATTTGGGGTTGAGACAGGCGGCTAATTGACCGGCAGTAGAAGGGGGAGCCTTGGGCGCGGCATGTTCATGCGCAGCTAGCCAAGTGATCAGCATCGACGAGGAGAGGATTGGTTCCAGACTTCCATTTCCCAACTTGAAGATCGCGGCATCAATGGTCTTGATGCCGGTGATTACCTCCATGCTGACCGCGGCCTTGAACGTATGAACTCCAGTCACCTCCTCGTTCTTGATTCCAGTGATCTTGACTTCCTGAGTTCCGGTGACCGTCAATTTATCTGACCCCAACACGGTCGTATCTCGGCCACCACTGTATTTCTCAGTCAGTTTACCACTAGCTACGATCTCAATATCACCACTCTTTTTAATCCGTAGGGTATAGTTCTCGCCCGAAGCTGAACCATCATCGACCTTCACGTTCTTGGGGGCGATCACTAGTTCGTAGCGGACGTCATCGCTTACATGCCCGAACCGTACCTGGACATCGGCCTTGTCATTCTGAGCTTTGTCTCGGACAGTAAGCCGATAGATGACAGGTGCCTCTCCCGCAGGGTCTCCCTCCTGTCGATCAACTCGCCAGAAACATGCGCCACCGGGCATGCTCATTTCGTAGTTCTCACAGAACTGGCGCAAGTAGTTGAGGACCGGGATGTACATCGTTTGGCAGGTGGGTGTCGTTCCGATTTGAATGACCCCGCCTCGGCGGAGGTAGATGAAATTGCCGTCGTGCCCCACAAGAGCGATATCGCCTGGATTCAAGTTCGGACGCTTGCTCCTGAAAGACCCCCCATGACTGGCAGGAGCTGCCGCCCCCGTGGACTCGGTAGATACCGGCTGCTGCAGGTCTTCCTCGGTCTCTACGCCCGGCTGGCCAGCACTATCTGTAAGATCATCAGCTTGTGCGGCTTCTGACTTCGGCACGCCTATGAACCCCAGGATAAAAGGCGGATCGCCATCAGAAGGAGACGTGAAGTAGGCAACCGTTCCGACCTCTGGCATGGCGTAGATACCAGCCCCGTTGGTCGCTTCCAAATAAGGGCACATGATCTGTACCCGTGGAATGTACTTGCCGCTGTATTCGGAGATCAGATCAACGGTCCAGTTCTTCATGTCGACATTGGCGACCGTTCCCTTTTCCACCCAAGCTGCATCCATATTATCGATGCGCTTGGACGGAGAATTGGACGTGCCAATATTTCGAACGGCCATCTACTGATCCTACTGGTACATCACAGGCTGAGGCTTGGGCCGAGAGAACAGTTTGTGTGCCAGAGCCCCCGCACCAATCAGAGCTCCGCCAGCAATACCAGCTTTGCCCAATGGGCTCTTGGCCACAGCCTTCAGCCCACCGAGGATACCACCGCCGCGCATGACAGTCTCTGCCTTACCAGCAGTACCGGCAACACTCTGTGCGGTGGGAATTCTGCCTTCCTGGAACAGGTTCTTCGTGTGCTGCCAAAGTCCGGTACCAGCCGGCGCTCCCATGCGCTGGGCCATGGGTCCCTGCCCCCCAATGGTATTCCCAAGATGCCCGAAGCCCTCACCCATGAACTGACGGCCACGAGTGAGGGCACCCGGTCCAGCAGCGGCAGCAGCATTCGCTGGAATGGGTAGTGGCATTGCCATCTTTCTTAGTTCCGTCAATTCCTCGATGAAGGCTGAACCCATTCTGGTCATGTACACATGGTCCATGTTCTCTCCTAATACGGATGTTTCAATCCGAATTCGTAGCCCATCGCAATGCCTGGGATTGGATGGGTTCCGTGCACGTTTGACCCCCACCCCTTATTGGCCGCTTCAATGATCGTCTCATGCAGACGTTCGTGGTTCAATTTTGCCATCCAGTCGGTCTGGATGTCGAGCGGCAGTTTTGACACGCCCTTGAGGACAGGTGCATGCTGGATGGGCCGCAGGCGTTCGGCATTCAACTTCTTGTTGATGGCTTGGACCTGGGAGGTGGGCGCAAAATCTCCGCGCAAGAAGTCGTGGTTGTCACCTGGCTCTTCTACCTTCGTCAAGTTCGTCATGCTTTTGACAATCGTCTCTATATTCCGGCGGCGGATACCCTCGCTCTTATAGAGGTCGTAGAGCTGTCCTGAAAGATAGCCCTGAACCTTGCTCAAGCCAGCTAATGGCAGGAGCTCGTGTGGGTTGATTGGACCGTGAGAGACGGGGTCACCCTTCTGCACAGCCATGCCGACGGCCAGCTTCTTAGGCTTCTCTCCAACGAACACGATGGGCTCTCCCCGATCTTGGGGGACATAATGGCGCACACCCTCTACAAATACATTGTGCCCGCCGGCCGGGTCCTTGGAAAGCTTGGTGACCTTCCCCTCCATAGTGCTGAGAGTGGCGGCCCCTGGTATCCTCTCATAGAGCTGCACCAGCTGTTGCACGCGCTTAAATTGATCCGTGAGCAGCGCTCTGGCCTTGGCTGCCTCGCCCACGGGAGCGATCCCACCCTCATGAAAAGTACGCATGGAGAGTTGGGTCGCGCGCTCTCCAATGGCTTGAGCTGCTATCACGCCTACGTTTTTGCCAACAACCGGATGTTGACCGTTCTCGTCCAAACCGAAACAGCGCTGGCAGATACCAGACCCCGACTCACAGCGTAAAGGGGATCGGACGATAACCTTCCCGATACGAGCTTTGTTGTTCCTCAAACTATCGCGAACCTCGGGCGTGATGAGGGTACCAGCTGAGAACGTCCTCTTTCCGATTTTCACGTCTACTGCCAGATGGCGATCGAGGATGTCACGTTCTTCCACAGGCAGAGCAATGCCCTTCCTCGTACCACAATCGTGCTCACCAATGACGTTGTCGATCACAGAGTTCATGACCTGCTTGGTCAGATAACCAGGCTCTTCTACCGACTGCGTCTTCTGGATGACACCCTTACGTGACCCGGACATCGAAGTCCAATAGTCTCCAGTATCCAGCCCCTCAGAGTAGGACTTCCTTACGGGGGAGGGGATGATCTCACCCCTGGCATTCATGATCAACATGGGGGCCATTGTGATTTGTCGATAGGTGTCGATACCCGGCTTCACGCCTGCGCGCATCATATTGAAGAGCGCTGTTGGGTTCTTTGAGTGCTGGTCCTCAATGGCCTTCAACATCAACTGGGTCGCGCCATCATAGATCTGAACTGTCCTTTTGTCCTTATCCTCTTGCTTGCCAGCACCCCTCATGTTCTCAGCTACTTTGGCGTCAGCGGTTCGCAGGATTCGATCACGTGTGGTCTTGTCCGCCTTCAAGTCATCCAAGCCAAGAGAGAGCGCATGGTTGGTTGCATACTGGTTACCAAGGTCTTTCAGTTTGTTTGAGACCACGCCGAAATCGTTTTTGTGGTCTTTGGCCACGGTCGTCAAAAGCGCCGCCTGGCCCTTGCCATCAAACTTGAAATTGGATTCATGTACTTGAGCACGCATGGTCTCAGGTAAAGCCGCTGCAATGAGTGATCGACCGACAGTAGTTCTACCTTCGCCGATTTTCACTTCATGCGTGAAATCAATCTCTCCTTGATGGACAGCCTTCGCAGCCTCTGCCAGGTCCTTGAACTGTTTGCCAGACTTCCCGGTAGTTCGCGCGAGCATATAGAGGCCCAATTGGCTCTCAAGCGTTGGTCGGTACATGATTGCACCGGTAGCCGGGCTAAAGAGGTTACGCGATGGCAACATGTTATAGGCTTCTTTCACTGCTTGCGTAGTAAGGGGAACAAACGCAGCCATCGTGTCCCCATCGAAATCGGCCGAGTAACCTCCAGTAACTAAAGGATGAATTTGAATGGCTTTACCGCTGATCAAAACGGGCTTGAACGCCTGTACCCCATATTTGTGTAGCACCGGATCTCGTTTTAGCAATAGTGGTCGGCTATCTACCACCCTCTCTAATGCCCTGATCGCCAATGGGTCATTAGCCTTGATTGCTTGCTGAGCCTGAAGCGGGTTCATGTTGGCCAGCCCCCGCAATTCGCGAACTACGAACGGCTTGTACAACTCCATGGCCGCGACCCTGGGGATGCCTACTTGGTCCAGCCCGAGTTCGGGCTCCGGTATGATGGTCGAACGCATGCTAAGATCTTGCTTGCGTTTGATCAGCTTCTCCTGGAAGAAGCCTTCTTTTGGACCACCTTCTTTGAGGCCTTCCTTACCCACAGTCTTGCCACGGATGATGTCCAACACCCCACGGAACTTCTGATTGAGGTGCCCGCCAAGACCAGCAAGCGACTGCATGCCATCGTAAATGGCAGCCCGCCGATCATCTTTCATATGGTCAGGTAGAAGCGGACTGGCTTCATTCAACTTCTTGACCACCAGGCCTACGCCCTTGTACATGTGATTGAGATCATCCTCATTCAAGCTGCCGTTCGGCAAAACTGATACCGGACGCAGGGCTGGCGGCATCACCGGGATGTACCGCTGCATATAAGCCTCTTGCGGACTCATCCCCAAGTTGTCCAGCACCATGAGGTACTTCACACGCCTGTTCGCGGCATCTAATTTTGGCCCCTTGAGGACGGGGTCTGCCAACTGCTTGCGAGCGGCCGCCAAGTCCTTCTGCACGTCGATCTTTCCCAGCAAGTTGGAGATCGCCGGGCCACTGCGCAGGCCCTCCTCGGGCTTGACGAACTCACCGGTCTTTGGGTTGATGGCTTTAACGCCGGCCATGATCTCGTCAAAGTCTTTGGGCTTCAGCCCGGTCAGACTTACAATGGGTTTTTCAAAGATCGGATTTGGCATCGCCTCTGGGAGATGGATATGACTCCATTTTGTTCCATCAATCCCACCTGTAACTTTCTTGTCAAACAGCCCGTGCTCTTCCTCCTTCAGGTTCTTGCCAATCACCATCCGGCCGGGGTCTTTGATTTCCCCATTACTCATTGCCAGGACCTGTTTATCCGTGAGTGGCATCAAATTGATGGTATTGCCCTGCTTGACAGCATTCACCCCAATGGCTTTGAGATAGCCAAGGAACTTGTTGTAGGCGAAACTGGGCCTGGGTGGTGGGATGGGATCACCGGCTTGGATTGCGGACCACAACTCATCGTTGGTTTCAGCATTGCTCTTGTACGTTTGCATTTCACGTATCGAAGCATGAACTCCGTGCGCCAACATCGCATACATTCCTAGGGTATCCATTGCCTGTGCCCCATGGGGGCCGCCACCCTTCGGGATGTGATTGACGTCGTAGGCGTAGCCAGGTCCACCGGCACGGGAGATCAACTTTTTCTCTACCTGATGCTTGAGTTTGTGGATGTAATGCGGTCCTACTAGCGCCTCACCCATAGGTTTGCCAGAGACCGGATCGAATACCATCTCCTTATCCGTCAGACCATGGGCCTTCAAGTCACTTTGCACACGAGCTAGCCAATCCTCGGTACCGTCGAAGTTTTGGATTTGGTAGGGCTTGCCGGTCTTCTCAGCAATTTTGGCCGCAGCCGTCTCCAGTACCTGTCCAATGTTCAGACGTCCCGGGACTCCGGAGCTATTGAGAGCGATGTCAATATGTCTGCCATCAGCAGTCTTGGGCATCTCATGGTCAGGAACTATTCTTGTCACAATGCCTTTGTTTCCTGATCGTCCAGTAACCTTATCACCGATCTCTGCGGGTTCGTCCGTACGAACATGGACTTCAACGCGACCAGCGTTCTTGATGACGTTGGTTACAATCCCAGGATGGTCAGCCTCCCACTTGATGGAGGTATCCGAGTACGGCTGCACGAGCGATTTGTGCATGCGCGCCAACGTCTTAGAGTCAGGATCGTTGACGTCCTTCTTTCGCATGGCAGAGATCAAAAGCTCTCCTGGTTTCACTTGCATGCCAGGTTTGATCACGCCAGTCTCGTCCAGCTTCTCAACGTTTTCCTTCGTGACGGTACTGCCAAAGTAGGAGAAGAACTTCTTGCGATCTTGAACGTGATCGGGGCTTAGATCGACTCCTTTTCGATACATATGTTGACTGGTAAGTTTGATCGCGGCACTATCGCTGATAACGACACCGTCCTCGAAGTTGTAGCCGTGGAAGGGGAGGTAACCCGCCCGCAAGTTCGTACCGAGAGCCAGGTGGCCTCCTTGGGTGAAGTTGGTGTCGGCCACCAGTTGGCCCTTGGAAACACGGTCTCCAACCTTCACAACCGGCGTGCTGTGCAAGAAGCTCTTCTCTTCATTGAGAGGGAAGTTGTTGTAGATCTGAACCTCATGCTTCTTGCCATCAACATCTTTGACGTGGATGAAGTCCTCCCCAATTCGTGTCACTTCACCCGCAATGGGTGCAAAGTGTGAGCTGGTGCTGCCTACGACTTCCGTCAAAGATGGTGCGCCTTTTTTCGAGGACAACATTGTCTGGACTAACGGAGCCTCTCTATGGGTGAGTGGTATCGCCTGTTCCATTTGGCGGCCAGCGTATGTCGCACGATTGCCGGAGTCGTTCTGGAGGAATGGGATCAAGTTGGTAGAGAGCGAGAACATCTGCGCGGGAGACGTCATGACATAGTCCGCGTGCTTCATCTGTCCTTCAATGATCTCATTCCCTATGGTACTGAGCTTGACCTTGGACTTGAAAGGTACAGGCTTGCCATCTACCCAGTGGACCTGGTCCGGTAACACTACATTAGAGTGGTAGGCCTTCTCCGGGTTGACCTCCTCCATCTTGCTAGTCTTGGTATTCCACATCTTGATGACAAGCTGGTCGCCCTTCTTGGTCGCCCCCAACGGTACTTGCAAAGTTATCCCCGCGCGGCTTCCTTCGGGCGTGTGTAAAGGATCAAGAAAGCCCAGATGGGAGGGATCTACAAGTTTGGCCTCTTGCGTGACTGCCAGTTCGCTCTTAATTCCACCCTCCCCCATGATAGTGGTCTTCATCGCGCCCGACACCATCTCCAAAGGGTTCATCTGGTCTGGACGTTCTTTGATTGCGGTCTTAGTGAAGAGCGTATGGATAGGGCGATTGAAGAGATCTGGTGCCAAGATCTCGTTGACCTTGGTTCTGCGGTTGAGGTTGTTTCCCACACGACGCAAGATCTCATCGCTGCGCTCTTGGATAGCCTCTGACACGAAGTCCTCTGCCGAGCGGAAGCGTTTGAACATCAAGCTATCGCGATTGTCTTGTGGGACCTGTCCACGGCTGATATCCAATAACTTCTTGGTCGCCAGTGTGATGGCTTCTCCACCGGCGCGGGTCAGGGGCTTGCCCAGAGTTAGTCGAGATACACCGGGGTCCATCTCCGCACTGTCCATGAACTCGTGTAGGAAGTTCTTGGCATCCTGTGGGCTCTCTGGGTGTCTACCTGTGGTTGCGCGATAGAACTCCTCTAGTGCTTTCTGCGTCCCTTCTTGCCTGTTAGCCGCTAAGATCTGACGGCCCCACTGACGCTCAAGCTCGTCATCAGGCACCCCCAGCTCTTTGAGTATGGGGTACAGGGGGATGTGCGTGTCCTTCTTTCGGATTTGGAACTGACTGGCAGCCTGGTCAAACAGGACATTGAATCGGCTGCGTCCCTTGAGATGGAACTCACTACGAAGTTCGCCCTGCTGGCCAACTCGAGAGTAGACACCAGGCTTCAACTGCCACTGGTTGTCCAGTTGATACTCCTGCCCATCAATGATGTAGGAGTAGCGACCAGTGACCTTGGGCAAATTGACGATCCGCATCTTACGGCGATCGATCTCTTTGCCGGTCTTGGTATCCAAAAGAGAGACATCAGCGTTCACTGGTACCGCCCATGTGGTACCGGTGAGGCGGGCTGCCTTCTGCGAGCGCAGGTCCTCGATGTCCTTGTTGTCGTTGATCTCTAACCCGTTCAAACGCAGGGTGTGCGTTGTCCCTTCAATCGGGAACATTGAACGGACGGTCTCGGAGACCTTGGATTTGAGTGCTTCAAACCCCTCACGGGGATCAAGACGGGCCATCTTCTCCTCCTGCGTCCCCTCAGACGGCGTCCTCATCGGGGATAGCGGACAACAGCAGATTAGCAGATCCCCAAGGGGCTTGGCAACTTCGACAATTTCATTGGTATAAGGACTGTGTAGATCAGGATCATACTTCAACCTCAAAGAAGGAGTCTGAGAATGGCAGACGAGAAGCGGACGGAGTCCCAACTTCAACGAGTAGAGAATATGGTCTGGGACAATCTAGACCCATCGGAAAACGACCGGGATGAGGACGAGTCGGAAGAAGACGACTCCGATCAATGTGGATCCTCTTCAAGTGGGGTTTGATCTTCGGCCTGCTCATGGGGATACGAGATACTCAATCTGATCTCATAGAGGGTTTGAAGAAGAACAAGGCCAACCATGATCTCAACCGACGACCCAAATGATGAGTCACCCGCATGCCTGTTTTGCGACCATCAAATAGGGTTAGACACCGATGCCATCGCGTTGCGCGTGGGGGCAAAGACGCGCAGTAGCAAAAGCGGCAGGTGGTTCTTCAACCCCGAACGGTTTGATGACAACGATGACGTCAAGTGGTTCCACTTCCATTGCCTGCAACAGACTTTCGACTTCTTGAATGCGCCCGATGACCCAGATGAAGATCGCAACTGCATGTTCTGTGGCGGGCCGTTGGCCCACGAAGTGCTGTACTACGAACTGGCCCTCGGCCGCTTCCTCGTAGATGGGCGAGACACGATCTGGACACCCACCATTTACAAGGCCAGGGGCATAAAGAAGACTGTCCGATCGTATGCCTGCCATGATTGTGTGTTTGAGGGCTTGGGAGAAGGTGACTCCGCTGCTGCCAGGTACATCCTAGGAATGGATACTGCTCCGGACGAACCCGAAATCGTCAGAAGCGTGCCAAAGATACCTATCAGGACCAGACCGCTGATTGTCCCAAAACGTACAGCGGCCAAAGGAGGAACATGAAAGTCAAAGTGCAGTCCACACTTCAAGAGCTGTACCATAACGATCATCATGATCAACTTATCGAACATGTAGTAGGCCCGGTCGCCTACTACATCTATTGCACAGATACAGGTGTCTCCGTTCACACCGGTGAAGCGGACGATCTGGACGACGGTTGCTGGGAGTGCCAGATGAACTTGGGCTTCCACGGCAATGCCAGCACCAGCCCGGCCGTGGACATCAGTGTGGAGCGGACCGATCGCTAGAAGGATGAACCCCCCCGAGAACAGGAGCAATGGATGAGCTATATCCACAGGCTAGACAGGATTCTCAGAAATCCCGGAAACGTTATTGAGGGCAGGGAGACGGCGTACGCAATAGCTTTTCTTGCGGATGCCGTTAGCGATCTCAACGAGACCCTTCGCAGGGGGACGACACTGAAGCTCGTAGGGGGCAGACCGGAAATCGTGGATGGGAAGGTGGTTCCCATCCTGACGGACACGGTAGACGGAGTCTACAAGAAAAGCCGCAGCTAGATAAGTGCAGCACCGGGTGACCGCGTGGGTAGCCTCTGCTCAGGCAGGGGCTGCCCCGCGGGTGCCTGTTGGCCAACCCCCAAACTATTTAGCATGCCGACCACGGTCTCGTACAGCTCGGGTGAGCTCGTCTGCAGGTTCTGCAACGCCATCTGCCGACTGCGATCGTCGAGCTTAGCCAGATAATGAGCGAGCTGACTGGCGGCTGCCAGCAAGTCGATGTTCAATGCCCCCGCTTGTTCAGGACTTGTGGGTGCCGGTTGCTGAGCGCCTAAAGTCAGAGGCGACTGGAAGGCTGACATTGCTCCAGGCATAGCGGGCTGCTCTTGTGGCTGCCCTTGAGGCTGGCCAGGCTGAGCCTGTTGCTCGCCTACTGGCTGTGGCATCCCACCCTCTGCCACGCCTTCAGCCTCAGCTCCTGGCTCACCCGGGGCTGGCGTCATGGACGCCTGCATCTGTGCCTGTTCCTTCTGGCTCTTAAGCTGGTAGCGCGTCATAACCATCTGCGCTTCGCCCTCGATCTCCGCCTGTGACAACCTGCTCTTCTTCATGCTCTCGGCCCGTCTGGCAGTCTCGAGGTTGATGGCCTCGTCCTCCTTCTCGGCATCGAAGTCAGCATCAGCCAACAACGTACCGTCGGAGATCTTTCCCGCCTGGTTGAGCTGGAAGTTGTAGGCCTTGCGCTGGAGGTCGTCCGCCATCTTGAACGGCTTGAAGCGGACATCAATCATGCTCCAGTTCATGTAGCTGGAGATCCTGTTCATTACCCAGTGCAGGAGTCGACGATGATTGATCATGTAACCGAGAAAGAAGTTCTCCAACATCCGCAGGCTGACATTGCTGCCACTAAAAGACACACCACCGAAGATCAATTCTTGAGGAAATCCCATACCCGTAATGATCTGCTCACTCCATACTCGGATCTCTTGCCCAAGAAGTAGGGCTCGGCCGTCACCACCAATAGTCTGTTGCCCGATAGGCAATGGGAGGATCGGAATGTAGTTTTGATCGACTCTCCAATGATTTATTTCATCAGCGATATGATCCTTCCAATCACCAAGATTGATCGACGTAAATGGATCGCTGGTAGCGCTGCCGGCCTGTGGGAAGAGCACACGTAGTGGCACGATGTGCTCAAGTAGGATAGAATTTTTGGTAGCTGTGCCGGGAGTACAAAAGGTGGTATCATTTGCGATCTTGAAGTCAATATACTGATCTTCTTCTACCTCCTCCACCGCACAGATACGAGTAGCAAAGTATTCCTTCCAAAAGAAGCCACTCTTGCCCGATGCTACTTCCGGGCCGGTTCCACACTCCCACAGAGATCGTAATCGGGCAAAGGATGCACCGCACGTATTCACGTTATAAGAACCGGATCCGCGCACTTCCTTGCCATTTATAATGCTAGACTTGGGCCCCAGTTTGTCTACCGTTGCAATACATCCAAAGTGAAGCAATAGCCGGTACACATCGTACGCCTGTTCTCTACTACTGGTAGAAACAGATCCTTTGCGAACCCCTCTACACCTATCCGCATCCCAAAGACCCCTCAGATAGGCCAACTTCACTTCATTCACCCCATCTAGGATCTCTATTGGCGCTCGTTTGTGCCGGGCAGTTCCTGGGATCATTCCCTTGATTAGATGTCTGACGATCGTATCAGACAAAACCACCGTATTGATGGACACTCCCTCCTCAATTGTAGGTTCGATACCAAACTCTTGTCGAATGGCGTCCATCAAAGGTTTGGCGTCATTATCCTTACCCAAAGAGAAGCCCACATGTCGAGACCCACAGCTACCGTCTCCAGCATACCAACCCAAGATATAGGCAAAGTCCGTAGTCATTGCGCGGACACTAGCCATACGTTTTGGCGTGCGCCCCTCTTTCATGGTTCTTTTTGCCACACGGCCAGCGTTATCATGAAACACATGCTCACCACGTTCGAGAGCCTCGAATGCGACAGCCGTCTCTTCCCCACAACCGCTGTAGACGTATCCATCAGTGGTTGTCAGGCCTGTGTAGGCAGCAACATCTACGTCAGTGGGATAGGATGGCAGTGCCCGGGGGTAAAGGACATACTGACCAATTTCCAGCTGTTCAGCCGGGCAAAGGACTTCTTCATAGAGATGGGGGTTCCGCAAGATTACAGACGACCGTTGTGCGTCCTTCGTGTCGATCCTACGATTCTCCTCATTTCGTCGAATCGTGAAGATCGGATGTTGAGGAGAGTAAGTTGCACTAAAAGAGCGTAACCCAGTCAGAATGATCTTTCGACCAATTTCCCCCTCACGCGCGTCTCGATACCACTTCTCTTCCACCCTTTGCCATTGGCCAGTATGAGTCCTGACTTGTCCCCCTACGTCAACATCATCAGCCCTAAGGAGACCGTTCTTGGTCTCAAGCAAAGAACTGAGGGACACACACTCTTGGGCCTTCTTCATCACCTGCAGATAGAAGGCGTCTTTCAGTACCGGCAGCAAGAGCGGGATGCCCCATCCCCGGTCTTTGCCTGCCAGCGTCGGACGCTTGAAGTGATAGACGTTATCGCGCGAGAGGACGACGGCCTTGCGCTTTTGAAGAGCCTCGATGAAGACCTGCGGGACTTCTTCCACGACGTTCTTCTTGCCCATGATGATGTCGTTCTTCAACTGCACGGGCATCTCGTAGAAGAAGGTATATTCGCCATTCAGATCGTTGTAGCGGATGTCGATGTCTTCCGGATTCCAGCGCAGAAGTCGGATCCCGCGGGAGGACTTCACGTAGTTGTCGTGGACCTTGGCCTCACCATGCTGCTGACAACGTGGACACTGCCAGTAGAACTGGAAGTTGCGGAAGTAGTAGTTGGTGGTTTTGGCCGGCGCACTGTAATGACACTCCCTGCACTCCAGCATCTTGATGAAAGGGAAGAAGATACTGATGAGGGCGTTACCGTAACAAAAGTGATCCAGTCCAACTTCTTCCTGGAAACCGCGGTACATCAGCTGCGTCTCCAGGAAGTTCTTCCACATGTCCTTGAGCTGCGGGTCCTTGCTGAAGTACACCAGATCTGTGATCGGATACTGGGACATCTTGAAGATGGCGGCGTTGATCAGAGGATGGACGAAGAAGTAATACCGGCACCACCGGAACATCTGCTTGACGGTGGTAGGGAGATAGGTGTGGGCGACATCAAAGAACGGGCTTGGGTAGTTGATCCCTTGCCCTTGTCCGCCTTGAATTCGACCTCGAGCACGGCTAAAGCGGCCGGCTCCAAAGCTTCCACCAAAGTCGTTCATGGGGCCGCCTGCGGTAGGGGCTGCTGTCCGCTGCCCGTAACTTTGTCCACCGCTCGGCCGAGGTATTTACCCGCCGCGCCGGTAGCGGTACTGAAGAGCATGTTGCTCATGAACGGCAACCTGCTGCCCACAAGATAACCACCAGTCTCACCGAGCATGCGACCGGCCTTTTCCGCCCTCCCACCAGGAGCTTCAGGATCCATGACGTCCTTGATTCCCATCCCCGCGCTCGTCAATGTCATTACCTTGCCAAACGTGCCACCTTGATTCCACCCACCTCGGATGAGCTCACCGGGCTTGGTAACCATGCCCTTCAAGACTCCAGGAATGGAGGTCGCTCCCTGTTGTACAGCCTGCTGGTGCTCTAGCAAACTCGCAGGACTAAGACCATGTTCCATACTTGCGGGGGCCGCTCCACCTAGGAGGCCATGCTTCTCTCTGGAGTAGAACCTCTTTGCGCCTTCAACC
>Ga0315291_10004078_pt1 | contig 18718 bp, 22 predicted proteins | sample YL17G12_20_MG_FD_203070 | JGI IMG/M metagenome (GOLD analysis project Ga0315291, IMG submission 203070) | Sediment microbial communities from Yellowstone Lake, YNP, Wyoming, USA - YL17G12_20 | ecosystem: Environmental > Aquatic > Freshwater > Lake > Sediment | place: USA: Wyoming | collected...
CGGTGGCTGCGGTTATAATCCCTATCGCATTGCGTTTTCTGCCGCATCACCATCCCGATACCGACTAGGGGGACTGTCTGGCGAAGGGGAACGAGTATGAGAGAGTGCAAAATCGAGCAGAACAAAACAGACTGCAACTGCACCTATGAGCCCTGTAGCAGGAAAGGTATTTGCTGCGAGTGCCTGAGTTACCACCGAAAGTCGGGTGAGCTACCTGCATGCTATTTCCCCAGAGATGTGGAGATGACCTACGACCGCTCAATCGAGAGATTCATCCAGACCCGTCAGAAAAAGAAATCTTAGACTCGAATTCTCCTAGACCTCTATCAGAATCCTGTCCTTTTCCAGCTTCACCGCGTATGTTTTCAGCGCCCTCGGCTTCTTGAATATTTTAGCCACGGACGATATCGGACCCGGGAAATTCGTCCAGCGAACTACGTGCCCATCGCTGAGGTCGAACTGGGAGCCATGGCGGGGACAGGTTACAATGTTTCCTTCCAGTTTGCCTTCGGCGAGATTTGCGCCCATGTGGGGACATGTGCCCTCTATGGCATAGTATGTGTTCCCCACCCGCGCCAGGAGTATCTTGCGTCCGTCGGCAGCGACCTCCTTCATAGTCCCCTCAGCCAGCTCGCCCTTCCTGCCTGCTTCCACCAATCTACCCATGCCGCCTCCTATCTGAGATACTGCCACAGATTCTAGCGTTTCTTCTTTTTCCCCGCCTCTTCATTCATCAGGTCGCCGAACACCTCGGCGTGGTAAACCTCATGCCCCTTGATGCGGTTGAGCAGGTCTTTCAAGCCGCGGTCCTTGACCTCCCTGGCAGCGCGGTCATACTCAGCGGCTACTTCCTTCTCTATCTTGATGTCAGCCTTGAGCATGTCAGCCATCTTCTTGGACCTGTCCACTTGGGTATGCTCGATGCGCGGCGTGCCTTTCCCGCTCACCATCTCCTCGGCAAGCCAGCCTAAGTGCTGCATCTCGTTTATTGCCTGGTCTTGCATCTCGTTCTTCACTTCCTCGCTGGGCGCCATGTAGGAGTGCAGGAGGTACTGGATGATGACGGTGTATTCGTGCTCAATGCCCCAGTTGAGAATCTCGGCTACCCTATCCTTCTTGGGACCCCTCAGGTCTCTGGTCTTCTCCCTCTTAACCTTGTCCACGAAGTGGGCGAACTTGCCCCGGTGTGCCATCTCATCGGAGAGTATACGCCTCAGCAGCCTCTTTATCTTGGGGTTGCCTATAGCTTTGATGTGCTCCTGATACATGGTGATGGCATCTTCCTCAGCCTTCACGTCGTCCTGCATCCAGCCGGAGGCTACCCTGCCGGCTTTGCTCATCTTGCCCCGCTTGAAGCTGGGTGCCCCCCCCAGCTCTACCACAGTCTCAGCCAGCCAGTCGAGATGGCGCATCTCCTCACGAGCGATAGCCTCTATCTCGCAGGCAAGCTCGCCCTCGCCCATGGCGTAGGCGTGCGTGAGATACTGGATGATGGCTGCGTGCTCCCCTTCGATATCCTTGTTGAGCAGACCGATAATATCCTTTGTCATCGCTTCCTCCTCAATCTGGGTGGCTACACTATACAAACGACTCTCTGGCCAGTCAAGGGGCAATTCGTGGGGGCGTTCAATTGAACGCCCCTAGCCTGGCTATTCTTAATCCGCCCTCACAAACTGTGCTTTGGGGGCTCCGCATACCGGGCATCTATCGGGTGCGCTGCCCTCGATGGTGGCGCCGCATATCTGACATACGTAGTAGTCCGTGGCTTTGGGCTTGCCTCCGCCTTTGATGGCATCGAGCGCCGCCTTGTAGAGCGACTCGTGCATAATCTCTACCTTGCGAGCGAAGTCGAAGGTGCGTGTCGCCTTGGGCTTCTGCTCCTTGTTCGCTTGCTCGATGAACTCGGGATACATCTTCACATGTTCTGCGTTCTCGCCGGAGATGGCTTCCTGCAGGTTCTCCTGAGTGGATTTAATCCCTTCCATGACATCTAAGTGGTTGCGCGCATGGAAGGTCTCTGCCAGCGCGGCGGCGCGGAACAGTTTGGCTACCTGGGGCTGCCCCTCCTGGTCTGCCTTGCGCGCGAACGCCAGATATGTGGTGCTTGCTTTGCTCTCCCCAGTGAATGCCTCCTTGAGATTATCTCCGGTCTTTGCCATCCTTTCACCTCCATTTATTTTTAGCTTTCAGTCGCTGACCGCCGACTGCTGATAGCTGAGAGCTATCTTAAATTTCCTTCTCACGCCCCAGTTTCTTGAGAAGCTCTTTCCTCATGCACCGGTCCATCACCACGATAAGCCCTGCACCTCTCGCCTTGGCTGCCGCCTCCTCGTTGACAATGCCCTCCTGCATCCACGCCGCCTTGGCTCCGATAGCGATGGCTGCTTCCACCACGGGCATGACCTCCTCGGGGCGTCTGAAGATATCCACGACCTCCACAGGCGCCGGTATCGAAGCTAAATCAGGATAAGCCGTATCGCCCAGAATCTCTCCGCCTTTGGGTGTCACGGGTATTATACGGTAGCCCTCCTTCTTTAGGAAGTCCGCCACCCTGTAGCTGGGACGCTCCGGATTCGGCGAGGCTCCCACTATAGCCACCGTGCGGTACCGGGTCAACACCTTCTCTATGTCTGCGTTTATTCCTTCGTCCATCTCTTCCGCCTTTACACCGGACCAAATTACACTCAATCTAAAGCATTGCCGACATCTCTGTAAGCGACTTTTGTCTCAGTTAAGCGGTCATTGTGTTTTATAGGGCACTCCTGCGAAAGCAGGAGTCCAGGCTCCTGGATTCCCGCTTGCGCGGGAAAGACATGGCAGATGTAGGGCGGTTCTCGAACCGCCCCTATACTGAATGCTGAGCGTTGATTGCTGAAGGCTCGCCCTCATCCCACACCACCACCTCGCTCGACCACACCTGCCCAATCGCAGCCTGCAGCGTCGCCTGCCTGGGCTCGCGCACATTCAACAGTGCTTCCAGTGTGCGGTCATCGAATTTTTGTAAGAACTCGCACTGCTTGCGAAATGAGAGCAGCGTATGGCGTTCGCCACCGTATATTACATAGTCAATTTGCTGAAGGCGTGGCTCCAGGTGCTCCCGCACATGGTTACAAGCCCTGGTGAAGAAGTACTCCATCTGCTTCTCGCGGTGTCTCTCGAATCTATGAGCAGAAGAACCGCCCTGCCTGTGGCGAGAGTGCACCAAGCCTGTCCCCACCTTGCTCGACACCAGCCTTTCCCCTTGAAACACACCCACGGCATAAGCGCCCAGCCTCACCAGAATCAGGGCAACCGTGCGCTCCTGCTGCAACAGCGCACGCAACAGCTCAACATCGTAGCCGCTGGAAAACAGACCCTCCCTCACTGGAAACGGCGGAGTCACCAGACACTTTCTTTGTTCGCCCCAGAAAATAACCGCGCCTGTCCTGGAACGTGCCACAGCATCAGTGATATCAGACAGAGCCTCTTCTATACCCGCTCCCAACGGCGCCCTGAGCGTCTTCTCTGCATCTGTTGCAGGCAAATCATGTGGCACATACAGCGAAGTCGCTGCTCCCCCGGCCCCCTCTAGTTCATCGAGCAAGCGAAGCATCCTCGTCCTGTTAAAGCGTCGCTTTGTTGAAGTTAGCATGACCGTAATTCATTCCCTTATGGGCGCAAAGCCTTGCGCCCATAAGGATTCGATCACAACTCCACCACCGTCACCCCGTCCCCGCCCTCGCCCTTGCCCCCGGGGCGGTAGGACTTGACCAGCTGGTGGGAGGCAAGAAGCTCCCGCACAATCTGGCGCACCACGCCGGTGCCGAAGCCGTGGATGATGCGCACCTCTCTGAAATTGGAGACAGAGACATCGTTCAGGTAGCTGTCAAGTTCAATGCCGACCTCCTCGGCACGTTTGCCTCGCAGGTCTAGCTCGTACGACCTCATTCTGCCGCTGAGCTCTTTCTTCACCGCACGCGATACAGGCAATGCGTTCCCCGCAGGCGGCATCACCTTCTCCACTTTATCCAAACTTATCCTCAACCTCGTTTGTCCTACCTGCACCTCGAACTGCCCCTCGCTATCAGGGGGCGACAGGACATCGCCCCAGGCTTCTATGTCCTTCATCCATACCCTGTCGCCCACTGCTATCTTCTCGGCTTCGATTACCTCTTCCTCGGGCGTCTCCTTCTCTCGGACGGGCTTGGTCTGCCATCGTTCGCTCTTGAGTTGCTCGCGCACCGAGGACAGCGCCTTCTTAGCCTGCTCTATTTTTTCCTGGGATAGCGCCTTCTTCAGCTCCGCTGCTGCATCGCGAATCTGTATCTGCAGCTCAGCAGCCTCATCGGCAAGCCTCTCCCTTGTTTCTCGAATCAGGCTTTGCTCTCTCTCCTTCACCTCTCTAAGCTCGCGCTCCAGTCGTTTCCTCAGCTTCTCAGCATCGGCGGTCTCCTTCTCCAGCGTGCTGCGCAGTGACTCTATCCTCTGCTTCTCGCTCATTATGTCCTGCAGCAGCGACTCTATCTCCTGCGTGCCCTTTGATAGCATCCCTCTGGCGGTGGAGATTATCTCGGCGGGCAGCCCCAACTGCGAGGCTATGGCGAGCGCGTTGCTGCCCCCTGGTATGCCCATCGTTAAATGATATGTAGGAGCCAGCGTCACCGGGTCGAAGTCCAGCGAGGCGTTTCTCAAACCCGGCGTAGTATGGGCGAAAATCTTGAGGTCGCTGTAGTGCGTGGTAGCTACAGTCATCGTTTTCTTGGACAGAAAATGCAGCATTATGGCTCGCGCCAGCGCAGCCCCCTCGTTGGGGTCGGTGCTGGTGCCCAGCTCATCCAGGAGCACCAGGCTCTTCTCTGTGGACTCGCCGATGATGCGAACGATATGACCCATGTGCGAGCCGAATGTGGAGAGCGTCTGCTCTATGCTCTGCTCGTCGCCGATATCGGCGAACACACTATCATAGACGGGTATGTAGCTTTCACTCGAAGACGGGATGGGTATCCCTGCTTGAGCCATCAGCGTTAATAGCCCGATCGTTTTGAGCGCAACTGTCTTGCCTCCCGTGTTCGGTCCCGTGATTACCAGTATGATGTAGTCCTGCCCTATCTCCACCGAGAGAGGCACAGCCTTGCCCTTGAGCAGCGGGTGCCTCGCGTTAACCAGTTTAAGCATGCCGTTCGTGGCAATCACAGGCTCGGTTGCTTTCACCCTACCTGCGTATCTCGCCTTCGCCAGTATCAAGTCCAGCTCAGCGAGAAGCTCCACATCGCGCACTATCTCGTTCTCCATAGCGCCCACCTCATCGCTGAGCACGAGCAGGATTTTCTCCACCTCCCGTTTCTCCTCGATGGTGTACTCTCGCAGCGTATTCCCCAACTCTACTGTGGTCCAGGGCTCGACGAACACCGTAGCGCCGGTGTTCGATATGTCGTGGACTATGCCCCTGATTTCCTTTCGAGAATCAGCCTTGACAGGTATGACGTACCTGCCCTCCCTTTCTGAGATGAACGCCTCTTGGATGAACCTGCGTCCTCGGGGAGACCTCATTATCGCCTCGAGGCGGTCTGTGAGTTGCTGCTTGGACTCCTTCAACTGCCGCCTCAGCTCGGAAAGCCTCGCCGAGGCTGAGTCTATTATCTCTGCGGTGGGCGTGATGCACCTGTTTATCTCGCTCTCCAGATGGGGCAGTTCCACGATGTGTTCTGCGATACTCCAGAGTTCAGGAAGCTCCTTTGCTTGCTTCTTCAAGCTGTTGCGCATGTATCTTGCTGCAGCCAGCGTGATTTGAATCTCAACGAGGCTCTGCGGCTCAAGTATTTTGCCCCTCGCTGCTGCTTTGGCAGCCTCTCGGACATCTAGCGCGCCCCTGATAGAGAACTCAGACTGTGCGGATAGCAGTTGCCTCGCTTCTGCCGATTGCTTTAATAGTTGAGAGATGAAGGTGGGACTTGCAGATGGCTGCAAGCTGAGGGCTAGCTGCTTGCTCGCCGAGAAGGAGGTATAGCCAGCCAGTATCTCTCTGACCTTGGGGAACTCCAGCATCTCCAGGCTTTTATTGTCCATCGTCGACAACTTCGGAATTAACGTTCATCGAAAGTATATCATATCCAGGGTTGCAGGGGGCACAGCGCAAGAGCAAGACATCTGAGATAGAAACATATATAATAACAATTACCAATGCGTATCCTTGTTCTCACCCAGGGACCCTATGGCGAGCGTATTGCGCGCAACCTGCGCGAGACTGCGCCTTCCGACTGGATTGTTAAAGAGCTTGCCCTCCCCAAGAGGTTGCCTGTACTCATCGAAGAGCCCGAGGAGTTCATGCCCGCAGGCGTGCCTCAGGCTGACCTCATAATCGCTGCCAGCGAGTCCCCCGGCGCTGCCCAGCTCATCTCAGAGTTCGTCAAGCGCTCCGGGGCGCGCTCTGTTATCGCCCCTATAGACAACAGCGCCTGGCTGCCTCCCGGGCTGGCAAATCAACTGAAGACCGAGCTTGCTGAGATGGGCGTCGCTGTAGCCTTCCCCAAGCCCTTCTGCAGCCTCACCGAAAGCTCCTACGGCTTCCGCCGTGCTGCCCAGCCCTATAAGGACGAAATCATATCTAAATTTGCACAACACTTCGGAGGACCCAAGCTGAAGATAAAGGTGAATCCCGAGACCATGCTGATAGAGCGTGTCGAGGTGTTGAGGAACTCAGCCTGCGGCGCAGTGGCTCATGCTGCGAAGGGGATGGTCGGACTTCACGCAGATGAGGCGGATGTCAAAGCGGGGCTTATCCTGCACCACTACCCCTGTCTCTGCTCCATGAACCAGGAGTGGCTCGACGACAGGCTTTACGATACCCTGATGCACGCCAGCGGCTATATCATGAACGATGAGGTGGCTGGGCAGGTGAAGCCCTATAAGACGCCTCCTCTGTATCTCAGCCCTGGCGAGCGCGTTGAGGACTAGGTAAAATGGGGCAGCCGAGGCGTTAGCCGCGGCTGCCCCCTACCACCCAGCAAGCCACCCCCACCCGAGTTAACTCAATTAGGCAGTTTCCTTCTATTATGACCGGTCAGAACAAGCTCCCTTGCTCTCACCGGCGGTAATTCATTGATTTCTATTCTTGATTTGAGGTCATGGGTGTAGCCGCACTGGAGGCACTGCTCGTACCAGCCATTCATATCGTCGTCTACGAAAATATCGCCACCGCATTTGGGACACGCCTTGAATCTCCACATGGCGGCATCACCTCCCCTCTTGAACCCCTTTTTCTTCCCCATCGCCCCTACCCCTCACCACTTCAGAGACAGTCTACCCCCGAAAGTGCTGCCTGTATGTGACTTTCGTCACAGGCTGAAATTTGTTATCCTATCCCCAGGAGGCATGAAGAATTCAGGGGGTGATTAAAGATGAAACTGTTGAGATGGCAGATTCTACTGGGGCTGGCTCTGCTCTTGTTATCGGCTCTCCTTTATCTTATGCACTACGCTATTTTCGAGGATGCCCACCACATCTATATCTATCTGCTGGGCGACATAGCCTTCCTCCCCGTCGAGGTCTTGCTGGTCACTATCATCATCCATCAGTTGATGACCTACAGGGAGAAAAAGGCTACGCTGGAGAAGATGAACATGGTCATAGGCAGCTTCTTCAGCGCGGTTGGCACTAGGCTGCTGACCTATTTCTCTGACCTCGACCCCGAGTTGGAGAACATCAGGAAATATCTGATAGTCACTAACAACTGGTCTGATGAGGAGTTCACCAGCGTGAGCAAGCTTCTGAGGAATTACGACTATAATGTTGAGATTAAAAGGGTTGACCTTGAAGGGTTGCGCACTTCTCTTATTAGTGAGAGAGATTTCCTGCTGAGGCTGCTGGAGAACCCTACTTTGCTGGAGCACGAGCCATTTACCGAGCTCCTCAGGTCAGTTTTCCACCTGACCGAGGAATTGGAAATGAGGGAGCAGGTTACGCAGTTGTCCGACAAAGACTACGAACATATCTCCAACGATATAAAGAGGGCTTACACCTTGCTGGTGCAGCGGTGGCTGAGCTATGTGAAATACCTAAAGGACAACTATCCCTATTTCTTTTCCCTGGTCATGAGGACCAATCCCTTCGACCAGACAGCTTCGCCGTTTGTGCGATGAGTTTTTTTAGAACAGACATCTTTGTTAAATCAGCTCTTGTATCTCACTGCTCAGTTTGGCGAGGAAACTAATCATGTTGGTGAATATGGAGGTTATGGTGTCTGTCACAGGTATCGGGGTTGTGGTTGCCACGTTGGCTTGCTCGTTTGCCCACCTGTCTACCAGTTGTCCGAACAGTTGAACGCTATCAATGATAGCTTTAGCCAGATTGTCCATGTTGCTCCCCTCTCCCGCCTGGAATTCCCATAATCCATTGTGCCTGTGGGGAGGGGAGTATCACAATCCCGCTTATGTACCTTTTCTGACGTACTTATGAGGGAAAACCCCTACTACTTTTGTTATTCTCCAGTGCGTCTATGGATGCTATACAAGCGGGCTTTTAGCTTGGGGTACGCTCATCACTCTGCTTCTGGAGAGGCTGTTTCCTTTATCTTGGCTCTGCCGCGCAGACGGGAGAGCGCAAGCTTGACCAGCAGCACAGTCCCGCTGAGCAGGATAATGGTGGCTCCAGAGGCGAGGTCGAGTTCGTAGGATAGCCATAAGCCAGCGAAGGTGAGAACTACGCCGAAAACTATGGAGAGGAGCATCATCTTCTTCAGGTCGTTAGTGAATTGCCTTGCCAGCGCCGCAGGTATGGTGAGCAGCGCGATAACGAGGATGATGCCCACCACCCTTATCAGCACGACAACCGTTAGCGCCACCATGCACAGCATGAGCAGATACAGCGCCTCCACTGGCACCCCCGTTACCGTGCCGAACTCCTCGTCAAAGGAAACAGCCAGGAACTCCTTGTAAAGGGCTGCTACTATGGCGACGATGACAGCATCTAGAATCAGCATCAGGATAATGTCGGAGAAGGGCACCGCCAGGATATTCCCGAAAAGATAGCTGAACAAATCAGGCGCGTAGCCCGGCGTCAAGCCGATGAAGATAATGCCGATAGCCATCCCCATCGCCCAAAGGATGCCGATGGCGGTATCTTCCGGTAGCCTTGTCCTCTTGATGACCAGCCCCATGCCCAGGGCTGAGGCTATGGTGAAGAACAATGCCCCGAGGACGGGACTTATCCCTACAAAGTAGCCCAGCCCGATGCCTCCGAAAGAGCTGTGAGATATCGCCCCGCTTACAGAGACCATCTTCTTCACCACTACGTATGTCCCGATGATGCCGCAGGCTATGGCAGCCAGCGCCCCAGCTATCAGGGCGTTCCTCATGAACTCGTATTGCAGCGCATCCAGCATTTTAAGCGTGCTCCTTCAGCACGCGGTGGGGTACGAAGCCATGTGCTATCATCTGCACCGGACACTTATAGGTAGCCTCCAGTATCTCAGGTGTCAGTTCCTTCGAGCCGTGATAATGCAACTGTCGGTTGAGGCAGGCGATTTTGTCCACATAGATGGAGATGGCGCTGATGTCGTGTGATACCAGCACTATCGCCATCTGCTGTTTCAATCTCTCCAGTATCTCGTAGAACTCGGTTTGCATGGCTGGGTCAACGCTGGCAGTGGGCTCATCGAGGAGCAGCAGCTTGGGCTCGGAAACCAGCGCCCTTGCTATGAAGACCCTCTGCAGTTCTCCTCCCGAGAGTTTACCCAATTGACGGCTTTTGTAATCGAGCATGCCCACGGTTTGCAGGGCATTCTGTGTCGCCTTCTTATCCTCGCTGCTGTACCTTCGGAAAAGCCCGGCTTTCCCGAATCTTCCCATCAACACTGCCTCCCACACGCTTATGGGGAATTCGCGGTCGAAGAGGTTGTGCTGGGGCACGTAGCCGATTTTGCTGCGGCTCTTCTCCGGCGGCTTGCCCAGAATGGAGACCTTGCCCTGGGTGGGCGTGACCAGACCCAAAATGACCTTGAGCAGCGTAGTCTTGCCACCTCCGTTGGGACCTATGATGCCCAGGAAATCGTCTTGCTCTATGGGCAGGTTGATTGCCTCGAGGATGGGCACTCCATTGTACTGCACCCACACATCTTCCAGCTTTACCACATCTTTACCTGGCATTGTCACTCCATCGCCTCAACCATTTCATTCGACACTATTTGCAAATTCGATATGTAGTCCTTGGCTAACTGGTCTATAGATACCACATTGCCGCCTATCTCGTGGGCTATGACCTCTGCCATCTGCGGATTGAACTGAGGTGAGGCGAAGATAATCTTTATATTGCGGCTCTTTGCCTCCTCTATGATTTGAGAGACATCCTGGGCGCTGGGCTCCTTGCCGCCTATCTCTATCGGTATCTGCTCCAGATTGTAGTCTCGGGCGAAATAACCCCAGGAGGGGTGGAACACAATGAATGCCCTGTTCTGCACGTTTTCCAGCTTAACCTTTATCTCCTCGTCCAGAGAATCCAGCTTTTCTAAATAGGTATCTCTGTTTCGCTCGTAGTAGGTTTTGTTATTAGGGTCGATTTGAACCAGTCCAGCACAGATATTTTGAACCATGATTTCAGCGTTCGCTGGAGAGAGCCAGATGTGCGGGTCGTCGCCTGGTTCGTCTGGGTCAACGCTGCCAATCAGTTCGATGCCTTCGCTGCAATCTACGATGAGCATGTTCTTATTGACGTCTTTAATCTTGTCCATGTAGGCAAGCTCGAACTCCACGCCCGAGCCCACCTTGGCATACATCCTGGCTTTGGCTACCTCTGTCATCTGGCTCGGCGTCAGCTCGGTGGTATGAGGGCTTGTTCCTGGTGGCACCATCACGGTGACATTTATCCTGTCCCCGCCTATGCTCTCTGCAAACTCAGCCTGAGGCAATATGGTTACTGCTACGCCTATCTTGTCGCTGGCGTTCCCCTCCTCTCCACAGGATATGGAAGCTGCAGCCAGCGCCAAAACTAGCGCCAGCGCCAGAAAGGTTGAAGTAAGTTTGATGAACCTACTTGTCATCTCTTATCCTCTTGCGGCAGTCACGGCAGCGACCCGTGAACTCAAGGAGGTGCCCCTCAATATCGAAGCTGGTCTCCTTGGACAGCCTTTGCTCCAGCTTGCTCAGGTCGCAGTCGGTGAAGTCTTCCACCGCTCCGCAATCGGAGCAAATCAGGTGGTGGTGGTGCTCTGAGGGTCTTCTCATTAAGTAGCTTCGGCAGTTGCCGCCGGCATGAACCTCGCAGATTAGCCCGAGGTCGGCGAGTATATCGAGAGTGCGATAAACGGTTACCAGCCCGACCTTGGGATGTTCATGGTGAATTTTTTCGTAGATGGCAGCAGGGGTGAGATGGTCACGGCTCAGAGAAATTACATTCAGCACAGCTCGCCGTTGCGGCGTGATTTTATAGCCGTGCTGTTTCAGGATGGAGGCTATCTTGTTTCTGGTGAACACCATTTTGACTGGCAGATGAAAACAATTTTCAATTGCTAGCGTAGCACGAGTGTTTTCGCTTGTCAATATGGTTGTAGCGGCGCAAAGCTAGCTTGTCTCATAAATCACTTACTTGAAGCTGCGACTGGCGCTATGCTAGCTTCGAGGCGGTGGGTTTTGAGACAGCCTTAGCCTTGAACCCCTACGTTTCTCTCTTAAGGGATGTTATAATCATCCTGATAGGTGGGTTTTCTAAAAAACTTGGCGTCTTGGAGCTCGGCGAGTGCAGAGGGGTGAAACCCCTCTGCCGGGGGTATTGGGGGTGTCCCCCAATTTTCAAAGTCCCCCAATCCTTCCTTGGAAGGATTGGGATATAGGGGGTTGAAGATGGGAGCAAAACGTATTTTGAGAATGGAGGGTCGAGTTGAAATTAGTAGGTGATTTTTATGCGTACCTCTGGCCCGGCGTCAACATGCAGGAAATGATGCGGTATGGTAACAACTGCAACTCATACTTGGTGGCAAACGCTCTTCCAAAGAATAAACACGTCCTGGTTGACCCAGGGCAGGTGATTAACGAGGCAAAGCAGAACTGTCTGGAGAGGCTGGTCTCGGAACTGAAGAAGGACGGCTTCAAGATTGAAGATGTAGGTCTGATAATAAACACACATGCCCACCCCGACCATTACGGTGCATCCGAGGCTATCAGGAAGCTGAGCGGGGCACAGGTCGCCATAGGCAAAGATGAGAACGAGTTCCTCAAGCTGGCGGGTGGCGAGATGTCCAAGGCGCTCAAGTCGATGGGATTCGACATGCCTGAGTTGCACCCCGATATATACCTCTCGGAGGGCGAGTTGCGCCTCGGGCCGAAGCTGGTGGCGAACGTAATGCTCATCCAGGGGCACTCCGATGGACATATAGGCATATATTGGCCCTCCGAGAAGGTTTACATGGGAGGAGACCTGATATTCCACGGCAGCACAGGTCGTGTGGATATCCCCGGCGGCAGCGCTGAGGCACTCAAAGAGAGTATCGAAAGGGTGGCAAAACTGGATATCGAATATCTGCTCACCGGACACCAATACGGCAGCCCGGGAATCATACAGGGCAAGGAACAGGTAAAGCGCAACTTCGAAATCATAAAGCGAGAGATATTCCCCTACCTGTGATTTTGTTGAGCTTTCGTCGCGAATCGGGTAGCCTGAACCTATCGAGCTGATAGCTGACTGCTGAAACTTAACCATCGAGGTCGTTTAGTAACTGGGGAGTCCAGAGGGGCGTCCGCCTTGGGCGGATGGCGGGGGTCTGGGGCCTGCCCTGAGCTTGTCGCATGGGGTGCCCCCCAGCTTCAAAATTCCCCCAAGATTGGGGGATACAGGGGGTTGAAAATGGTTGGTAAACGACCTCGCTATCTGGTGTTGATATGTCTGACAACGATAGAGAGCTGAAAAGCGCCTTCGACATCGCCCTGGAGAGAGCCAGTAAGCTGGGCGGCATCTCCTCCGACGAGAAGCAGAAACTACAGGAAGAGAAGCTTGCCTCTATAGGCATAGCTCTGTCTAAACGCTACATGAGCGGCTTGCCGATTCGCGATGTCGAGATGGAGCTGGAGAAATACAGGGAAGACCGCAGGGCGATAGTCGGCTATCTGGTGGCTTCCCTTATGGATAAACTCGATATGAAAGACCCTGATGGGGCAGAGCCTATATTGGAGGCAGCCCGGCATTTCTTCGGAAAGCCGAAAGTGGTTGAAAATATCAGGGCTTTGCTCGGCGAATACCAGAAGGCTATGGAGAAATCCTGGCAGGGGAGCCAGAGCAAGCTCGGGGCAGTCAAGAGGAAAGAGATGAAGGAAAAAGGCATCTCAGGCTCCGCTGTCGAGTCGGCTATTGAGACCTCAACCGAGTGGCTTCAAATAAAGCAGCAACTGGATTCCACATATAAAAAGCGCCTGGAGGAAATAAAGATCTCTCTCCACGCGCTTTAAAACTGCTGAACTGGCAGGATGAGAAGCGACACCTAACCTATATAGACTCAACAGAGTCTATTTAAATGTCTCTACAGGTTCCTGTTTACGAGACTGTTTCTAGCCTCTCCCGATCCTGAAGACCTTGGTGCCGCACTTCGGGCATACACCCTGGGTAGCGGGCTTCTTGTTCTTCATCGTGATAGCCTTTGCGTTTTTCATCTCCACCTTGGTGCGGCATTTCATACAGTAGGCTTGCATCTTGTTCTCCTTTCCTTCGTTCTTGCGAAGCAGCGTAGCATACAATCTCGTACGTGTCAATAGGTTTGGAAGAGTTTTTTGAAAAATCCTTTGACAGATTTGCTCCTATCGTGCTACTATGACCCCGACATGGGAAGCGAAGGGAATGTTAGTCCAGGCACCCACATTTAGAGAAGAAGAGGAACTGAGGGCACAGGGCTATCGGCTCGTTGCCGGCATCGACGAGGTAGGGCGTGGTCCCCTGGCTGGTCCGGTAGTGGCTGCTGCGGTTATCTTGCCCTTCGATGAACTGCCCTCATGGCTACGTCATGTTCGAGATAGCAAGCAGCTTACCCCCCGGCAGCGTGAGTCCGTTTATGACTGCATTATTGAGAGTGGAGTGGCTTTCGGGGTGGGCGTGGTTTCCCATGAGGTCATCGATGAAACAGGCATCGCCCCTGCTACCAGGCTGGCTATGCGCCACGCTGTGGAGCAGCTTTCGGCGCAACCTGATTATCTCCTCATAGACTATGTGCGCTTGCCTGAACTGCGTATCCCTCAAAAAAGCCTCGTTAATGGGGATAGCACTAGTCTTTCCATAGCTGCCGCCTCTATTGTGGCGAAGGTAACCCGCGATAGGCTAATGGTGAGACTGGATAGCCTCTACCCCGGCTACGGCTTGGCTCAGCACAAGGGCTACGGCACAGCCGGGCACATGGAGGCACTGCAGCGCCTGGGCCCCTGCCCCATCCATCGCAAGACATTCGAGCCTTTAAAGGGACGCTTGTTTTCCCTCTAGCCGGCGACTATTAGAAGCTGACGATGTTGCAGTCCCGGCATAACTCGCACTCTGCTCCTCTGCCTTCTTTGTGCATGGTGGCGTAGCGCTGGCGCTCCTCGTAGAGCCATACCTCGGTTACTGTTTGCTGGTTCAAATCGCCGAAAATCTTTCTCCCCAGCGGGTCCATGCAGCACAGGTTCACCCTGCCGTCCCAGAGCACAGTCATGTGGCTAGTGGCATGAGGACAGTATGTGAAGTTGGTCTTGACTTTCTTGTGGGTGAGTCCCGCGAAGTTCAGGTGCTGGAACACGTAAGGTGAACGGCATGACGAACTCGATGTAGCCTTGCCCCATCTCCGATTGAAGTCTTCCTCCTCCTCCTTGGTGATGGAGGGATGCTGCACCAGCGACACGCTGTGAGATATATGGTGCGCATCTGCGCAATCTATCATCCTGGCTACGTATTCGTAGTCGCCCAGCCCGGTCAGCCTCTTCCTGGTCTCCACCGAAGCACCGTTTGCCGAGATATTGATGTGGAAATTGGGCACCTCGGCGAGCTTTTTAATTATGCCCTCTGTCAGCTTGCTGCCGTTGCAGTAAAGGTGTATCTCGGTATGGGGCAACGCTGCCCGCGCCTCTTTTATCCGCTCCACCATCTGACGGTCGAGGAAGGGCTCGCCGGTGAGCATGGGGATGAACGTTTGGGGCGGTGTCTCCAGCTTCGTTGCGTCTTTCAAAATCTTGGTATAAAGCCTATCCGACATCGTGCCGTGCTTCTCTATCTGGTCATAGGCGCAGAAGATGCAATGGGCGTTGCAGTAGTTCGTGGTCTCGACCTGAAGCACTTCGATCGTTTGTCTATTTTGTGGTGACATACTTTTTCTTCGTCAGGATAATTATATGCTTTTCTTCCATCTCATGGACATCGCTTATCCCGTCTTTATGCTCTTTAATCAAACTATCGACAGTCTCCGTTACCTCCGGCAGGTCGAAGTTATAGTCATGGAAACCCATGCTGCCCCCCGGTACGAGGTGTTTCCACACTAAATTGAAGTCATTTCTCACGTAATCAGCCTGATGATTTCCGTCTATGAATCCGAAGATAAACCTCTGACCTTTGTGAAAGCTGACCTTCCGGGAATCCATATTGATAGTCAGGATATTATCGAAGCTTTTCGTAGTTTGTTGATAGACCTCTAGCTGAGAGCGCCCCTGGAGGAACGCCTGGTAGATATCGCACATCCTGACCCCGCTTTTGTCTGGAGTCTTGTCACAGCCAGGTTCGAAGATGTCAACAGCATATACCCTCTTACCGTATTTTCGAGCAAATCTTGCCAGCTTGGCGGTGCCGCCGCCCATGAAGGCGCCGACCTCTACTATGTCGCCCTCCAGCTTATTCAACCCGCGTTTCTTTATGAAATCTATGAGCACCTCATAGCCCACGAAGTCGTTAGCACCTTGCCCCTCACGCATTGAAGCAGGCTTGGCCAATCTCTTAGTTCCCTCACTAGTGAAATTCTAAATCCTAAACAATCCCAAATGCCCAAACTCGAGCGTAAAAGCATTTCTCAATTGGAATTTCGAATTTGTTTAGGATTTCGTGCTTGGAATTTAGGATTTCTCCCTAACCTTTAGACAATGCCGCTATTGCTATTATCAGCGCTGCCGATGTCCAGGTGGCTCTCTCCTCATCTGGCGGGCAGGGCGCCTGCTCGGGGAACTTTATCCCCCGGCAGAAGCCGGGCTTGTCATCGCGGAGCTTTAGAGTCCAGTCGAGCAGCATGGTTGCCCTCTCGTGCTCACCTATGAGCGCCAGGGCTGTAATCAATTCCGAGGTCTCAGCAACAGCGGTGGTGTCCTCGTCCACAGCCACCCTGCAGCCCCAGTCTTCGATAATAAAGTCGTTCCACTCTTTATCTATGCGCTCCTTCGCTTCTTCGCCCTGGAGCACGCCTGTAAGCACAGGGTAAAACCAGTTCATAGCGAAGCGGCGCTTGTTCTCGTCCATCTTGTCGAAAAGCTCGGGATGCTCTCGCATCGCCTTGAGCAGCCTGTCGCTTGCTATCTCCCAGTCAGGCTTATTTATCCCCAGCGTTTTCGCGATATTTATACCGTTTCTGATGCTGTGCCAGGTGCAACTCGACGCTGTGAGCATGGCTCCGGGCCAAGTCTTGCCGCTTGGGCTTAATGCCCAGTAAATCTCGCCCGTCGGCTGCTGCAAGCTCAGTGAGAAATCTACCGCTCTTTCCACAGTTGCCCACATCTCGCGAAGGAAGCCCGGGTCTTTGGTCGCCAGAAAGTGAAACCACATACCTGTTGCAATGTAAGAAATGAAGTTGGAGTCTTTCGTGAGGTCATTGGTGTCTCTCTGCGGGTAACTGGAATACCAACTGCCGTCAGGGTTTTGGGTGTATCGTACCCACATATAAGCCTTGGCAGCCTCGTTGAACCTGTAAGCGAGGTCCAGCGCTATAGCGCTTTCCACGTGGTCCCAGGGGTCTGTTATGGCTCCTTTATACCAGGGGATAGCTCCGTGGGGAAGCTGCTGGCTGATGATGAAATCCGCTTGCTTCTGGACAAGCTCTACAAGTTCGTCGGGAGTTGCCTTTGGTCGAAGCTCCATCGCTTCGGATAGCGTATCAAACGTAGCCCATATTGTCAATAAAAACAGAGGGCGGGTTTCAAAACCGCCCGTACGGTCTGTTACATGAACCCCACCACCACTCTCCCGAATACCGGCGACACGAAGTAGCGCATAAAGGGTAGGAAGAGGTTTGTATATCGCCTGGCTAGCCCCTGAGAATAGTCTTTAAGATAGTCGGTGTAACCCTTACTCTGGAATTTCAGGAGATCCTGCGACTTGGAGGTGTCGTACCAGTCCAAATAATAGGGCTCCCTGGTGAACTTCTCCTCTGGCGGCAGTGGTAGCTTCATTACCCCCAGGATGCCGCTCACCATGTCTTTGTATAGCATCCGCTGCTCGGGTCCGCCGCTGACGACCAGGGTGTTCCCCTTTATCGCGGTGAAGTTCTTCACGGCATTGAGTATCGCCAGAGCCAGGTCATCGGGATGGCAGAACTCAACTCGGTTGTCCAGTGGTATGGAGAAAATGCGCTTCAGATCGCTCACCTCGAAGTTGAAGTACATGATTGCAGTCAGGCGCAGGATGAGGTAATCAATCCCGGACTTCCGAATCAGATTTTCCGCCTTGAGCTTGGTCTCTCCATACGGTTCTGCGGGTTGGGGGGCAGTCTTGTCCACGGAGACAGGCTCTCTGGCTTCGGGGGTGGGTCCGAACACGGCTACAGAGGAGGTGAAAACGAAGGGTATATGACCGCCCTTCGCCTTCATCAGGTCGACGAGTATCTTCGTCCCGCTGACATTTACCTTATGGGCAAGCTCGGGCTTCTCGTAAGCCACAGGGGGCAAGATAGCAGCCATATGCACCACTGCGTCTATGTCCTCCACAGCTTGGTACACCGAATCCGGCTTTGTGATATCGCCCCAGATTATTTCTGCCCTCTCGCCCAGTTCTTTTACGCTCTCTCTGTTGCGGGGGTTGTCTAAATCGAACACCCTCACCTGGAATCCATCGTCCAGCAACGTTTTACATACACTTATGCCCAGCCGCCCCGCTCCACCTGTTACCAGCACACGCATACCATACCTCCCATGTTCGGGCTAAGCCCTTTAGATTGTGCCTATCGGTTTAGTTACTATCGTGGTCTGTCCTCTATGAACCTGAACCGTTGCGTATCTGCCCCGTGAGTAATAGATTCGAGCCTCGCCGTCGTCATCAGGTTGCATTTGGACCGCGAATATATACGCTCTATCTTCTGTCCGGGCGCCCTGCGAGAATACCTTAAAGCCTCGATAGCGGCGCCCGCTCTTCGATATGACTACGGAAGGATACGCTATCCTCCACCTCGGATTCTCTTTGAGTGCGAATATCAGGAAGAAACGAGCATTGTGCTCTTTCGGCTCTTCGTCCTGCCTCAGACCTTCGATACCCGTCGCTCCCCCCCGCAAAAAGCTGCGGATAAGCTGGAACACCTCGTCCTGTTTGTTCTTTATTCGATTGATGTTGAGGTGAGACCTTTTCACTCCCGCAAAGTAAAATTTCTTCGCCACCGAGCCATCCGGGTTGGATTCGACCAGGCTGGTTGAACCCATCTCTATGACCCCATCGGTATGACCCCAGGAATAGCCGCCTATTGCGGCAAAATCAGGCACGGTGGAAGAAGCGACGTCGGTATTTAAATCCCAGAGCGTTCTGCTGTCCGGTCTCAGTTCCGCCGCTGCCCTGGGGA
>Ga0315291_10004079_pt1 | contig 18717 bp, 11 predicted proteins | sample YL17G12_20_MG_FD_203070 | JGI IMG/M metagenome (GOLD analysis project Ga0315291, IMG submission 203070) | Sediment microbial communities from Yellowstone Lake, YNP, Wyoming, USA - YL17G12_20 | ecosystem: Environmental > Aquatic > Freshwater > Lake > Sediment | place: USA: Wyoming | collected...
TTCAGCTTCGACTTGATATTCTTTTGCCACCGCTTTGACTAGTTCTTTAATTGGAATCGGTTTCTTTATTTCTTTTAGATGCGAATAATCATAGGCTGGCAACTCCCTTTGTTTCAATATATTTTCGGAAACCCATGCCACAAAACTATCAGTTCCCAATAGAGCATTTGCTATTGCTTCTTTTAATGGATTGTTTAGATCCAATGCTACCCCCTTCAACACAAAATCCCTGTACGCTGCCCTGCCCCTCTTACCATCCCCTCCCATATAGGCCAATACCATGTCATAACGCATAAAATCATGCCGCGCGCTCGACCTAATATAACCGAGGAAACTGCTCCAATAATACTCCCCCAATATTCCAATCTTTTTTTCAAGCGGAAGATTCTGATACTTCTCTAACCGCACAGGATTTAAATGAATGTAGCGGCTTAGTTCCAACAAGTATTTATCTGCTTCGATTAGAATAGCCTTGTATCGACCTTGGTAGAGATGCCCTACTCTGTTGTGGCGGAGGTTGTAGTAGGTGGTATACGCTGTGTTAAAGCGCTGCATAAATCTACCCAGATTTGCCTCTAATGTCCTCAGCAAGAAATGGAAGTGGTTGCCCATCAATACGTAGCAATGCATTTCCACATTGAATAATGCTATACTCTCTCTTAAGATCTGGAGAAATCTTTTCCGATCTTTATTATCGCTAAAGATGTTTGTCCTCTGGTTCCCTCGAGAGGTCACATGGTACCATGCATTGTGGTATTCTATTCTTAAAGGCCTAACCATGTGCATCAGGTTACCAGCCTCAAATAATATTGTCAACTTAGAACTTCGGGTCTGACCCCGAATGATCCTTCACAAACACGGGCAGAGGATGTATATTTATCCCACTATGCAAGACCAGTCCTCACGCACGCTGCATACCGTAATTTTCTTAACCGCCCTCGCCCTGACTGCGGCCCTCTACTCCTACACCATCTTCAGCAACTTCTGCATGGACCAGGACACGCTGAACTACGTGACCTCCCTCGAGCCGCTCAAGGGAAAGTTGACCTTCCTCAATTGTATCGGAATCAAGGGATGGTTCGCAAAGTTTCACCTTTTCATGTTTTCACTCGTGTACCTCATCACCAAGGCCTATTCCTTCTGGGGGGGATTGGATTATCTCATCGGATTCAAGATATGCACGCTCATCTGCGCCCTTCTCACTATCCTGCTCCTTTTCTTTATCTGCAAGACGACGATGAGCCGATTCTCCATAATGATGGTGACCAGTTTCATGCCGATCTATGTGCTCGGCTACTCGTGGCTGATCACCACCTGCGACGACAACCCCCTGGCCAACTTCTTCAACCTCCTCTTCCTGACCTGCCTCCTCATTGCGACCGGCGCCATCGCGCAGGCAAAATGCGAGAAGCATTGCTACCGGTGGGCGTTTCTCACGGGCCTGGCAGCGGGGCTCAGCATGGCGTCGCACCTCAAGAATATCGTGGCGCTGCCCGTCATCCTCGCCCTGGTCGTCGTGAAGCCTCCCTCCGTGCGCTCGCGGCTCCGCATCGCCGCGGCGGGGATCCTGGGGCTCGTCCTCACGTTCGGCCTCATGTACTGCCTCTACTGGATCCAGAGCACCGGCGAGCCGGTCTCCTCGAAGCTCGATTTCTGGGTATTCCACCGCGTCCCGGGCAGGTTCTATCTCACGCCGCCACGGTGCCCTCTCAAAGACCAACTCACACTGGCATTCGTGGGGATCCGATCGAGCCTCTACACGTTCCAGGAACTCATTATCAACACCAATCTCTTTGACAGGGATATCCTCGGGCACCTCATCGTCGCTCTCTTTTTCGCGATCTACTTTGCCTCTGTCTTTAAAATGTGGAAGAGCCGCGCGGTCAAAATCCTCTTCGCCCTCTTCCTCTGCGACGCCGGCCACTCATTCCTCTACGACTCATGGGTCGTCGAACGCTGGGACTCCTTCACGCTGCCCGTCTTCATCACCATCGGCATCTACTGGGACTCCGTCATGCAGGGGCAGCGTGGCGCGCGGACGCCGCTTCAGAGGATGCGCTTCTCCGCCCTGATGCTTCTGTTCTTCGGCACGCTCGTCTGGTCAAACATCAGGAACACCTGGCTCCTCATCGGCATCACCAGCAACCGTATCCCCTACCTCCCCTCCGCTGTACCATGGCCCTATGCCAACAAGTTCTATTTCTACTTCGACCAGAGGGGGTTTTACGATCTAGCGAAGAGGATGGACGGTTTCTTTGACGAAGGGGCCTGGTTTCTCTCCCCCAACTTCATGCAGGGGCCGCGCGCCCATGTCTACGGCATCCTCGACCAGTACCTCACCCTCTATTCGAAAAACTATCGGAATCGCCTGATAGAAAATCCAAATATAATCGGCGAGCTCGTGAATCAGGGAAGGCTGAAAAGGATACTCTACCTCGACACAGTGAAGGTCCCATTCTACATAGGCACCGCAAAAACGCGCATCATCTTCGACCCTGCCATGACAAAGATTGTATACGAGAACAGCCAGATCGTGCTGAAAGAAGCGAGGTTCCAGCCGCCTGGCAGATGACCTTCTCCCGTCCCTCTCAATAGGAAGGACGCCATCCTTTATTCCATATGATGGTGGCAGCCAGCACCCCGAGAACTGACAACATACACCCCTGATAGAAAAGGGGCGGTATATAGCGTAGACTGATCTTCTTATCAGATGGGCTCACTGGCAGCGCGATGAGGCCGCCTCTCGAAAACAACGGCCTCCCCTCATCAGCTCTCCAGCCGGGATCGTATCGCTGATTCAGCACCAGCACATCCGGACCAGAGAGCTCCAGTCCGTAGCACAATCTGTTCGGGCTCCAGACAAGCGTGGCGACTTTCCCCCTCCCCTGTGCGAGCCACACCTCCCCCCGGTGGCCTGGTTCATCGAAGGCCTTCACGCTCACCGGCGGCAGATCGAATCCGTCGTAGTTATTGATCAAGCCCTCGTTCTGAAGAAAGCAGAGGAACGAGCGAGGCCCCTGCTGCTCCTCTTTGGGAAGTCGCACCTGGCGGAAGAGCCCTGACCTCTTAGGCTTAAGTGGCGCAGTGGTAGACACGGTGCTGTAGATCGGTGCCGACACGAGCATAAGATCCATCACTACAGCTGCGGTAGCTATCCCTAACGTTATGGTGAGCGCCCATGCCCATTCTCTGTGAAGCACACGCACCAATTCCTCCAGTCGCGAAACAGCCATAGCGCTCATCAGCGCAAGGCAGAATATCAATACCACCCGGAACCTCACGGGGTCATGAAGGGATGCAAACATAGGAATTCGATGTATCCAGTGCCATGGTGACATCACCCCGTAATCACCAAACATGAGGGCGAAAAATAGCAGTGCCATAATCCCCACAGGGAGGGATCGCTTGCGCACAAGAAAAGGCGCGCTCATGGCGAGGAGTGCCGGAAGCACCCCGACGTAGGCTCCATATTCCCACCACCCAAGCCAGGCGCCTGTAAAGTCGGTCTTGCTTATCTGGTCGCGCCCGAAGAAGATGCGCGGTAACGACGCCCACGGGAGCACCGGCTCTCTCCAAAATGTCGGTCTCGGATTCCTTGAGAGAAACTCCGTCAGCGGGAGAAGCTTAACCCCGCTCAGTGCCAACCCGAGTACGAGGGTGATGAGGATGACGATCATCGACGCACACCGCCTCTCAATAATAGCCTCGAGAAGCGCAAAAAGCGAAAGGGAGAGAAGCGCATACGGTACCGGATATATGCCTCCCTCGAAGATCATGAGGGCAAGCACCAGGCCTCCCCCCACGCACCAGCGCATATCCTCACGCCCCCTTTCATAAAAAAGGAGCAGCCAGGGGAGATAGGCAAAGGGGATGAATTCGTCATGCCAGTGCGACATATAGAGCGGGTACCAGCTGCTGAACATGTAGACGAAGGCACATAGAAAAGGTGCGAATCGCCCCGGCGCGAGACGCCTCCCGAGCAGATACCCTCCACAGAGTCCCACCCAGAGAACTAAAAGAATGCGCAGCTCAGGCCCGACTACCGGCCCAAAGGCCACGGTAAGCATAAAGGCAGGGGACATAAATGAGGAAATGGGATACGCGAAACATGGTACTCCTCCTGATGCCCATGGATTCCAGAAGGGGAATTGGTGATACTTTAAGAGAGTGAGCCGTGGCACACCGGCAAGGAGAAAAGCCCGATGCCACACGTCTATACCCCATCCCCCCAGATGGAAGGCCGCAGGAAGCCACATAACAAATGAGAATGCCAGAAGAAGCTTTAGCGCGGCGGACGTTTTCATGACTGTTTCATCACAAGCGTCATCCACTATCGCCCCTGCTGTAGAGGCGCCATCCCTCGACCTGCGTGCGACGCTTCATCCCTGTCCCTCTGGGCAGCGGCGGGGCATCCCAGCTTATCGAGGAGCGCGGCACGCTCGAGCAGGAGTTCCTTCCTTTGAGGCGAAGAAGCGATCGCACGTGACACATCCATAATGCGCACGAGCAGAGCAGCTCTCGCTTTGGTCTCCGGCTCCTCTGGCCTCACGGCGAGCGCGCGGAGGTGGATCTCGAGCGATTTCCGATACTCACCTCTCTCAACGAGAATCGCGGTGAGGTCGTTGCGCACGAGTGGATTCAGGGAATCCATTTGCAGGGACTTCTCAAAATAGGGGATCGCCGCCTCTCTGTCACCTGAACAGTCATAACTGTGCCCGATCACCGCGTACCTATAGGCGCTCTCCTCCGTTTTATAGAATGTGAATAGAAGAGCCATCGCACATGCGATTAAAATACAGAGCCACAGGAAAAGTATATCTGCCGATTTTAAAGGGGGTCGTTCTCTCACCGTTCTCATTCTCTTTCCCGTGGCAAGGAACAACGCACTACCGCCGCACAGAAGTGCGACCGGTGCCACCAGACTCACCCCGCGAGGACATCCCAGGAGCGTAAGCCAGTTCGGCCGCACATCGCCCCTGAGGATGGCCGGCAGTAGAAATTCCCTCACCGGATTCCAAAGGTGCTCATGCGCAGATGCCCCCCCCGCAGTGCCAACGAAATGAAAAGACACAGAGTAGGCGACAAGAATGCCGAGCACTATCCCGTATCCTCTCGGACCCCGCGCCATGAGCGAGGCGATCGGCAGTATGAAAAATGGAATCACAGGGACGAGAAATCGAGGACCATAGCCTGCACCGCCTGCCCATGCACCATATGAAGAGATAAGGAGCATATAGCCGAGGACAGAGCTGAGGCATAACCAGAAGAGTCTCTCCCTGCTCAAGCCGATGGAAGTTTCCATGCTATCCGCATCGGGACTTTTCCTCGCGAGTGAATACAACCCCGGTATCACCAGCAGCAAAAACGGTGAGACAAAGAACATGCCGCGGAAAGGGCTCACGAGCAGCATCAGAAACGGCATGAGCTTCGGCATCTGCACGCCGAACAGTCCCTGCGACTGAACCTCCCGCGCGATCGGCATCGCCTCGTGGGCATAGGGAAAGCTCATGATGTCGCCGAAGCACGCATAGTTGTAGAGGAGGACGAATAATACACCCGGGACGCACCCGAGGGCAAAAATGACGATATCTCCGGGGCGCCGGAAAGAGAGCACGGCAAAAATAAACATCACGCACAGAATGAGCATCACCTGGTAGTCAGCCGCGACCGCGAGCCCGCCCAGAACTCCGCCCCAGAAGAGCCGAACCGGCGACGCGGTGACACGGCGACACGGCGAAGGGGAGAGGGGGCGAGTCGGCGAATCGGCGAATCGGCGAATCGGCGGATCGGCCAGAATCGATTCCCGGCGCCATTTCAGAAGCGTGAGGAAACAGCAGAATAGCAGGACGGCAGCGAGCTGGTGCCCCACGAACTGAGTGCTGTAGGGGAATGCCATGGTCCCCAGGCTGTATCCGATGACGAGCAGATCGGCATACCATTCCGACGGCACGAAGCGGCAAAGGAATCCGTGCAGGAAAAGGGCCACGAGCACGCTCGGCAGTGAGATCACGCACACCTGCACCAGATAGAGGTAGATCCAGTCGGGAAGGGTAAAATACCTTCCGATCGTTTGCGACGCCACCCAGTATACGGGAACCCCGAGGAATGACGCGGCGGGAGCCTTCCCGCTGTAGTAATGGCCCTGATAGTACGCTGCGTCTATGCCGCCGAGGTAATACTTCTCTATGGCAAAGCTCTTATCGAGCGCGAGGCTCTTGGTGAGATAGAATCTGACGCTGGCGTTCGTGCTGAAATATTCCGGTGAGGTCGGTGGCACAAAATAGGCGTAGGACACTAGAACAATAAACCCGAGTGCAGCGCAATGCAGCATGCGTTTGGACTTCATGTCCATGCTTCCCCTTATCCCTTCAGGGCGCGAGGATAATACCCGCTACCCCTCTCTTTTTCTCATTTTCAGCCGCCCGCCCACAACCGTGAAAAAGATCGCGATGTACAGCAAAATGATATTAAAGATATTGATGTATGAGCTACCCTTACACCTGTAGTCCTTCGGCCTTATGGAAAGCCACACACTGTCGAGCCATCCTCTCCGCTCGCCGAATTCAACGCGATAATCGATACCGTTGGCGCGGCACCTCCTGACATTGATCTTCCCCTCGAGCATGTGGCCGTACTGGTCCCAATCCCTGCCCTGTCCGATCAAACGCGCCGTGATGGTATTGACCCCCCGTATCGAGCAAAGATAATTGACGACGGTCGCCCTAAAGCCACTCTCCCGCAATGACTCATACGTGAGGGGGTATGAGATACCCCACCAGAAGCTGTAGAGTTTATTCCCGTCACCCCGATAGGGGCCCCATGCGCGATTCGCGAGCCGGATTAAGAAGTAGGAATCCCCTGACACACGAACGGCGTCACCCGGCTTTAGGCCGGTAAACTGCAGCTCATACTCCGCTCTGGTTCCATACCAATCCAGGGTAGATGCAGGTTCAAGCACGGTGTTGCAATTCACCACCTCAGTGAGCCCATTGTCAGGATAGGAGAAGGGATTCCCTGTGAAACGCATGCTGAAGAACGAGAGCCCCCAGAGTAAAAGGAGCGCGCCGCAGAACAGGCGTATGAATGTCAGGCTGATCTCTCTTGAAAGTACTCCGGCATTCTGCCTTCCACCTTGTGCTGGCAGATATATCCACACGAAGAGAGCGGACGCAAGGAGATAGAGATATCCCCAGACGTACAGGGAGATCGGTTCCTTGAGCCTCTCCCAGAATACCAAGGCTCCAGGACCGATCGACATGAAACTGAGCGGGTTAAGGAGCGAATAACTCCCGTTCATCTCTTCATCAAAAAGATAAAAGAAGGCGAGAATAATCGCGTAAGCAGCATTTGCGAAGATGAGCGCCCCTTTTCTTCTGGCCAGCACGGCAAACGGTATTACAAAGATAAAATATTGCGGAGCGTTTTTCACAGAGAAAAGCAGGAGAAGAGTGAAGTAGAGCCCCATCGAACGAAATAGTGTGATCTTGCGGAAAAAAACGAGGAGCCCTGCCACCAGAACAAGAACGATGGCCATCCATTGAAACGCAAGGTCCGCGCCCGCAAACAGCCGCCTGAGGAACCAGGCATATATCCCTTCTCCCTGTGCCGTCATCGCGATATGATTCAACCCGAAACGGGAGACGTAGCTGTGGCCAACCGCGCCGGCGTACGTCTTCGCCCACCCTATATTGCACAGCCACGGGATTTCTGGGAGCATAAAGAAAAAAGCGGCGCTCGTGTAGAAAATAGCCTTGTCCACAGCACGGCTTCGCCTGTCGAACAGGAACAGGGGGAGTAGCAGAAGCGGGAAGGCCTTGATGCTCACCGCGACAGCCCAGCTCAGGCCTGCCAGAATTTTCGAGGGTGCGCCTCTTGCATTATAGAGGGCCAGCCCGGTGATCATCAGAAACAGGACCGTCGCGTCTGATTGCACATGGTAATGGATGGCGAATATGGCAACCGGATTAAAGGCGAGCATGATAAACCACCATGGGGAGGACCCGGTTCTGCGGTTGTGAAAAATTGTCACCACGATATACGAACAGGCAATCCAGCTGACTGCATGAATACACTTCGCACACGTCGTGAGAGGGATATCACATAGACATGACAGCAGATGGGGGATGGCGAGGACACTGAACGACGCGCTGAAATAATGGCAGCGCCCGCTCGGCATCCCAAACACATACTGGCTGTAATAGCTAAAAAAGTTGGCCCCGTCGACACCGGTATAGTTATGGAATGCCAGAACGAAATGAAAGAGGATAGCCCCCCACACAAAAGGCGTGAGTGAGGCATTATTCTTCACGGGTTCCATCTTTCTCGCACCTTTCTCCCCCGCACAGCATCTCTCTCACGGATGACTTACCGCCTTCTGAAAATAAAAAAATCTTCGATCTCCTTCTCGAGGGCGTAGTTTTCCGCGATGAATTTCTCTATACCCGGATATCTCCTGAGGCTTCTCAACGAATCGTCGTCCGTACCGATGGCCCACGGAGCAGGATCATTTCTCAGGATGAGAATGAGCTTCGGCCTTCCCCGGATCAGGTCCCCGAGGAGCTCATCACCGAAGCGAGCCGGCGTCCATCCGCAGCGCAGGGGAAAATTGTGGATATAGCGTGAGACGTGCGGCCTTCTGGCAAGATAGTACACGAGCGTCTCGCAGCCCCAGATAAACACAGGCTCGTCCGGTCCTGTGTTATTCCTGATATAATCTGCCACAACAAGGTCAGCGGGTAATGAAAAATCATCGGAGGTGAAGCGGACATTCATGTAATAATCACGTAACCCCTTCCCGTAGAAGACCCTGGCGAGCAGCGCACGCGCGCTGTCCATGTACGTTTTTATACAGTAGAGATTGTACCTCCTGTTTACGGTGAGAAAGGGAACCGCGAGGGCCAGTATCAGCACCAAGACTGCCGCACGCCTCATTAGGGGAGTGATCCCTCTCGTGAAGAGGGAACCAAGTGCGAGCGATGCCCCCACCGATAGGGGGGCCGCAAGGGGGGCGAAATGGTAGATGTAGAACTTGTTCTGCACGTATAGATTCACCAGGGCAGCGAGGGCCCATAGGGCAATCAGATTCACGCGGCCATCGCATTTCCCCTCTTTCACCGTCAAGGCGTAGCCGACCAGCGCAAGGATCGCGATGCTCACAAAGCTGAAGTGCGAGCTGAAGATATCACTCAGGTGCAATATGCCGGCAACAGTGGCAGGCGTCGCCCCAACACGTCCATACTCCCTCGCCCACGTGAATTCCGTATAGAGAAACTCTCCCCACGCTCCCGACAGGTAGAGGTAGAGTGCGCAGCCCCCCGCACAGAGAATAAACCCTCCCATCATGGAGGCGAGCCCTCGAAACGTTGTCGCACTCCTCCCCTTCCCTATCAGCAGCACCACCATGCAGACGGGGAGCATCACTCCCATCGGATATCTGAAACAAGAAGCCGCTCCCACGAGCACCCCTTCCATCAACGACAGGAGAAAAATCCTTTGCTGCTCGAGCGTGCGCATCAGGAGGAGCACCGCGAGCGCCAGGGGGAGATTGAGAAAATCGTCAGGCTGTGCAGTATTCCACCACCCTCTGCTTGCATAGGCAACCACATAGATACAACCTGCGATGAGTGCCGTCACACCGCTTTTCGAAAGGCGCCGTGCGATCATGAAAAGCACCACCGCAGTGGCGATCTGCCAGAAGAGGTCCAGCCATCGTACCGCGTGCATGGAATAACCAAACAGAAACTCGCTCAGCGCATACACGTAATAAATCGCGGGGGGCTTCGTATCCCAGAAGTCCCTGAACGGGACGGCACCGCCGAGCACGAGATGGCCCGCGTGGGCAAACATCCCCTGATCCCTGCCGGGTGGATATACAAGCGACGGCGCCAAAACGAGAAAGGAGAACACTCCCAGCATAATAAGCGGCAGACGCGATATCTTTACGGATTGTGATACGGGTGCGTTCACACCAATGCCTTTCGCCCACACAGGCTCGCCCGGGCAAAGAATATTCTGTTATAATCCATGGGCAAGTCAATTATAATAATACTACAAGCGCTTCGGCCCGGAAATTCAAAACGACGCAGACACAGATTTTACGCTCACGATAGCCGTCGCACCCAGGCTTACACCACATGGACAGGGCATTACGAGAAAACGCTCTCATCACAGGAATCCTCATTCTCGCAGCTTTTGCCCGATTATTTCTCCTCGGGGATTATCTGCCAGGGTGCTCCGCTGACGAGGCATCTATCGCCTATGATGCCTACTCCATTCTGCACACGGGCAAAGATCGCTACGGGGCGCCGCTACCGATCTATGCCCAGGGTTTCAATACATGGGGCGCCAACCTCCACTGTTATCTGGTGGTACCCGCAATCGCTCTCTTCGGGCTAAACGAGTTTGCAGCTCGATTCCCTGCCGCGTTTTTAGGGATTTTAACGGTGTGGCTTACGTACCTTGTGGTCAAGCGGCGTCTCGATCCTTCTGCGGCCCTCTGGGCGGCTCTTCTCCTTGCCGTCGCCCCCTGGCACATCCACCTCAGCCGGAATTGTACTGAAATTTCACTCGAGCCATTTTTTCTCATGCTGGCTCTCTATCTTTTTTTCCTGGGCATCGAGCGCAAGAGCTTATTTCTGCCATTCAGTGCGGCATCGTTCGGGCTGGCGTTCTATACGTATTATCCCTCCCGCATTTTTGTGCCGCTTGCGGCAATCGGCGTGCTTCTCATCTACCGGACAGAGCTTTCACAGCGCAAAGGGGCTTTACTCGTGGCCATCGCTGTCGCCTCCATTATCCTCCTGCCCACGATCGTCTTTGCCATCCGCGAACCTCAGTATTTCTTCCTCAGGTACCACCAAATTGCACTCAAGACCGGAGGAAGATCCACGGCAGGCGCGCTACTCCTTTTTTTCAAGAACTATTTCGCGCACCTCTCTCCGGTATTCCTCTTTTTGAAAGGAGACGCCAACGTGCGGAACGCCCCTCAGGGATTCGGCCAGCTCTACCTCTTCGAATTACCCCTCGTTGTCACCGGGATCATCGCCTGCATCCGCAGATGGAAGAATCCCGACGCGCGTTTCCTCATCTTCTGGCTTCTCACATACCCAATCCCCGCAAGCCTCACTACGGAGGGCATACCGCACGCGACACGGACAGTGACCGCCATCCCCCTCTACCAGATACTCTCAGCGATAGGGATTTACTGTGTGCGGGGATGGTCAAAAAAGCTCGTCGGGACGAAGCGTCGGCTCGGGTATGCAGGACTGCGCATCTTCCTTGTGTTCGCGATTGCAAATGTATGCATTTTTTCCCATCACTACTTCTTGCGGTGGCGGATCTACTCTGCTCGCTCGCTGGACTACGGATGGAGGAAAGCGATGGAATATGCCATCGCGGAAGAGGGGAAATACGACAGGATCGTCCTCACCGTTCTCTCTATCGGGCCGCCGACGATGTTCCCCCCCTTTTACCTCCATTACGATCCTGCAGAGTATCAGCGTTCAAAACTTGAAAAGTCGAAATATCAGTTCGTCACCCCAGAGGTCATGCGTGGGCTCTTTTACACCCTAAAGGGGAGAACTCTTTACGTAGTACGAGAAGAAGAACTTCGTGGTGTGGCACCAAGGAAGATCATTTACTTCCCTGATGGCGGAGTTGCATTTAAAGTTATTGAGAATGTCAATTGAGCCACCGTGCGCTCCTGACGCTATGAATACGCACAGATTGGAAAAGGTACTTCTTGGTTGTATCGTGCTCCTTGCTGCATGCAGCAGATTTCTTCACCTCGATCAGATCCCCCCGGGCCTCTACTCGGACGAGGCATCAGGGGCTTACGATGCCTACTCGATCATGCTTACGGGGAGGGATCGTTACGGTGTCTTGTTGCCCCTGTATAGCAGGGGCTTTGACTTCTGGTGGGCAGCGCTCATGTGCTACCTCTCAATCCCGCCAATTGCGCTCTGGGGATTGAATGAGTTTGCCGCGCGCTTTTCCGTCGCACTGCTGGGGCTTCTCACGGTATGGCTCACCTATCTGCTGGTCAAAGAGCGTCTCAACTCCACCGCGGCTCTCTGGGCAGCTTTCCTTCTTGCCATTGCCCCGTGGCACATTCACAATAGCCGATACCTCAACGACATTACCCCCTTCACCTTCTTCTTTATCCTCGGACTGCTTTTCTTCGTGAGGGGACTGGATCGAAGGAATTGCTATTTTTATCTCAGCGCACTGTCATTTGCACTATCCTTTTATACGTATATCGTCTCCCGCATATTCATACCTCTCGCGTGCCTTGGCCTGCTGTTCATATACAAAAAGGAGCTCACCCACCACAGGAGGAGCATCATACAGAGTCTGGCGATATTTCTTCTGCTCCTCATCCCCACCTTTTCTTTCGCGATACGCGAACCAGGCCATTTCTTCCTTCGGTACAGCCAAATACCCCTTACGGCGCACGGGGGGTCTTATGTGCGGGCGGGGCTCTCGTTCTGCAAAAACTACCTGTTGCACCTTTCTCCCGTATTCCTCTTTTTTAAAGGCGATGCCAACTGGTGAAACTTTCCGCAGGGGTTCGGGCAGCTCTACCTGTTCGAGATGCCCCTTGTCGTCATCGGGATCATCTCATGTATCCGCTCATGGAAGAATCCCGACGCGCGGTTTCTCATCTTCTGGCTCCTCACCTACGGCATCCCAGCAAGCCTTACCGTGGAGAATATTCCCCACGGACTGCGCGCTGCTACGGCGATCCCACTCTATGAGATACTCTCGGCGATAGGCATTTACTGCGCGTGCGGGTGGCTGCGATCACTGGCCGGATGGAAACGGCGCATGGGCCTTCTGGGGGCCTGGCTTTTTGCGGTTTGCGCCGCGGCGAACGTGTATATCTTTTTCCACCACTACGTCTACCGCTATCCGGTGTATGCTGCTCACTCGTGGGATTACGGCTGGAGGGAGGCAATGGAGTACGCAATATCTGTTGAGAACGACTATGACCATGTCGTCCTTACGGTCCTATCGGTTGGGACCCCTACCATGTATCCGCCTTTCTACCTGCGCTACGATCCTGCCGAGTATCAACGCTCGAAACTGGGGAAGTCAAAGTACCAGTTTGTGACGCCCGAGGTCATGCCAGGACTCTTTACCACACTGAAGGGACGGACACTGTACCTGGTGAGAGAGCAGGAGCTCCGCGGTATTCCCCCTCTCAAAATCATTCGATTCCCGGACGGAAGGATTGCGTTTAAGATAATTGAGAGGGTCAATTGAGCGGACGGAGCCTGGCGCGCGAGCAGGCGGCCCGCCAGATAAGATACGACGCCAGAATCACCAGTGCCCCTAACGTCACGCGTGCGCCCAGAGTAAACGATCGAGGCTCATAGCGAAATACCACCGTGTGCGCCCCCGCTTCAAGTGCAACCGCCCTGAATGCATAGTTTGCGCGCACTATCTCCCGCCGCCGGCCATCGACATATGCGTTCCATCCGGGATAATAGACATCGCTCAGGACAAGCACGCCTGCAGCGGGGAGCGTCGCCCTGATGACGACCTCGCGCGGGAGCGAGCTCACCATCCCAACCTGCGGTGCCGGTCCCTTACCCATCCTCCCGGGCAGCGTCACACCGGGATTTTTCTCAAGGATGACCTCTCGGGCGAAGTCGAAATGCTCGCTCAATTCGAGAAGGATTCTCTTCCGATCGGAGATTATCCTGGCTTCATGGACCACATACGCGCGCGGGGTGGGTGCCTCTCGCTCGTAGATGCGCACCCCGCTGCCCGCAAAACTCGGCCTGTAGCCCGCACGCATGAAATCCTGCTCCGCGGGAAGGATGAGATACCGCAGGCCGAGCACCTCCAGCATCGGCGTGACCGCATTGATCGAAAAACTGAGCTGCGTTTCCGAGGAGACGCCCTGTGAGAAATCCACATACTCCTTGTAACTTCCCACGTTCGTCGTCTCATACCCATCCAGTGCATATATCCCCTCGCTCATATTCTGATTTGCCCCGGGTACCGCAATATTGGGGGCGAGGATTCTGAAGGCCGAACGGTCAGACGTAAAAAAATCAGCCACTCCCCTGGGCCAGTAGCAGGACGAGAGCGGGCTCACCATGATGTACTTCGAACCGTAGTGCCAGAGGTCGGTGAGAGAGATGCAGAGGATGAGCGCGCCCACAATCGCCGGCCACTGTTTCTTGCGCGTTGCAATCAAGACAACAGAAGATGATATTCCCAGCCAGATGGCAGCAGTGAGCATGCCTCTCCACGCGACGTGGTAGGTGGCGCGTATCAGCTGGATGTCTGCGGGATGGGGCGGAGGAGTCCCCTCAAAACCCCTCGCTGCGCGATAACGTAATGCCGCCTGCCAGAGAGAGGAGCGTTCCCCTCCAGTGGCAGCCATGACCATACAGAGCAGCAGCACCAGAATGGCCCCCGCGAGCACTGCGCCGCCGAAGACCAAGAGCTGGATTCTCTTATCCGCCACGCGGCGGGTGACACAGTGACACCCATAGCCCGCGAGGATGGCGAGAGAAAATGTGGTCAGGAATATGAATTTAGCCTGGCCTCTGAAAAGCGTGAACCCGGGGACGTAATAATACAGAATTTTGAAAAGCGGCGAATAGGCTCCGAACGCCAGGAGGAGTGAGAAGAGCGCCAGTCCTGAAAAGAAGCAGGTGTAGCGATCCCGGTTGATCAATGCCCCTATCAGAGCAAGTATGAGCGGAAGAATGCCCACGTAGGCGCAGGTCTCCCAGAGGAGCCACCTCCCCCAATAGCGTACCGCGTGCATGTCGCCGAAGAAGCCAGGAATGATGAGCGTGATGGCATTCTCCGGCGGGAACGAGACATCGCTCACTGCCTTCGGATCACGAAGCAACGTGCGACTTGAGTGAGCGGTGAATTCCATACTCGGAAATAGCTGGATCGCAGAAAGCGCAACGCCCGCGACAAGGATAATCGCGAGGCCTGCGCACATATATCCGAGAGGCGATACGCTTTTCGCATCATGGCAGTCAAGGAGCGCCCGGAATACCAGGTATAACACCAGCGCCCCCATGCAATAAATCATATATTGTGGATGGCCCGCGAGAATCTGGATTGAGAGCACGCAGCCGAGGAGAACGTAATAGATGACCTTTTTCTGGCGAAGCGCCAGCTCTGCCAGCAAGAGGGAGAGGGGGAACCAGGGCAACGGATTGAATATATGGCCCGGAAAAAGCTGGACGAGGTACGGCCCCGAGAAGATAAAGGCGAGCGCGGAAACAAGGGCGCTCACACGATCTCCGAGAAGGTACCGCACAAATACGTAGGTGAGCACACCCGTGAGAAAATAATGGAGTGCGATAGAGTAGTTAATCGCGATCTGGACCGGGAGAAACAGGAAGACAGCGTTGAGGGGATAAAACATTGCCGAATGCCAGTTGGCGACAAAGGGGGTGCCACAGAAGTTATAGGGATTCCAAAGCGGAACCGTCCCCTTTTTGAGGAGGCCGAAGCCGAAGAGCCTCCAGGGATAAATGCTATGGGTGAGATCAAAAAAGACCGGATGGCTGAGGATCAGATCTACGCTTACCAGCGCTTTTCTAAACAAGGCAGCCGTCAGCAACAGGAGGATAAGAACACAGTGCCGGTCTCTCAGGCCGGCGATGCCGCTCCTATGGTCATTCATGGAACTCCTCGCATAAGAGTCGCTTTTTACGGTATGGTATCACAATCCACCACATTGTAGGCGTGCAATATGCGCGCGCTTCATATATAGTATGAGCGAGGGGATCACCGGGGGCACGCACGAACGAGACCCGCACATATCAGGGAGCCGTTCCCTTTGAGAGAAGATGTGATGAGTACCTTTAATAACAATAGATATCCTTACCTTGAAGAGGAGTACGCAGGGCTTTTAAAACAGCTCCCCCAGAACACCTCGGCGGCCCAGATGATGGTACTCGATGTCGCATGCGGCATGGGTACCATATCCCTCGCGATACAGAATAAGGGATACACGGTGTGGGGGATCGACGAGAACCGAGAGGCGGCATCCATTGCCGCAGGAAGAATTGCGAGGGTCATCAACGCCGATCTGACCAATTTATCCGAGATCGGGCGTCACCTCGGGGAACGGAAATTTGACTTTATCATATTCTCGCACATCATTGAACACCTCTACGACCCGCTCGCCACAATCAACTGCTATCTTCCTTTCTTAAAAGATACTGGCCGCTTGATCGTCTCGGTGCCAAACGTGGCGGTATGGAGCAACAGGATTAAACTGCTGTTCGGCAACTTCACGTATACGGATACCGGGATCATGGACAGGACCCATATCAGGTTTTTCACCCTCCGCTCTGCAACCGCGCTGCTTCGGGCAAGCGGCTGCTCGATCGTCGCGGTGGATTACACCCCGTATTTTACCAGAGCACTTCTCCCGCTTATAAAGAGGATGTTTCACCTGGACAGTTCAATCAGGTACAACGACCGAAGGAAGATATTGGATTCCCGGGCGTACAGATGGTACATGAGATACATTTACCCCGTAGAGTATTGTGTGGGGTATCTGCGAAAACCGCTGTTCGCCTATGACTTCATCATTGTGGCGAAAAAGGAGCGAACCTAGCGTCCTGTCAGACGATCCTTCCGTCAACCATCCTCAGGTGCCGATGGGCTATGGCCGCGAGGGCCTCATTGTGCGTGACGATGACGAAGGTCTGGCCGGAGCGCGCATTGAGCTCCGCGATCAGCTGGTGGAGCTCGGCGCTCGTGCGCATGTCGAGGTTCCCGGTCGGCTCGTCGGCGAGCACCAGGCTCGGCTCGTTCATCAGGGCACGCGCGATGGCAACACGCTGCTGCTCGCCGCCGGAGAGCTCGGCCGGCTTGTGCCGTATGCGATCTTTCAACCCCACGAGCCCCAGGAGCTCCTCGGCCCGACGCGCACGCTCAGCCCCGCGGGCAAGCTTCCCCTCTGCGTAGACCAGGGCGGGCATGAGGACATTCTCGAGGGCGGTGAATTCCGGCAGGAGATGGTAGAATTGGAATACAAAACCGATGCGGAGATTCCTGAGCCTCGCGCGTGCGTTCTCCGAGAGCAGGAACAGATCCTGCCCCTCGAGCAGCACGCTGCCGCTGTCCGGGCGGTCGAGCGCCCCCATCAGGTGCAGGAGGGTGCTCTTCCCGACTCCCGAAGGCCCCACGATGGAGAGTATCTCGCCACGGGATATGGCCAGGTCAATCCCCTTGAGCACATGCACCTGCGTCTCCCCGCTCAGGTAAGACTTGTGGAGCCCCCGCACCGCGAAGAACGGCGTCTCATGGATGCCGGGTTCAACGCCGTGACGGTTACTCATAGCGCAGCGCCTCCACCGGGTCGAGCCGCGATGCCTGCCACGCCGGGTAGAGCGCCGCAGCCGTGCTCAGGGCGATGGCGATGGCGGCGGTCAGGGCGATCCTGAGCCACGACAGTTCCACGGGGATCCTGTCCAAATAATAGATATCGCTCTTGAACAGCTGGAATCCGGTGAGCCAGCCGATGAAATCCGCGATCGGGTTGATGGAATCCGCAAAGAGGTATCCCACCGCCACGCCGATGAGCGCGCCCGTGACACCGATGAGCGCCCCCTCCATCGTGAAGATGCTCATGATGCTGCGCGGCCTCACGCCGATCGCCTTGAGGATGCCGATATCCTTCGTCTTCTCCATCACCACCATGATCATGGTGCTCGCGATGTTGAGGGCGGCGACGAGCACGATGAGGGCGACGATAAAAAACATGACCTTCTTCTCCATCCTCACCGCGGCGAAGAGGTTGGGGTTCTTCTCCATCCAGCTCTTGATCAGATAGGGGTGAGGGAATGCCTTCTTGAGTTCTCGCTCGACCCCGCGCGTCACATCCAGGTCTTTAATCTTCACGCTCACCCCGTGGACCACGCCGTCGAATCGGAAGAGCTTCTGCGCGGTGTCCAGGTCAACGTAGACAAGCGAGGAATCGTACTCGTACATTCCGGAGTCAAAGATACCGGCGACCACCCGATCGAGGACGATGGGGACAGGCCCCGCCGGGGTCTGCACCTCAACGGGAGAGACGATCTTGACCTCATCGCCCACGTCAAATCCCATATCCTTAGCGAGCTCCTCTCCCACGATGATCCCGCTCCCCGATTCGAGGAGATTCCCCCGCGCGATATACTTCCTGAGCGCCGTCGCCCTCCCCTCGCGCACGGGATCAATTCCCTTCACGACCACACCGCGCGCCTGCCGCGCACCCCTGATGATCACCTGGCCGAGGATGTACGGCGCTGCGGCGACCACGTCCGGGAGCTGTTCGGCGTTCCTGATCACATCCCCGTATCCCCGCATCGCCGGCCTCACCTCGATCGTGAGCTCGGAGTACACGCCGATCACCTTCTCCTTCATCTCGCGCTCAAACCCGCTCATCACCGCGAGCACCACGATGAGCGCCATCACCCCGAGCGCCACGCCCGCCAGCGATATCAGGGTGATAAAGGAGATGAAGCGATGCTTGCGCTTCGCCTTGAGATACCTGAACCCCACGAACAGTTCGAATGGGAGATTCATAGTTCTTGCCGCGGATTCGCGCGGATGAACGCAGATCGGAGACGGTTGAAGGTTTAACCTGATCTATTCACCAACCGCTGATAGTGTGCCTACCCGTCTTCAACGTTTTTATCCACGGATTGCACGGATTGTACAGATTAAAAGAAACTATCAAAA
>Ga0315291_10004082_pt1 | contig 18703 bp, 29 predicted proteins | sample YL17G12_20_MG_FD_203070 | JGI IMG/M metagenome (GOLD analysis project Ga0315291, IMG submission 203070) | Sediment microbial communities from Yellowstone Lake, YNP, Wyoming, USA - YL17G12_20 | ecosystem: Environmental > Aquatic > Freshwater > Lake > Sediment | place: USA: Wyoming | collected...
GCACCCTCTAGGTCTGCATCCCGTAAATATGCACCCCGTAAGTCTGCACCCCGTAAGTTTGCACCCTGTAAGTCTGCATCCCGTAAGTCTGCACCCCGTAAGTTTGCACCCTGTAAGTCTGCACCCCGTAAGTCTGCACCCTGTAAGTATGCATGCTGTTTAACGGCTTCGGTTAGTACGTTTTTTATGGAATTATCCTCTTTTCCAAATTTAAAGAGCAATTTCCCATAAATGGTTTTAATTTGAATTGTTGTTTTCATCTTTAGCGGGTTTTATAAAATGAAAAAGTATATCCTACACCAAATTCAGTATATGACATCCAATTAACTATATCACTGTGAAAAAACATTGTAGCATGTTGCATCTGAATTCGTAATCCCAAATTACAACCTATATTGGTAGTTTCCTCTATTTTTGCATAACTCTGTCCTGGTTGTAGATTTTCCTCAGGCCAAGGTCTGGGATGTGAGTTATAAACCAAGTCAGTGGTTACCATAAAGTGAGTTAAACCATTTTCAAGCAAGTGGCCTAATGTAATAATGCTCCCTATGCAATATTTCCTTTCCCATTCATAACTATTGTAGTCTAAATCAGGTTTAATGGTTTGAGAGAATGATGCAGATAAACCGAAAGGGATGTTTAAAACAGGTTCTTGAAATAGATAATCATACTTTAATCCCAGTGCGTAATTGTGACGATTCAGGGTTAAAGACACAGCGTTGGGATATAAACCTTTATTCTCATTTTTCCATTGCTGTGCATCCAAATAGGAGCCATAATATTATCATAATTCCTAAAATTACTAATATCCAAAAGGTTCTTTTACATCCTTGAGTATCTTTATAAGTATCATAATAATTTTCAGGATCTTCCATTTTTATATTTATTTTATGTATGATTTGTTTCTTTTCTTACCTATTTCAAATACCCGATCAGCAGATGTTGCCAGAGTTTCAACGTGAGTATTGATTATGAATTGAATCCCTAACTTATCTGATACCTCTTTGATCATAGTAGAAGCTCTTTCCTGGTAGTTCTCGCTTACGAAACGGAAAGGTTCATCGAGAATGATTACATTCCTAATACGAGGATGTAACATACTCCAAGCAGCTATCCTCAAAGAGAATGAAGTGATATCAACCACTCCCAATCCTGAAGCCTCAAGGGGATCAATTTCATTCTCTTCCCTTATGAATAGCAGATCACATTCAGTCTTATTTCTTCGCTGAACAAAATTGACCTTCAGCTGATAAGGATCAGGGAAGACAGCTTCCAAAGCCAGTGAAGCTATATCACTGATATGGAACTGTAATTGTTGTTGAGTTTTGAGTCCTACTTCTCTTATCACTTCACGAGCCAGTTCGTGTCTATGCAAATCTCTGCGGAGGGAAACTAAGTTTCCTCTTAGTGTTCTCAGATGGCTCATTAGTTGATTCCTTTGACCTTTCTGTTGTTCGAGTCTGTTTCTCAGTTCTTGTATGTTCATTCTACTTTGTACTTTTCTTCAATTTCAGTAGAGCGGGTTTTAATCTCATCGTCAAGGTCTTTGATTTCCTTGTTCATCTTTTCGAGTTTCTTATCAGCTTCCTCAAGAGTCTTGCATCCCCAAGTCTCTTTAAGTTGAGTCATCATACTCTTCCTTTGTCCGGAGAGTTCAGCTACCGTAGTCTTTGCGGTATCTATCTTTTGCTTTAACTCCAGAAGTTTTTCTTCATCCACGGCCATGGTCTATATTTTTTAGATTCAAGTTTATGTTCTTCAAGTTTCAATACAAATTCTCTTCCATCAACACAAAAGCTTATATTAAATTGATCCAGTTTTTTCTGATGTATAAACTTCGCGGTTTGTTGAGTCAGAGCTGCCATAATTTCAACTATTTCATTATCCGGTTCCATTTTCCTTATTTATTAATTGTTTCAGATAGGTATCCACGATGTTCTCTATGAATGAACTGAATGATCTTCGTTCTTTCTTAGCCTGTTGCTTTGCCAGCTTTACTATCTTTTCATCAATAGAAATGCTTTTGTTTATTTTAGTCATGGTGTTTAAAATAAGAAAGAGGAGTCACCTCCTCTTTCAGTTATACCTGAATCATACTCAGGACTTCCTGGTCCATAGCAGCCTGGAATAATTCCTCAGCCGTTTCTGGAATCTTTTCTTGTTTTTCAACTCCAGTAAGGAAGGCTACGATTGATCCATCGTATCCGGATAGGTAGAAAACATTTTTTACCCCTCCATATGTTTCAAACTTTTCACCAGTTCCCTTACCATAGTAAGTTGATTGCAAATTCCAAAGTATAATCTTAAAATTATCTACGTAATCATTCGAGAAGCCTTCCTGTCTCAGTCTGGTCAAAGCCTGATCTACGTTAGTAATCTGTAGCATTTTGGTAGGATTGAACTCTCCATCAGATATACAAAGTATACCAGTTGGGAAGTCTGATTCAGGAACTCCCTGCCTTTTGATCTTTATAAAGAGGTCTATAACAGACTGAAAATCGGTACTACCAACATAACTTGAATGATCGTTCAGCCACTTCTCTACAGGAGTGTTTCCTTTCCAGGTATGCATCTGAGCGGTAGAGTTGAACTCAATCCAGCTATTAGCAAATGACCCAGTCAAGAACTCACTGAAATATAGAGCCAAAGCCTTAGCAGTATCATAACAAGTGATTCCATTACCAATCGAATTGGAATCCATAGAGCTTGAGGTATCACGAACCACAATCAGATTGGATCCAGTTTTGACTCCTTTCTTCCCAACTTCAACTAATCCATAGAATTGCTTGTTGATGGTATCAACCAGATACTTCTTCATATTCTGCTTGACCTTACTCATCAGTTCATGCACATAACCGGTAAATTTGGCTACTGGCTGAGCTTCAATCCATTTCTGGTATCTTTCTTCAAGTCCATGGTTTTCAATGAACTTAGAGGAAACCATAAGAGATAAGGCTCTGCCATGTACTGAAGAAAAGTCAATTGCATCAAATAGTTTCTGCGATATCAGTTTCTGCCAAGTATGAGCATTCCCACTGGTTTTGAGCTTTCGATATTCTTTATAAGTTATATCCATCTTACTGCAGATGAACTTTCCTATGATTGTATCTGCCTGGCTCTGAAGAGTAGTACATTTACTTCTTGCTTTGATCTGAGGAAGATATTTCTTCACCAGGTTTGAAGTATTTGGATTCTCTAATCCTACCATGATCAGATTTGCAAATTCATCCCAGTTCAGCTTTTTATTATCCCATCCATTATACTCAAGATCATACTGGAGCATCAGGAAGATATCCTTCCAGGATCCAACAGATATGAATAGACGAATGTTCTTCCAGAAAGTCTCAGGAGCATTAATATGTACCCAGATCATTCGCATAATACCTTCATACTTCAGACCGGCTCCCCTCTGAGTAGTACTGGTTTTAAATCCAGTGAATAAAGAGACCACTCTTGTGATCAAACGTATGAAGAATATAAAGCATACGGTTAGTAATTGATTCTGTGACCAGAGTAGTTGAGTATCGGCTGATATATCAGAGAAGCTTCTCTGCTCTTTATATGAACCAAGTTTACCAAACTGATCTACAAAATCATTCCCAGTAGTAGCATACTTTTTAGCATAGTTACCAGACAGAGTTTCTGCTGATTTTTTGAGTCCCGCATTGACAAATGAGTTAGAAGAAACAGCCTTCTTTTTAGAAGGAGTTTCAAAAAGCGAAGTTTGTTTTTGAGTAAACATAATTAGAAATATTTAGTGAAACATAAGATTAGAAAGAACAGGGCACAGTCGTTTCACTCCTTTTCAATGGTAGGGGTTGATTTAGTAGTTTGCTGTTTGTACCCTTGTCAGGTTCCAGTTTTTTTCTTTTAACATAAAGATTTTTAAATTGCTGTTTGGAACCTTATCAGGATTGCGTCTCTTTGCAGATTCTTGCTCTACCGACTGAGCTACGGTACTGGGCGTTTTCACGTACATTACCGATGGGATTCGAACCCACGACCCAGAATTCCAGTTGCTTTTAATTGCTGTTGCAATCCTTATCAGATGACTGTTTGTTTTTGAAACCAATTTTCAATTTTTTTAAATTGCTGTTAGTCATCTTATCAGGATAGTTGAGGGATTTGAACCCTTTCGTCGTAAGATTATTAATCTATTGATTTAACCACATGGTTCATTGCTGTTACTATCCTTATCAGAAGCCCTTGGGTAAACCATTACCTTGAACTCGATGTCGGTTTACTTTTTAATTTGCTGCAAGGCTCCTTATTATAATGAATCAATATTTCAAAGAACTAAGGTCAAAGATATATATTATTTTTTAATATATTCTAATATTTTTTAATATATTTTTGATCTGAACTAAATTTATTTTTTAATTGGTTGATTTTCAATAGCCTTATAAACTAACTCCATTATCTTATCATTTATCTTGTTTTTAGCTTTGAACCTCTCAAGATTATCCTCAAAGGATAACTCTGTTTCCCACTCGTCATCTAACTTGCTAATGAATGCAGAAATACGGTTATCTCTTTGTTCGGTTACATCTATGTGCTCCCGGCTTATCACTCCGTCTAATACTGGAAGATAATACCATTCAATAGTCCCATCTTTAAAGCATAATGCTACTCTTGGTTTATAATTAATTTGATCTGCAGCTTGCCTTGTGATAGGACCAGGATTGACTAATACTCGACCTTCATAACTAGTTGTAAAACTCTGATGGTTATCACCAGTAAGAATAAGATTGAACTGAGGATATTTCATTAATATTCCTTGAGCTTGTCCTACTGATGCCCCTGGGAAAGGAATATTGATATAGGTCATGTGATGCCAAACTAAGACTCTTACCGACCAGTGATCATCTGTATTAGATATTATATGATATGATGGTTTAGCGGCTAAACCATCTGGATCTTGTCCATAATGATAACCAGGTAGGACCTTCAATCTATCAGCAGATTCCAAGGTTCGTAATCCGCTTTTATGCCTTAATTCCCAGTTGTGCTGAGGAAGATCATGTTGACCATAGACTGTATTAAATCCTTCAGGTAAATATAGAATTGCTGACGTTAGTAAAGAAGGTGAAGCCTTCCAGTGATGAAATAGATCACCGGCATGTAATATAGGGCATTTATACTTAGCCTGCAAGGTTCTGATATTCTCTACGGCTTTCCATTGTTCATAATTCCAATCACCGGTAAAACAGGTAGGAGTATCTTCCCGGAGGTGCCAGTCACTCGTTAAGATGAATATAGGTCTTCTTTCATTATGTTTCGTTCTTTCCATATCTACATCCAAAAATTATACCATTTCTTTTTTTCTTGCATAGTAATATTTATTTGCAGATCCTCATTTTGTAGTAAGGCTTCAAGTAATTTAGCGTTAGTTCCAATAGCATCTTGCACTTGTTGAAGTTCTTCTTTTGTGTCTACTTCAACTTCAAAGATCACTTTAATTCTTTTCATTACTTATCTTTCCAGGTATGTTCATTAATTATATGATAAATAGAATCCTCTGAAACTCCAAACATTTCTGATAGTTGTTTCTGAGTTGTTTTATAAGGATCATATATTTGTCTAATTTTTAAAACATCCTCTTCAGTTAATTTTGCATTGGGGGCTTTTGGTCTTGTTCCAAATTTCTTCTTTCTTTCCTCATTTTCTGCATGACTTTCCCATAGTAAATTACTTAATCTATTATTGGTTCTATCATTATCTAAATGACTTGCTTCTTTTCCCGGAGGGCAAGGCCCTATAAAAGCTTCTAATACCAATCGAGCTACACTTTTATTTACTGGATCTTTCCCTCCTTTCTTATCATATAAGGAAATTCTTTTGTATCCGTCTTGATCTAAACTCTGTTCTTTTAATTTAAAATCCGTTCCCACATGAGTAGCATCATGGTAATAAGAACCAATTCTACCAATAGAACTAACACAATACAGTAATTCATACCCTTCTATTGGTTTCCATTTTTCAACATCTTGTCCACATAAAACACAAACTTCAGGAAAGTTCTTTTTAAAGTATTCCTCATCTTTTATTAAAGTATTTGATCCTTCATCTATTTGACTATCAAGTATTTTGATCCTTCGTAATAGAGCGGTAAGTTCGGCAAACAATTTTATTTTATCTCTACGTTGATTAAGAGATACTAATAATCCAACTACTTTACCTTCAAGAAGTGCCAAAGTTTTCTTTTCTTCAATCTGTTCGTCAATCCAATCAAGGGCTTGGATCTTTAAAGATAGATCATGTCTGGTATTTCGTTTATATCTAACATCATGGATTTTATCTATCACTTGACTTACCTCATCCGCTATAACAAGGATATCTGATTCCTTTTCAATTTTAGTCTCTACTTCATCAAGACTCTCAATCAGATTTCGTAGAGAGTCTTTTCTATTGATCAAGCGGATAAATTCATTGCCCCGAACTTCTAATACTTCAACATCAGCTTCATACATATCCAAATGATCAAACTTAGTGAGTTCTTCAGTAGCATCTTCTATTTGTTTGATGAGTCCCGTAGCTGATTTGTCTTTAGTGGCTGGGGAACCTATCGTAGAAGTCAGATCACGGATCCAAGAATTGATGTTGGTCAATCCAATATCAATCTTATCAAGCTTGGCAATTCTATTGAAATAGATAGCTCTTTCACCAGGAGTCTGACTCAACAAAAAGGGTTGATCAATTTGTTTCTGAAAGTTTACTTCACTTATATCAAGAAGTTGATTTACTTCTGGGGGAACTGAAAGACCAAAGGCTTTGAATACCATATCTTTTCTACCTGATATCCCCAATTTATAAATATCTTCCTTATCTTTGGATCTGATCACTATCCCTTCTGGGGTTACCAATTCAACAGATGTAGGTCCTCCCCACCAAGATTTGACAGTAGTTCCTGAAGGGCGGTTCCATATAACCCATCTGATAGAACGAAGCATTGCTGATTTTCCCATATCGGAATCACCAACAATAACATTCACTCCAGGATGGAATACAAAATGCCCTTCTTCCCAACTCTGGAAATTATAAATATCGAGTTCTGTTATCATCTAAAAATACTTTTTTAGTATGCACTATTCCATCAGAATGATTCGGATCCAAACACATCGGTATTATCCATCTCAGGTTTGGAATTATTTTTCGGGTATAGAAAGTATCAACCCCTACTATTACTACTTCTTCATCAGTCATTGATTTTACTGAACTAAATTCAGCAGATTGAGCTTTAAAGAAGTCTACGTACCAAACTCGGTCATTGACCCGAAGGAAATGTTTCCAATTAGGAACTACTAATCCGGCTTCCTCTTTGAATTCTCTTACTATGGCTTGTAATGGGCTTTCTCCTGGTTCAATTTTACCACCTACTCCATTTAACAATCCTACCTGCCACTCAGGTTTATTCTTTTTTATAAGAACTACAAAAGTATTCTCTGGATTAAATAATAACCCACATACATATCTGTTCATTTGAATTCAGGAGGGTTCGTTTTGAATCTTTCTTCCATTGGCTCAAATAACCACTTTATGTGCGCCAGAAGTTCACTAATAGATGGAGCATGATTAGTGATTATTTCTCCTACTACGTTAGTATGGTTTTGTCTTAGAAACATAACTACGTATTTAGTAGTCCAACTTTTTATTAGGTAATCATTACCGGCTAAAGTTGAAGCATCTATCAAATTAGCCTCTATTGAATCTATTACTATTTTCATCTTTTCATATATTTAAGTATCTGACTTTGTTTACTTGCTACATAATGAACAGCTAAAGCATCAGCTACAGCTTCATCAAAGTATTTTACTTTTTGCCAAGCCACTTCGTATACTCGATCTATTGCTTCAATCATATCATCCTTTGTGGCGGCTTTCTTTCCCAGTAGAGCTTTTTTACTATCTTGTTCAGAATAATACTCAATGGGAATCTGAAGGCATTCACCTATGGCGGCTAATATTCCGGTTACTATTCCTATCATTACGGCGGCACTGGCATTCTGACTCCCGTGAGGTGATTCAGATACGATGTAATTGATTTTGTATTTGGTTATAATACGAAGTAGCTCCTGAACTATTTCTATGGCTCTCCTGGTTCGATCATCTGATACCCTTACCCGAGTTTTCTTATGTTCAGGTTTAGTTTGGATACATCCGATAGCCAGAACTTCTCCTTTACCATTCAAAACTGCCCATCCCCAAGCCGTGAAGCTGGGATCATTTGTTAGTATTCTCGGTTCGTTCGATCGTTCCATTCTTTTCCTCCTTTCTCATTTGCCATTTACGAGCAACTCTCCTTCGCCAACGAAAGAACTCTTTTAGTCCATTACCAAGCCACCACCGAAAAGGATGGGCTTTCTTGAAAAGGTATTCCTCTTTTGTATAGGCTTTACCTTTCATTTTTCCGATTTGTACTTTTACTGACATTATCTTTTTGGTTTACGTTCTACTTTAAAAGCCATTTCTCTTTCTTCCCAAAGGTTAATCACTTCCTCTTTGAGGACTGATTCAAGTTTATCCTCCTCAATTATTTTGATAGCCTCATTCATGGACTTATCCAAAGACTCCCCTCCAAGAGTATAAGTGCTATATTTGGAGTAATCTTTAATGAACTGAAGATTTTCCCTGATATCATCAATTCCATAATCAAATATGATAGTAACAGGAGCGGTATGAAAAGGTTCCCAGATAGATGACTTGAATACTTCTACTTCAATCCTGACTCCTATGATCTTAGAAATATCCTTCCCTTTGAAGGTCTTTTCAACTTTATGTCTCTTAGTGATTTGAGTTTTCAAACGAACACTTGAGTAGAAACCTATGGCTTCACCTCCAGAAGTAGTATACTTTGAATAAGCCATCGGATCCATATTCTGACGAATCTGGTTACTACAAACCATTAAGTAGTTCTTATCTTTGATGATTCTACAAGTTTTTCGAGTACCTTCACTGAACTCTTTGGCTCTGCGAGCTCCCATCTTATCACCTTTCTTTGGATCCATTTCCATATCAGTAGAAAGGGCAGCAAGAGAATCTGCAAATATTCCATTTACTGCTTTTGGATCCTTAGGAGCCCAATTATGAATTGGATCAAATATTTCGGGGACCGTGTCAGGGATATGATAAGTCCCTTCAGGTAACTCCAAACCGAATAATTTTGCAAATGTGGGATTGATTCTCGCTTCGGGGTCGTGAAAGATAATATCACCTCCGAGACGTTGGACCCCACCAGCGATTTCAGAAAGGAACACAGTTTTTCCTGAACCACTGGGTCCAAAGATTTCCACCAGAATTCCTCCTGGAAGTCCCCCTCCATGAAGTCTTCCTCCTGAAAGTGCAAGATCAAGTAAGGTTGATCCTGTACTGATAACGGTTCCAAAATTACCATCTAATTCCTCCTTCTTTTCGATTGGTTTATTAACTCTTTCTCTAACTTGTTTGCTCAATGGAGTTGATTTCTTTCCTCTCACTACAGTCATTTCTGAATAGATTTTAGTATCTTATCTACATTTTCCTCACTTATCCCTCTGGATAATAACTCAACATGAACCTTCTCCTTATACTCTTCAAAGGACCAGTAAGGAGGTTGTTTTTTATCTATCTTCCATTGGGCGCTTAATCTTTGGCTTATCCTATCCAAAAGAACTTTTTCAGATTCCTTCGCTCGACTATTAGCCACCCATTTTTCTAAGATGGATTGCATAATTGAGGATTTAGTCACTGCATCTGCAAGTGACTTGAGAGTAAGGTATGAATCAATATAAGTGGGAAAATATCCACCTATATTCCTTTTCATTCCCTTACGCTCAACTTTCACTTTTAGTAGAGGCATATTTCCTATTTTTTACTGGCTTCAAAGCAATCGTCATAGACCTTACAAGTATCGCAAGCCTTATATTTCTCAAAATCAACTCCGAACTTATAACCAGCTGGACATTTACCATCCCCTTTCGTTTCAGGTTCTTCTTTTGCTGCTCCTCTACTTACTCTACGAGGAGGTTCTTTCTCTTCCTCTTTTTCCTCAACAGGAGCTGATCTTCTGTTCCTAACAGGAGGTTCTTCCTTTTCTTCAGCCGGAGCTGATCTTCTGCTACGAGTCGGAGGCTCCTTCTCTTCCTCCTTCTCCTCCTCTTCTTTGGCAGCCCCTCCTCTACGATATTTTGAATGAGATTCCTCTGGTTCTTCTTTCTCCTCTTTATGACTTCGGCGAGTTTCTTTTGGATCATCGTCATCGTCATCACCGGCTTCCTTTAAAGATCCTCCATCCTCTTCACCAAAGAATAGGGCAGCAATTTCATTATAAGAAAGAACTTTCAGAACTGTATCCAAATCAGCTACATCATCAAGGATCCCTTTATCGTAAGCTTCCCGGTCTTCAAAAGTGATATCCTTTACTTCAGGATAGGAATTATCACTGATTGCTTTCCATTTCAGTTTGAGTACAAGAGTCTTACCTTCATCCAGATCAGGGAAGATTCCATTGTCAGGATTATCAAGTAGCTCATCATTGAGAGCGCTTTGGAATAGATAGTCCGACATATTCCAAAGATAGATTTTTTCATCAAGTTTTTCACTACCAATAGGAATGACATTATATAAACTCCTTTCCTTTGGATATAAGAGTTTAAATTCATCTTTGTGTGCCCCTTCCTTAATCCTCTTTACTCGATACTCACATATCGGACATTTCTTACCGAAAGTGGTAGGACAAATGATTGACTCATTTCCTGATGGTCCTAATTCATTATGCACCTTAATTGCCTTACGATACCATTCACTTCCTACGGTAGCAATATCCCTTTCGTCATCACGATCGAGATGATGAGGATCTGATACTATGTAAGGTATGATATCCAGCCTTAACGTTTTAAGACCATCCTCAAGAGTCATCAGACTGAAACCTTGCGGTATATTCAGATATCCGACTCCCTTGCGAGATTCTTTTTGTTTGTGAACATTTCCTACTACCTTGTCTCGGAAACTACTCTTCTTTTCTTTCATAAAAATGTGGTTTAAAGTTTTTAAAATGTTTATTAATTTGATCCAACCATCCTTTCATTTGGACGCGGCTGAGTAAATAAATGAGTATTAATAGGGCAATTGTCCCTAATAAATACCCTATTATGATTTTGGTTATCATCTTCCTCTTTTAAAAGTTACAGTTTGATTCGCCTTCGTTTGTTTAGCTGTTCGTTCCTCATGAAGATCACGAGGCATTCTGGGACCAGCAAAATACTGAAGCCCCATAAGTCTTCCCAGATTCTCTAAAGCATCTTTCCTGGTTTCCATAGCTTTCACTGCTCCATATGCCACATCAGATTCAAAGCGAGCTTTTATAAAGTTATTAATGGCTTCCTTATAATCTGGTTGCATAGGAATTGTATTCTCTACTACTTTATCAGTGATCTTTTCAATCCCGAACCTATCTGGAAAGGATCTTATTTCCTTATCCAATTCAGCTTTAACGAGTTCCAAAGCTTCTTTAGCCTTATCCATTTCCAATCGACATTGAGCAGCATGTCGAGCATACTTCATCATTAACGATGGTTGATCCAACCACTCTACATCAAGTGAGGATTCATCAATTTTTATGTCATCTTCGTAATTCATTTTTTCTTTTCCTCCGGAAGCATTACATTAATATTCTGTTTATTCAATCGGTTGGCTTCAAGTATTGGAAGATTAGTTTCTGTCGGAACATATATTACGGTCTTGTCAATATTAGCTCCCGCTACATCTGTTATCCATAACCAAAGTAAATAATCCTCATTTTCTTTTAAACTACTTCCAATAATTTGATTAGCTATTGCCACTCCTACCGCCCTTGTACTATCTGCCATCTTTTCATAATGAGCCGCTTCATACTTAGCTTGTGATTCCTGAACTCTGATTTGTCGGTTTTGAGTAGCTTTTGCTAACTCTGCCTTACCTTCCAAATTCTGTTGATAAACTTTGTAGCGAGGGCATCCTATCATCCCAACTACAATTAAAAAAATAATCAGTAGAATACATAATGTAATCCATCTGAAAGCTGTTGCTACTTCTCTTGCATCATCACTCATAGTTTTATTTGTTTTTAATTGGTTCCCAAGGTATAAATTTTTTATGTAAACTCTCTTTAAAAATAATAATTTTCTCAAGCCACTCAACATAGGATTTACTATCCCAGTCATAATCATAACCAGTATCCCTCTTATATATCAATCTTAAATCTATCAAAGAGAATACAGAAGTATTTCTTCTTATATACTTCCAATTTTTATTTTCCATTCTATAATGAACTATCTAATAACATTAATATTTCATCTCTTTCTTCCTTAGTATCAAATTTAAAAGCTTCACTATCTACCGTAGCTGATCTTGAGGCCTTAAAGTAAATTATTAGGTAAATATCTTCTCTTGGAGCATATCTTTTAATACTGCCTTTATGGACTCTGTGATTTAAAATTGTAATAAAGTTTTTCATAATCTTTAAGCTTTACATATTGAATAACAAGCATACGTTATCTGAATGAATCCTGAATCATAAGTAGGAGTCATAAATTCCTCCATTATTAACCCGAACAAAGGCTGATCAGTTCCTTTCAATAGAACTGCCTGGCAATATCCCAGGACAGCTCTACGTATACCTTCAGGTTCCTGATCTTTCAGACCTTCAAGTATCTTTGCTATCTGACTCCAAGGAGCTTTCTTTGATAGAGCTCTACATAACTCAATAGATTGGATCACTTCAGCTTCAGCCTTTTTAGCTGTTTCCAATCTATTCTCAGGGGTAGCAGATAAGACCACTTCAAGAATCTGCAATGCATTTCTTGGAAAACCTTTACTACTTCCTACTATCTGATCTAAAACATTATCTTCAAGTTCTTCACCTTCTTTGTGAGCAACTCTTCTTAGTAATTGTTTCAGTTCGGTTTCATTCAGAGGAAGCAATTGAAATTGAACGCATCTGCCTTTGATTGTAGCAATCAGCTTTTGTGGTTCAGTAGTACAAAGAATGAAGTATACATGGCTTGGAGTATCTTCCAGAATCTTCAGCAAAGCATTCTGTGCATCGTTAGTTAACTTGTGACATTCGTCGATCAGCCAAACTCTACATAAACCTTCAATAGGCATGAATTGACTATTGTTAATGATCTCACGAACAGTATCAATGCCTCTGAATGAAGCTGAATTGATTTCAACAAAATCTTCACCAACGCATCCAAGCATATTGGCGATAATTCTACCGACTGTCGTTTTGCCACAACCTGTCTGACCATGAAGTAAGAAGGTATGGGGGCAATCCTTTACTTTGCTAAAATGTAATAATCCCTCTAAGGAAGAAATAACATCAGCATTGCCCTTGACCTGGCTAAGATCGTATGGGCGGTATTTCAGATATAAACTCATGATTAATTTTATATATAATACAATTTATTTTTTTATCAAATTTTACTTTTCTCAGCCCAACTCGCATCAATTGGACAAGCCTCTATGTCTACATCCATCGGTACGATTAACCACTTCCAAGCATTCATTAAATCCTCAGTAGTAATTTTCCTTATAACTTTCTTCACATCTTCTAATTCACTTGGTAGAATATCGAGAATCATACTATCGTGAATCTGACCGATAAGTTTAGAATCAAACCCCCCAGCCTCCAGAGCTTTACTAACTTCAATAAATGACCAGAGTAAACAATGAAAGGCGGCTCCTTGAACTGGATAGTTAATGCTGTCATTTTTACCCATTATACCAGAACATCTGAATCCTGTTAATAGATCAATATATCCATACTTCTGATATAATCTATACCAAGTATCTTTCCAATTAGCATAGTCAGCAAATCTTCTTCCCCAGAAGTCAGCTTCAATCTTCTTTATATGATTTTCAAATTGACTTAACGAACTGATTCCTTTAGCTATAAGATGATCCCCTAAAGTGTAATTTGAAGTATCAATCTCAATTCCTTCGCCCCTATTCCATTTCCCATTTGGTAACTTACCCCAACTACAAGCCAGACTCGGAGCACAATTACCATAGTAGTCTCCATAGAATTCAGGAAAGACAAATCCGTTCTTTGCAGCTTGACGTAGGGTATAATGTTTTGATTTTTCATATTTATCAAGTAAAAAGATTTGGGCAGCCATATCACCATGCATATCATAATCACTACGTAGATACTTCAGCATAGTTTCATCTTTGTGATAACAAGCTGCTACTCTTACCTCAATCCCAGAATAATCAACTTCAATTAGTTGATGACCAGGACGAGGAAATAAAGCTCTACGTACAATCTGCATAGCGGTTTCATCCCTCTTTGGAATATTCTGAAAGTTAGGACTATCAGATGAGCTACGATAAGTCCTAACTATATGTAGGTTAAAAAAGGGATGTATATATCCATTTACTTGTTCTCTGGCAAAAGCATCTAAGTAGGTATCCCTGATCTTTTTAAGTTTCCTTACCTCAAGTAAAAGGTTAAGTTCTGGTATGTTCAAATTCAACAGAGCCTCCTCATTTGTTGATCCCTGACCAGAGTCAGTTTCACTTTCAACTTTGATCTTCTTAATATCGTAGATATAGTGAGCAAGTTGTTCATTTGAGTGAATATTCACTTTTCCTCTTGAAGTATGTTGCCAATGTTTGAAGAAGTTAGTAACTTTGAACTCATCCTCCAATCGGTCAATCTTTCTGGTTAGTCCAATCTTCTTAGCTTCAACATACTCCATATCAACTCTGATACCTTGTTGCTCTGCTTTACTAATAGCCAGAATTCCATCATGGAGTAATTTGTAAGCCTCGTATGTTCTGGGATTTATCTTCATTTTATTTTACAAAAAGCTGTAAATTTTTTATCTGCCACTACTGTCGAACTCAATCCATGTCTTTTACCAAGAGCCCCGCAATTAGAACATTGATAAATATCATAGCCTCCTTTTTCAGTGACAATACTTTTCTTCTTCCAATTATGTAAGATAGGTCCCTTTATAGAACTATTTCTTACATGAAGAATTTCTCTTGGATGTTCATTAGGTTTCAAACTATTGTTAAAACTCTCAACCACCCATCTACAATAATCAATTTCATCAACATCATCTTTCACCATAGCAGAAAACGATTCCGTCCAGGTTCTATTCGTTCCTACTTCTTTGATTAAGGCTTTGCAGTTTATTTGTTTCATAATAAATACATTAAAAAGGTAATATGTTTTCTGACTGTTTTTCATATAAGCGTAACTCATATATGGCATCTAAACCACAATACTGAAGCAACATATTTTTGCCTCCTTGTCGATCAAATACCTCCATAATTCGATTAATGTTATTGGCACTACTTGAATCCTTTGGCTTCAGAAAGTAATCAATTTCACTCGCATAGTCTACAATCCCAAAATTAACATACGTCTGGAATTTCAATCCAGTAATGCCTGGCCGATTATCAAGTACATGAGTAGCCAGCATAGTATCATGAGCCCAACCTATAACTGGTTGTCTTAATCTTACTACACTCCAGGCTTCTTCAAATTTCATGTTTTGAGCTACTTTCCAGATTTTGGGATTTGCTAATAGATCCAAGAACGGCATTCTTTCTTTCTTGGTTTCGGGCATCATAAATACATAGGCATGATCTCTTGAATCAGCAACTGAAGCGCAAATGATTCGGTGACCTTCAGCGTGAGGTTTCAATCCAGTTGTTTCGTAATCAATTGCTACAAACGAATGATCAGGTATATAATCCAGAACAGATAGATCCTCAATAACATCAATCTTTGGTTCAACGTAGACTGGGAATGGCTCCTTAGCTTTCTCAAAGGCTTGCTTCAGATCATCCACCCAAATTACCTTCTCTACTTTCCCTTCTGATCTTTCAACAAAACTGGGATGAAAGGTAGGACAGATCCAAGCTTTATAATCCTGGTCAGGAATCGCCCATCCCCTCCATTTCATTATTCCTCCCAGGTCTTTCTTCCATCTATGCCCGATCATTGAGTAAACGGCTGAATTACCTAGTAATACAATAACCTTTGGTTTATATTCAGATATAGCTCTTTGAACTATCGGGCGGCAGCATTCAATTTCAAAGTTAGTGGGAGGGCGATTATTCCCATCCTCATCAGTAGGACGACAATTGGCAGCATTGATATTTATACAATCCTCAAACAGATCAATTCCTAAAGCTCGGTAAGTCAATTCAAGTAGTTTACCTGTCTTACCTTGGAAAGGTTTCCCTCTTTCATCCTCTACCTCACCAGGAGCTTCACCAATGTTCATTATCTTCTTTTTGAAGTTTCCGAACGATGTCATCTTAGGGGACTTACAATCTTTATAAAGTTCACATGAGACACAAGAATAAGTCTTGCCATCAGGTCGTAGATTGGAAGTTCCCTCTTTTTTAGAGAAGAATCCTTCCATTATCCATTTCTTAATGTAGTTATATACTTCCAGCCCTCGCCTTCAAACTTTAATTTATTTGATGTTATTTCACATCCCTGAGTCTTACTTAGGATTCCTTTCAGAAGATATGGAGCAATAGAGAACATGATAGGATCCCCTTCATACCTCATATTTGTTTCCTCTTTGAACCATCCCGCCTCGGCTTTAGCTGATACCTTCAGTCGATTATTAGATACCGTTATATCAACTGATTCATCCAGGAGATGATCCCTTTTTGCAAAGATCATAGCCCTATCCAGAACTTCCTCAACAGTCTTTGGAAGAATTAACTTAGCTCCTTCTATTTTGAGGAAAGCCTTTGAACTTGGAAACTCTTCAGCGTATATTCTACAAGATATGATAGTTCCTTCTTCTGTTTGAAAATGCATCCATCCCGAACCTTCAGCAATTTTAGTTGGTTGAAGTTTCACCATCTCTACTGTTGACGTAGCAGGAAGTAAGAAAGTATCAACTGGCATTTCACTTGAAAGTTCAAAGTGAGCTATCCGATATCGGTCAGTTCCTTCAACATATCCCTCTTTATTCACATGAACTGCCGTATAGATAGGCATACTCATATCCTTTGAACAGGCACTCATTACGAACTTCATTCCTTCTACAAAGTTTTCAGGAAGGTCTTTCCACTTGGCTTTAGTTTCTAATTCTCTTTTTAAAGGAAGTTTGATTTCAGACTGAAGAGTTAGACCAGCTTTTGATCTTCCTGAAGTAATTATTATTTCATTGCCTTCTACCTCCAATTCAATTTCCTCGTCTTTGATCTTACTGAGGAATTTGTAAAGATTATCAGCTACCACTGCTCCTTCTAACTCAAGTCCTGGGACAGGATGGGCTATACTTATACGATCATTATAAGTTACCACCATTCCATTTATAAAAGCGAATGAAGTAACTTGTTCAATGATTTCCCGATTGGCGAGGCCTGGTTTTACTATTTCCAGAGCCCCTAACAAGTCTGATTTGATTATTTTCATGTTCTTTAACTATATCTAAAATTTCTGATTTAATAATAGCATCCATCCAAAAGAAACTGAATAGTCTCCTCCAGGTCTTAAATTTGTAACTCAATTCCCTTTCTTTACCAGGAACATTGGTTACTGTAAATCCTGCAGCCAGGTATATCTTCATTTGTCTTTACCTTTTCTTGGATCACATTGCCCTACTTCAACATATTGATTGAATAGATCATCACTGATCTCTTGGTATCGTATAAAGAAGAAACTAAGTAAACGTCGAGCTGCTCGTCTCTTTGTAAGACTCTTTCCGAGGCTTCTGTCAGAAAGCCAGGTGGCTAAGTATATTTTCATGCTTCTCTTTTTATTTCACCTTCCTTGATTGCATTTTTTCTATCGTAGTAGTATTTCAATTTTATATGAGGAACTCCTAACGATCTGAGTTTTGCGGTGGCTCTTTCGAGATGTTTGTGAGTTCCAATAAGGGCTCCTCTTTCCAAAGAGAATCCTCCTGTATTATCATGTTCAATAAATATTTTCATATACTTAGAATAAGCGTTCAACCTTAGTTTGAGATTCAAAAGACCAAGGCCACTCAGGTAAGCTACTTTCAAGATCAAGGAAATACATAATATTCATTTCATCTCTGAGCTGGTATTTATTCGATATTCCAGGTTCAAGTATAATCTCTACCTGACGAATACCATCAGTGATATCTGCTTTTTTATCATTCCATCTTTCATTCTCCATCAACTTGTAAGTTTCAGGAACATTCTTGAATTCAGACTCACCTAACTTGTATTTTTTCTCGTCGAGATACTTTAAAATGATATTCCTTTCCATAATGGAGTAAGTAGAAATATGCTTACCTTCATCATCTTTGGTAGGATTTTGATTTGAAACATTTACTTTGAAGCACTGAGCATCGTAGGTCCATTTCCCACCTCTGAATCTGGGGACTAATACTGCTCCATGCCTTCCAGTCAAGACCCAAGATGTTGAATCAACTGAATACCATGGATATCTTAACATAAGATCAAGGGCAGTTAGACCAAATCCATGAATCTTACATTTAGGTAATCTATCTGGGGTATCACAAATGATCTCAAATAGAGAATCAAGCCAGAAGGTTAACTGATTATTACTTCCTCCTACTAATCCTCCAAGACAAATATAATCATACTTGCCTAAGTATTTGTAGAAATATTCCAAATCTTCACCGGCATGGAAAACTGGTAGAGGCTTTAATCCCGCCTTTTCCATATACTTCTGATTCTTCCAAGTTCCTTCTGCATCACCTATAACATCTAAG
>Ga0315291_10004083_pt1 | contig 18702 bp, 15 predicted proteins | sample YL17G12_20_MG_FD_203070 | JGI IMG/M metagenome (GOLD analysis project Ga0315291, IMG submission 203070) | Sediment microbial communities from Yellowstone Lake, YNP, Wyoming, USA - YL17G12_20 | ecosystem: Environmental > Aquatic > Freshwater > Lake > Sediment | place: USA: Wyoming | collected...
CTTTTTCTAGCCCCATTGCACTTAGTTTATTTCTTAAAAATTCTGCATCAACTAAATATGCAGACACAATTTCATGTTCCCTATTCTCTGAATTTTTATATAAACAGTTTATTTTACCTAAATCATTAAGCATGATACTAATCTCTAGTAATGTCTTTATATTAACTTCCCCAATTTTTTCTTGCAATCCTCTTTCGATTTCTGGATAAAGTCCAGTATCTTTTAGAATAGTTTCTAATCGCCCGAGAAAAGCAGTTCTTGTTTTTAAAGTATGAGTCAGTAAACCATATTGATGCCATTTTTTCATTCTTCCGTCGAAGAAATCAGGATTTTCTGCATATTCTGGAATGTTATTATCTTTTGCTATTCTTTTAATAATTTCTGGTAATTGTTCTGAAAGAGAATTTGAAATTTCTCCAAATTTTTTATATTTTTTATCTTCTTTAAGACTTATGAATGCGGGCCTGTTATTTCTATATGATTCCCAAAAAGAATTTATAGTTTCTTCTGAATCTCTTGGATAAAAGCTTTTTACATTTTTTAATAAACTCATAAGACCTTTAGCATCAATTTCTGAGTGTGTTGGTCCTTGAAGAGGATAATCTGCATAACCAATAAGTTTTACATTAACATTTTGTTGATCTATATCTAACTTCACCTGTTCAAAAGGTCTTTCTATTAGAAAAGGAGTTATTGTATACACCCAGGGCTTAAGTCCTTCTAAAGCCATCCCAGAAGCAACACTAATCATACTTTGTTCACATAAACCAATATTAATAAAACGGTCAGGAAATTTTTCTTTGTATTCATCAAAAATTTGATAACCAATATCTCCAACTAAAAGTAAAACATCTTTATCTCTTTCTGCGAGTTCGACCATCAATTTTCCAAATATTCTTCTCATTTTAATTCTTCATATGCTTGTTTAACTCTCTCGGATCTTGCTTTTCTCGCATGCCATTCTGGATTATTTTCCATATAACTTACCCCCTTTCCTTTTATTGTGTGAGCAATTATTGCTAGAGGTTTTCCATTATAAGTCTGATTTAAAACATCAATTAACTCCGGAAAGGAATGCCCATTAACTTCTGAGGCATACCAACCAAATACATCAAACTTCTTAGCAAGATTGTTTAGAGATAAAATATTTTCCAATCTATCCAATGCTTGGATTTTATTGTAGTCTATAATTGCAATGAGATTATCTAATTTATGCTGAGAAGCAATTAGCGATGATTCCCAAGTTGTTCCTTCCTGGCACTCCCCATCTCCTAAAAGAACATAGATTTTACCTTTCTGCCTTTTAAATTTTCTGGCTATAGCCATTCCAACCCCGATAGGCAAGCCATGCCCTAAACTTCCAGTAGTGCAACAAATTCCATTTTCAATATCTATGTCTGGATGAGTACTCACTTTTGGGTTATATCCTCTTTCTTTTAATAATAGATACATTGGATAAGAACAATGCCCCTTGCTTAGAATAAATTTATCCTCCTTTTTCATTATAACATCATAGAGCGAAATAATTATCTCTATCATTGAAAAAGATCCTCCAAGATGAGCCTCCCCTGTTTTAACAGATAAATCCAGGACCTTTCTTCTCAATTCTCTCGCTTTAATCTCTAAATTTTCCATTTTAATTATGCTATCATCCAATAATAATCTCCTTTATATTTGCATTCATTAAAAAATTTTATCCATTCCCCAACACTTTTTACTGTTTCTGCAGTCAATACCCAATTTTTCATTCTTTCTTTTTCTTCAGGAGTTCTATATGCATCAACCTCTATAAACATATTTTTGGGGTTTCTGCAAACACGATTCATTTCCTGAATTGCCTTTTTCATTTTGTCTTCGGTTAAATTATGAAGAGTAGTTATTGATAATACTGCATCAAAAGATTTATCAGGCCAAGGAAGATATTCTGCGCTTCCAATTATCATATGAGGAAGAATTGTTCTTCTTGCTCTTTCTTCCAGGTTATCTGCTTCCTCTTTTTTATATCCTTGTTTTATGAGGCAATTTGCATAACCATCCATTGCTTTGTTTACTGCATATCGAGAAATATCTATTCCTGCAACTTTAATTCCCGGAAGCATTTCCTGCAAATCAAATAATAAGAATCCTTTTGCACAACCCACATCTAAAACAGAACTTCTGTTATTTATGTGGTATAATTTTTTTAATTTTTCAACCACACTTCTCCATCTCCCATCGTAATAATATCCCCCATATCCATTAATTCTTTCTCCATCAAAAAAATCTTGATCATATCTCTTAGCTATTATCTTATTTTCTTCTTTTCTCCATCCCGGCTTGATTATTCTTTCCGTTTTTGGAGAATTTTCCCGCAGATTAATTTCGCGCATTTTAAACAGCATTCTTTTTATTTTATAAATCTTTATGTGAAATATTATATTATCTAAAAATAGTTTTATCTAAATAGCATATATCCATTATAAAAATTTTTATATACTCCAAATTTTATTTTAACTAGTTAAAAATGGAAGATACTCAAATAATACTTAAAAAAGGGCTTAAATCTTTGGCTGATAGGCTTAATCTTGCAGATTTGTCACAATCTCTGTGTTTTCCAAAATATTTTGAAGTGGAAACAATAAGAGCATGCAATGCGAAATGTACCATGTGTACAGTAAATCAGTGGGAAGGCAAGAATGGCAGGATGTCAGATAGTTTGTTCTGCAAGATTTCAGAAGAAATGAGTCATTATTCAGACTGGATAAATTCAGTCTGTCTTTCAAGAAATGGTGAGCCTCTTATAGACAAAAATATTACTGATAAAATTCGAATTCTTAAGGATTATGGCATAAGAGATGTAACTTTTTCTACTAATGCTTCCCTGTTAGATGAATATAAATCTATTCAATTGATAGAGTCAGGACTTGATGATATAAGATTTTCTATAGATGGCACAACAAAGAAAACATTTGAATCTATACGAAAAGGATTAAATTTTGAAGAGGTTCGGGAAAACTGCCTTAGGTTTATTAGACTGAGAAACGAAAGAGGCCAAACTCCTCGTATAAGAGTAAGGATGGTTTTGCAAAAAGGAAATCTGCATGAAGAATCTGCATGGAAAGAATTTTGGAAAGCCAGAGTTTCAGAAAATGACATTGTTTATTCTAAAGCAATAAATAGCTGGGGAAATCAGTTGCCTTCTTATAAAACTGCCAATGTAGAGAAATATTCCTGTACGCCTTGTATCTCTCCTTGGTCTACAATGATAATACATTTCGACGGAAAAGTTCCATTATGTGGATGTGATTTTAACAACACAATAAATCTTGGAGATGTAAACAATTATTCAATAAAAGAAATTTGGCAATCAGAAAATTTCAATAAAATTAGGGAGATGCACTCTTCAGGAAAGCGCAATGACATTCCGCTCTGCCCCGGATGCAATGTATGGGATATTGAAGAAAAAAAAGTTTATAAGAATATAGGAGAATAACATGAAACTAATTATTGGAGGCTCGGGATATATTGGCAGGAATCTTTTTGAGTATTTTTTAGGTAAAAATGAGCCTGTTACCGCAACATATCATAATTCAAAGAGAGAAAACATGATTTATTTTGATTTAGAGAATCCTAAACTTGATAATCTTGGAATAGATTTTAAAAAAATTGATTCTGCATTTATCTGCTCAGCGATTACCCACCCCGATGAATGCAAAAGAAACGAAAAAAGTTCTTATGAATTGAACGTTAGAAGTACAAGAAATATAATCAAACAGTTATGGCAATTTAACATCTTGCCTGTTTGGTTTTCTTCTGAATATGTTTTTAATGGTGAGAAGGGAAATTACAAAGAGTCAGATGAAAAAAATCCAAATACAGTATACGGACATCATAAAAAAGCAATTGAAGATTTTTTATGCAACAGCAAAAAAGATTTTTTGATAGTAAGATTAAGCAAGGTTTTTGGTTTAGAAGCAGAGGATAGAACTTTATTAACTTCAATAGTTAAACAACTTAAAAACCATGAAGAGATTAGATGTGCAACCGATCAAATATTTTCACCTACTTATATTAAAGATCTGTCAAGAGTTTTAGATTTAGCAATAGAAAAAAGACTTCGTGGGATTTATAATATTGCTTCTTCAGAATATTTTAGCAGATATAGAATAGCAAAGATGATTAAATCACAATTAAGAATAAAATCTGGAAAAATAATTCCTTGCTCTATTAAAAATTTTAATTTTTTAGATTCAAGACCATTAAATACAAGCCTAAATGTTGAAAAAATTATTCAAGCAACCGGCTTTAAATTTACTCCAATAAGGGAAAGCATAAGCCTATTAGAAAAAATGATTAGGTAAAACATGTACCTTAATATGATAATCTTTAAATATTCTTTCCATTAAAGTTTTTACATGATAAGCCAAAGATATAGTGGATTAAAAATAGTGTGGCATCCTGAAAAACTTAAGTCATTTATTGAAGGAAAAATTAGCGCTCCAATTTATGTGAGAGTGAAGCCTACAAACAGATGTAATCATCATTGCAGTTTTTGTTCTTATGATCCAGAAACAGGAGATACTAGTGTTCGGGGTTTGTTAAATAGAACTGATGAAATCCCAAGAGAAAAAATGCTGGAAATTTTAAGAGATTTTAAAGAAATTGGAGTAAAAGCAATAACTTATTCTGGAGGAGGAGAACCATTAATTTATCCTCATATTGTAGAATCTATGAAAAAAACGTTAGAGTATGAAATTGGTCTCTCAATTATCACCAACGGACAGGAATTAAATAAAGAAAAAGCAGAAATACTTTCAAAAGCTAATTGGGTAAGGGTATCTGCAAATTCAAGTGATTCTAAGATATTTTCAAGAATAAGGAAAAGACCTGAAAGTTGGTTTGATGAATTAGAAAAAAATATTAAAGAATTTGCAAAAATAAAAAGAGAGAGATGCGAGTTTGGAATAAATTATGTGGTTCAAATAGAAAATGCATCTCAAGTTTATGATTCTGTGAGATATTTTAAAGATTTAGGAGTAAATCATATTAAAATAACCCCCATGTGGAATCAAGATTTTGAAACATATCACCAACCAATAAAAGATTCTGTTTTAGAACAAATTGTGAGATCTAAAAAAGATTTTCACGAAGAGGGTGTCTTTGCTGTTCATGATACTTATGCAGGAGATTTTTCAGGAACAAGTGTTCCAGAAAGACATTATTCGAGATGTTATATAATGCAGGCTGTCCTTGTAATCGGAGCTGACTGCAATGTTTATTTTTGCCATGACAAAGCCTATGCTTCAAGTGGGGTTCTCGGCTCATTAAAAGATAAATCTTTTAGAGAATTATGGTTCAGTCCAGAAGCAGCAGAGATATTTAGAAAATTTAATCCAAGAGAAAGCTGCAGGCATCATTGCACAAATGACTCCAAAAATGTTCTGCTTAATTCTCTGATTGACTGTTACGGAGATGATGTAAATTTTATCTGAATAAGAATTTTTATAATGGAGAAAAATGCTTCAACAAAAAAAAATTGAATCAATGACTACAAGCACCAGGTTCAAATTATAGCATGATAATTTTGTTTAATTCACCTCTTTAAATTACTTAATTTTGCTTAGGGCACAAGGATTTTTGCAATTCGGATTACTGCATGTTAAATCCATAAAATCAACACATCTCTTCAATGCATCTATGTAATCAAATCTTGGCGAGATGTTATCTTCTTGTTTAAAAGGTCCCTGTTTTATTTCCCTATAAATAACATGGTTTGTCAAAGGAAGCCACACATGATATTGGTTTCTGGAAGTTCTGTATGCTAAATTATTTTCATCCAAGCAAGTTTTATCAACTAAAGTACCTTTCTCATCGAAAATCAAAGACACCATCTTTCCTTCTATCATATGTAATGTCTCCTCTTTTTCTAAATGTTTATGGGGCTTTCTGCATTTTTTATTTTGATATTCTAAAATAATCATGTCATGTAAAGAGTCATCAGGGCTGGCATGAAGGCATAATCTTGCATTCTTATTCTCATTCTCTTCAGATATTCTTTTAAGCATTCCTATTAATTCTTTACTTACACACACAGGCCTTTTAATAGAAAAGTAAGTTATCGATTTTGCTTTTTCGTCTTGTCTCCATTCTTTTAAGTTCATTACAACAGATTTATTTAATAATATTTAAGCATTTATATACTCAAAGGAAATTCTCATGCATAACCTTCTCCTTGAGGGGATATAGAAATTCATTATATTTCTTCATAATCTTTTACAGTATCTTCAATGATTTTTTTCCATCTGTATTTTTCAGCATATTTTTTTACATTTTTCTTTTTCCATTTCAATATTTCTCTGACTGCTTTGACAATAGCATCACTATTTCTTGGAGGAATTATTTTACCATTCAATCCATCCTGAATTACTAATTTCATTCCTCCAACATCTGTTGAAACAACAGGCAAATTTCTTGCAAGAGCCTCCATTACAACAACAGAAGCCCCTTCTTTTGTAGAAGGCAAAACAAAAGCATCACAAGCGCTTGTATAAACAAGCTTATCTTTTCCAAAAATTGCTCCAAAATATTCCACATTTCCTAATTTTTTGGATGATTCAAGTTCTTTTGCAAATTCTTTTTCCTGAAGCCACCCTATCAGTTTTAAATCAACGTCCTTTAATTTTTTCATGGCTTTTATTAAATAGTTTGTTCCTTTGATATAACCGACTCTTCCCAAATAAAGGATAATTTTTTTGTTTAGGGGCCATTTTAATTTCTTGCGTGCCACGTCTTTTCTCATTGATTTAAAATAATAATCATCAACTCCCATTGTTTGAAATCTTATATTTGATTTTGGAGCTATTTTTTTTAAATAATCAATTTCTTCCTGGCTTAACGCATAAAAATAACGAATATTTTTAAGCACATGATTTTCCCATAAATGAGAAAATAAAAACAGCGGAAAAAATAATCTATATCTCTTTGTTTTTGCTAAATGTTTCACAGGACTGCTTCCTCCGTGATGCTGAGAAATCATATTGCTATTTTTAAACAATGTTGCAACTAATAAGCCCTGCAAACTATGATGTTCATGCAGATGAATTATTAATTTGTAATTCTCTTTTTTTGCTTTGTTCATTTCTTTTTTTAATTCTTTTAATATTTCCAAGGAGAAATCTGAACCATAAGTTGGAGCAAAAATAGTCGGAAATTGCCTGTATTTTATATTGGAATAAATAAATTCTTCTTGTTTTTTATAGGTTTTCTCAGGACACCAGCATTCGACTTCTATTTCTGGATGATATTTTTTAACTTGTTGTGCTGTAAATGAATACCAATCTTCAACAAGCCTTCTTTTTAAGTCTTCTTTGCCAAAAAATGAATGTGAAGCTGGGCTAAGATGGATAACTTTTATTTTCTTCATTTTGAGTTTTAATAAATTTTCTTAAAAAGTCTTCTTTATTTTTGATATGGAGATTAAAACTCATATTTAAGTTTTATCGTATAGTGTTATAGTTATAGAATTAGGAAATTTTTCTTAACTTCCCTTAAACTTAAAACTGTAACTGAATTTTTTTATCTTTTCCATTAATCTTCTCTCAAGGGTAGGAGAAAAGTTATATAAAAACATTGATAAAATACTTGACATATAAAATGCACTATAAATTAGAGAAATTGTGAAGATATTTTTAAACCTTCTTTTTGTGAAAATATAGAGATTCCATCTTCCCATGATTTTATACAATTTATCTATCTCTCTGAAATATTTTTTGCTGAATCTAAAAAAATTATTGTGAAGATGTTCCCAATACTGATGATAATAAATTGTAAAAAAAGGTCTGTAATTATCTTTAAATAAAGGTTTTTTATTTATCCACCATTTTTCAAATCCGTACTCCTTCGAATATCTTTCATACATCTCAGTTCCTGGTTGTGGTTGAAGTATCCCTCCATAAAATCCTTGCGTAACTCTATGTTTTATTTTTTGAATATACTTCTGCATTTCTTTCATATCTTTAGGACTTTCCCATGGGAATCCACATAAGATATTAACTCCCACTCTAACTTTAAATTCTCCACACCATTTTAAGATATCACCTACGCGTTTAATGTACAATTCTGGGCTCGTTATTCCGTTGGTGCCAATAATTTTGTTCATGCCTAACAAGGTTTTTGGTATAGAACTCTCAACTCCAAGGATTATTAATTCACATCCAGCCTGTTTCATTTTTCCAATCATCTCTCTGTTTAAAAAATCAATTCTTGTTCCGCAGGACCATTTAATATTAACTTTATTCTCTACAAGTAAGTCACAAAGTTCGAATAATCTCTGTTTATGAATAGTAAATGCATCATCAATAAAATTGATAATATCAATTCCATATGTCTTTTTTAAATAAATAATTTCTTCAAAAACATTTTTTGCAGACATAGATCTATAACATTTGCTGAACAAAGAGAAACAGTAAGTGCATTTTCCAGGACATCCCCTCGTGGATAATATTTGTCCAAAATTGTTTACCTCTTTTTTTATTTTGATATAATCTGTTTTCCTGTTAAAACTTTTATCTGGCATAGGAATCTCATCCAGATTAATAATGGTTTCTGCAGGTTTTGTTTTTATTATTTTTTCTTTATCCTTGAAAGCAATTCCATTGATATTCTTTAATTTTTTTAATCCATTTTTTTTGAAATTATTCAAAAATTTTCTGAAGGAAATTTCAGCTTCTCCTATAAAAGCAATATCAACTCCTCTTTCCAATATTTCTTCAGGGCATGCAGTTGGGTGTGGCCCACCAGCGATAATTAATTTTGCATAAGGACGAATCTTCTTTATCAATTCATAAGAATATCTTGCGGCATTTGTGAACAGATGAACTCCAACAATTTCTGGATTTTCTTTTTTGATTAATTTTACAATATCTTCATTTGTTTTATTGTTATATTGTGCATTTAAATTTTCAATAATCACCTCAAAACCTTCTTCTTTTGCTATTTCGCCGAGAAAACTAAATGCCATAGGAGGCGAAGGGTCATCTACTCCTGTTCTTGCTTTTAAAAACAAGATCTTTTTTTGCATGAGTTAGTTCTAAATTTTTTGTTTAAATATCTTTCTCTGATTGTATCAGTCTTTTACTAAAATTTATAAATTGTTCATATCTCTCCATAAATAACCCTAAATTGGGTATAATGACAAAATGTGGCTATTGATTTTAGTTCTTATTGTAGGAGTGATTTACCTTCTATCAATGCAGGGAATAACAGATTGCAATAGCGGAAGCTTATTTGCTCTCGTGAAGTCTATTGTTGAGGAAGGAAAACTTTCAATCAATAAGTTTGTCAAATATACCAAATATATGGATTGTGCAAAAAGAGAACAGAACTATTATACAGATAGGTCTCCTGGAACATCTTTTGCAGCTGTTCCGATATATTTGTTAAAGGGAAATGTTACTTTGGTTTCAGTAATCTCGGGAATTTTATCAACTGCTCTTGTGTATTTGATAACACTGCATTTAGTAAACAATGCTGTTATAGCTTTCTTAGTAGGTTTAATTTTTGCATTTTGCACAATAAATTGGAGGTATAGCACTACATTTCTGATTCATCCTTTGTCAACATTCTTGATATTGCTGGCAGTTTATGGTTTGTTAATTAATTTTTCCCCTCTTGTTATAGGAATAATTATTGGACTTTCAACAATCGTTGAATATACTAATCTTGTGCTTTTTTTTGGGATAAATCTCGCAGAACTTATTCTTGGTAATTTTTTGGTAATCCCTTCATTAGTAGTTGGTTATGGCATTGGAATGATCCCTCTTTTGCTCTACAACAAAAAATGTTTTGGTTCTCCTTTTGTAACTTCTTATAAATATGGCATTTATTTTAAATGGGCTAGTTCTCCAAGAACAACTTTTGTAAATCCAATGCTTAGAGGAATTTTGGGGTTATTATTTTACATCAAGAAGAAAAATGGTTTTGCAATTCCTGGAGGACTTCTTAGTTTAAGTCCTGTTTTAATATTTGGAATAATCGGGTATTATTTTTTGCCTTATAATGTCTTAATATTATTTTTAGGGCTTACTTTGCCCTTATTTTTATTAATTTACAAGCATAAGACTTATTTTGCAGGAGGTGGAGGAGATTACAGATATCTTAGTTCAATGGTGCCTTATCTGGTTATACCAATTGGAGTTCTATTGACAAATCTTCCTTTTTTACTTCCCGGGGTTATAGTTTTAGCAGTTTTATCCTTTGCAATGATTACTGCAAAAATGCTCGCTCTGACAATTACAGAGAAAGATTTGAAGGAAATAGATCCTTTGTTTTTTGAAAAAATTAAAAAGAAAAAAATTGCATTAATGCAACTTTTAAGATTCAGGTATTGGCCTAAATTAATAATTTTAGTAATCAAAGGATTATTTGTCAAGAAGATTCATTTGGAGAATAATACTTACAAAAAGAAATAAATCTAAATCTTAAGTGAAAAATATAACGCAATAACTAATAAGATAAACCAAAAGATTAATGAAATTATGATTTTTTTATCAAAAATAAATTTCTCTGGATTTCTGATTTTTTCAGGATGATGATAAACATTATGGAAATATACTAAAATAAGATAAAAAGATACCGGAAGAGTTATTAAAAGCAATATCTGAGAAGTCAAAATGCTGTAAATACTAAAGAAAATTATTACAGAAGCAACAGAGATTGTTGCCATTAAGTTTAATGTTTCTTTATGCTCTTTGCTTAAAGACTTTCTGTAATCCTTGAGTTTTTTGATACTTGTCTCTGATATTCTTTTTCCAGAAACTAAAAATATTGAGATGAAAAATGCACACAATATTAACCAATATGATAGTTGTATGTTAAGAAGAAAAATACCTGATACTGCTCTTATTATAAAATTTACAGAAATTATTATTATATCAAAAAAGGCAACCTCTCTTAAAAAAAGGTTATACAATTGAGATGATAAAAATAATAATAAAACAAATACGAAAAATCCAGGAGAGAGATAAAAAGCCAATGCTAAAGAATTTATAAATAAAAAAATAGATACTAATATCGCCATACTTTTCGGTATTCTTCCAGAAGCAATAGGTCTTTTATACTTTTCAGGATGGTTTTTATCTTTTTCAATATCTTTTAAATCATTTATTATGTAATAACTTGAAGACATGAAAGAAAGTGCAAAAAATCCCAATAAATTTATGATAAACAGTTTTGCACTAAAAAGATTTAATGAAAAAATTAATGGAATAAATACCACCACATTTTTGTACCATTGCCCAACTCTTAATAATTCAAGAATATCCTGGATTTTGATCATTTTTTAGAGAATAAGAAACCATTTAAAAAACTCTCTAATCTTAGATATCTATGATTCAAAATAATTGTTGCAGTATATATATCATATAAGAAGAATATAAAATTTTTTATAACAATCTTTAAATATATTAGTCGGAAATACCCCCTCATGAAAACTTTGCTTATTACTGGGGGGGCAGGATTTTTAGGGTATCATGTTTGTAATAAGCTCGCAAAAAAATTTGATAAAATAATAGCGCTGGATATTGATGATTTCATAAAAGAGGAATATCCAAAAAATGTGAAATTTTTCAAAGCAGATATTGTTGATAAAAATATTTTAGAAGATGTCTTTAAAAAAACAAAACCTGATTTGGTTCTTCATGGAGCAGCAGCTCTTCCCCTTTACAGCAAAAAAAGAATCTGGGAAGTAAATTTTAAAGGTTCACGAAATGTTCTGGAACTTTCTTTAAAATATAAAGTCAAAAGAATGGTATTCATTAGTTCAACTGCGGTTTATGGTGTTCCAGAAAAGCATCCTTTATATGAAACTGATGAATTAATTGGAGTAGGACCTTATGGTGAAACAAAAATTGCGGCTGAAAAATTATGCGAAAAATACAGAGAAAAAGGTTTATGTGTTCCTGTTATCCGCCCAAAAACATTTATTGGTACTGGCAGGTTAGGAGTTTTTCAAATATTATATGATTGGGTAGAAAGTAGTAAAAGAATTCCTATTGTTGGAAATGGAAAGAATCGTTATCAATTATTAGAAGTAGAAGATTTAGTAGATGCAATTGAATTGACTTTGCTTAAAAATTCAAAACTTGTTAATGATACTTTTAATGTAGGAGCAGAAAAATTCAGGACAGTTTACGAAGATGTGACAGAATTATGCAGATATTCAAAATCAGGTTCAAGAGTCATGAGAACTCCTGCGGGTTTTGTAAAATTTTCCTTGAGATTGCTGGAAATGTTAAAACTTTCTCCTTTGTACAAGTGGGTTTATGGTACTGCAAATAAAGATTCTTTTGTTTCTATTGATAAAATAAAAGAAAGATTTAATTGGACACCAAAATATAGCAACCAAGATGCTTTGATAAATTCCTATCAATGGTATCTCGATAACAAGCATTTATTAAAAAAAGAATCAGGAATTACTCACAGAGTTGCCTGGAAGCAGGGATTTTTAGGCGTAATTAAAAAAATACTTTAAGTATCTTCTTTATTTCTATAACAATAAATTAATGTATCTCCTTGACTTTTATTATGAGAATTTATTGGGATGCATCGAGCATCAATTTGATATTCAAATTTATTTTTTTCAAAAATTTTAAGATAATCCCCCAGACAGGATTTTTCCCCAGGAATTTTGTGATGATATTCTATTAAAAGTTTTTTAATTTTATTAAACATTTTATTCTTGTTTAAATCTTTGAGAACTTCTTTTTCAGAACCCTCAATATCCATTTTGATAAAGTCAATTTGTTTGAGCTTATTATTTTTGATGAAAGAAGATAAAGAAACGCTTTGAACAGTGACTTTATTTTTTGGCATTCTACCACATCTGGTGCTCATTGCTGGATTACCCGGATGTTTAGGATCAATAAAAAAATCAATTTTGCCATTTTTATCTGAAACAGCTGCATTAATCAGATGAACATTTGTAAGTTTATTCTTGGTAACATTTCTCTTTAGCAATTCAAAAGTTTCTTTATCCGGTTCAAATCCATAGATTGTGCTTTCAGGATATAACCATTTAAAATAGATAATTGAAAATCCCATGTTTGCCCCGCAATCTATGATTATAGGATTTTTGTTATCTGCTTTAAAATAATATCCATTGCGATAAAAAATTTCTTCAAATTGCTCTTGAATGCTTACATAGTCAAAAGTTGAGATATCATATTGAAAAATTTTCTCTCTCTTTAATTTTACAAATTTATTCATTAATAAGTATTTCAAATTTATTTTAATCATATAAGAAAATAATTTTTTCTTAATCTTTTTTGAATGATTGCTTTTTAAAAGATACGCAGAATTTCTGAAAAAATCATAAAATATTCTAAAAATGGGCATCTTTTTCATTAATTTAAAATGTTAATAAATGTTTCTACGGAAATGTATTTAAATCTCTATACCCACCCCAAAAAATGTCAAAATTAATGAAGAAATTTTTTGAGGAAATAACATTCTTCGGAGGAATCGCATTTTATCTTTTTGTAATCATTTTGCTTTTAATCTTTAAAGAGTATATTTCTGCCCTTAAACTTTTTTTAGGATTAATGATTATTTATTTTATAGCGTTTGTAATAAGGCTATTTTATTTTAAAGAAAGGCCTAAAAAAATAACACATAATAATTTTTTAGAAAAAATGGATGCTTCTTCATTTCCAAGCATTCATGTCGCAAGAATAACCTGTTTGTTTTTATTTTTTCTATTTTCATCATTCTTTTTTCTGCCTCTCGTTGTTAAACTTTTAATGGGGATTATTTTCTTGCTAACGCTTTATTCAAGAGTATATTTGTCTAAACATGACTTTATTGATATTCTTGCAGGAATTATCTTGGGATATCTCGCAATGATTGTCTTTTTTATATAAATAAAATCTCAAATCAAGAGATGCCAATAATCTTTATAAATATCTTTTTTATCTTCATTTTATGCCAACAATGTCTCTTTCACATAAGTTGAAATTATTTTCCAACTTCATATTGGCGGGGAGATTTAAGGAAATTTACAATATGTTCTGGATATATCCTCTTTGGTGGAATAGGAAATCAGCGGCATTTCTTTTGAACAATTTTTTTCCAAAATTAGGAATTGATTTATTCCCTCCTTTTCTTGAAGTTGAACATACTACTGTTTGTAATTTTAAATGTGTCTGCTGTGAACATACTTATTGGAAAGAACCTTCAAAAAATATGACTTTTAAGGAATTTAAGTATATTTTTGATCAATTCGGAAGATTAAAATGGATTGGTCCGACAGGAATGGGTTCTTCTTACTTGAACAAAGATTTTCATAAAATGCTTGCTTATGCAAAATCCAAAGGAACAGTTGTTGAAATGTTTGACCATTTCGCACATTTTAAAGATGATAATCAAATTAAAGAACTGATTGAAATAGGTCCAGATTTTTTATTTATCTCTACATATGGAGCAACTCCAAAATCTTTTGAAAAAGTTTGCAGAGGAAGCGATTATGAAATAATTGAAAAAAACATAAGGAGATTTGTTGAACTAAAAAAACAAATGAAGAAAAGATTCCCTATATTAAGTTTTCATTACATTATAACAAAAGATTCAAGAGATGAAGTATTGACATTTTTGGATTTTATTCATTCTCTTGATACAGATATTGCAGAAGTTCTCATAACTCCAATGCTTCACGCTTACAAAGAAGCAGAGAAATATGCAGTGGAGATAGATGAAGATTATGTTAAGAAAGTCAGAGAAAGAGCACAAGAATATAAAATTCCTGTCACAGTCAATATGTCTGCAAAACAAGATGCAGAAGGCTTGGAAAGAAAACCTCCAATAAGAAATTGCAAGGAATATATCATGCCGTTTATTTTTGTTACAGGGCATGTGACCCCTTGTTGTGCTCAAAATGAGGCAAATGTAAGAGAATGGCAAAAAAAACTGTCCTTAGGGAATGTATTAGAGAAGCCATTCAGAGAAATTTGGTATTCTCCAAGATATAAAGCAATGAGAAAAGCAATAAGGCAAAATAAATGCCCACAAGAGTGTGCTTTGTGCCCTGCTTATGAGAAAAACGAATTAAAGAGATAATATTTATTTTCTTCGTTTATTTTTTAATTTCCAAACATAAACTGTTAAAATAACTCCAATTATAACCATTCCAATAAACATTTGTTTGATAGAACTCAAATTTCTTTCAGCAGGAGATGATTCTTTTAATAAACTTGGTTCAATGAGATAAGTTATTTTAATACTCGATACTCTTATTGTTCCAGGATATTCTGCATGAAATACTAATGGAATTAAAATCTTTCCAGAATTAGTAAATATTATTTGTCCAGCAGGAGGAGTTTCAGGAGAACTACTATTAGCGATATATCCATTAATTTCTGGTAAAATATCTAGTGCAGTATCATTAGGAGGCAAGGGAATACTTGGTTCACTTCCAACACTAAGACTAGCGTTAGGTATATCTGTAGTTACTGCAATTGTAGCATTAGTTATATTTGCTCCTGAAGGAACTTCTACATAGACAGTTTGATTTGGTGCTGTGCTATTAATAGTTATATTTTTCTCTGCAGAACCGTCTGAAAAATTCGATACTACCTGAACTATCATGCAACTTCCATCTGTCTGACAAGATTGATTTGTTGGACATCCGCAAGAATTGCAATTATTAATCAATGTTCCATTATTACAAAATAATGGCTTTGTAGTTGAACACCCAAGATTCAAAGTTCCATCTGAACAAGTCAAGTTAAGAGGAGCAGTAACATTAATACAAGCACCATTTGAACAGCCATTTGGGCAAATATAATATTCTGAAAAAAAAGAATTATTAATACATTGATATTCTGTTAACCAAATTTGACTGTTACATCGGTCATTAGTAGTAGTTCCATTACTGAAGATAACTGCTCCTTTTGTATAATAGTCAAGTCCATCAGAATCAGTGCAAGTAATATTAGAACAGATTTGGCTTGTTATATTGCAAAATTGATTATTTGGACACCCGCAAGAGTTACAATTAGGGGTTAATAATCCATTAATACAAAAGTAAGGTTTTATAGTTGAACAACTATTATAAAGAGTATTATCAGAACACTTGCATGTAAGATTTCCAATTTTATTAATTTCAGACTGATAATGAGCTGAAATTTGTTCTAGTGAAAGAGCATAAGGATAAACTTTAACTTCATCTATTGAACCGTTAAAAGGGTCTCCCCATCTTATGCTATTAGCTATCTCAATTTGATATGCTTCTGGTTCGAAACCTGCCGTAGTGTTATATTCTGCTTTTTTAACACCATCAATATAAATTTTTAAAACATTATCTTTCAAACTACCAACAACATGATACCAGGTATTTATTGTTGGTGTTGTTGAATATTCTGCATATCTCCATGTATCACCAAGAACATAGCCTCCAAAATAGAATTTATTGTTATTATAACCTAATAACCAACCTCTATAGTATGACTTAGTTACAAATCTTCCGTTACTAACTGAATTAAATTTAACCCATGTTTCTACTGTCATTTCATTATCAGTAGCTAAACTATTAGTATAAGGAACTTTAACATAATCATCAACACCATCAAAGTTTAGAGCACTACCTATTTTCCCATTAACGAAACTTGCTCCATAAATTATGCCATCATTTCCATATTCTGAATAATCTTTTGCATTACATTCAAAAGTCATATTTAAAACAGGTTTAACAATAGTTATACAACTTCCATCTGCCTGACAAGATTGATTACTTAAACATCCGCATTTCTGACAATTATTTATCAAAGTTCCGTTAGAGCAGTATAGAGGTTTTGTAGTTGAACAATTGCCATAAGGAGTTCCATCTGAACAAGTCAAATTAAGAGAAGTATAGCAGGTTTGGCTTGTTAGATTACATAATTGTCCTGAAAGACAACCGCAAGTGCTACACTTCTTAGGTAGAACTTCATTATCACAATAAGGGATTGTAATATTATTTCCTCCATTTTTATATTTTGAAAGCGTAATATATCTTAATACATTATCCTGTGTATCCCCATCTCCATTTAAATCTTCTCCAATCACAGATTCGAAAGTTGAAAAAGATATGATATTATTAGAAATCCCTACACCACCACCAATAACTTTAGTGTTAACTAATCTGTCTGTGTTTATATCATAGTACATTATTTGGAAGGAATAATTTGCAAAAGCAATAATATTATTAGAAATCCCTACACCATTAGAGACATAACCACCAATAACTTTAGTGTTAACTAATCTGTCTGTGTTTATATCATAATATTCTAATAATGAACGATTTGTAAAAGCAATAATATTATTCGAGATACTTAAAACCGGCCAATTGCTGATAGTAATTCCTGTATTAACTAATCTATCTGTGTTTATATCATAATATTCTAATAATGAACGATTTGTAAAAGCAATAATATTATTCGAGATAAAAACCCGCCAATTGCTGATATTAATTCCTGTATTAACTAATCTATCTGTGTTTATATCATAATATTCTAATAATGAACGATTTGTAAAAGCAATAATATTGTTAGAGATACTTATAACTTCCCCGCCAATATTGATTCCAGTATTAACTATCTTGCCCGTGTTTATATCATAGTACCCCAATAGTCCATTATTTGTAAAGGCAATAATACTGTTAGAGGCAGCCGCATCACTAGTTCCACTATCAAGATTAATCTTGATTCCAGTATTAACTAATCTACCCGTATTTATATTATAATATCTTAATACAATATCCTGTGTATCCCCATCTCCATTTAAATCTTCTCTAATCACAGATTCGAAAGTTGGAAGATATATGATATTATTAGAAATATTTCCAGTACCAACAACTTTCGTATTTACTAATGTCTCATTTATTCCATCTCCATCAATGTCACTTAACGTAGTTATATCTTTAGCTATACAAGTCCCATTTGCTTGACACATTTGTTCAGCAGGACATCCACAAGAATTGCAATTATTGCTTAGTGTTCCATTACTGCAAAATAAGGGTTTAGTAATTGAACAATTGTTATAAAGAGTTCCATCTGTACATTTTTTAGACACGCATTTCCCCCATTTTCCTTCATTTATAACAGATGCTGATGTTTCATTTAGTTGACATGTAAAATCACTAGAAGAACAGCCACATAATCTGCACCGATTAACTAACTGTCCTGCAAAACAAAATAACGGCTTTGTTGATGAACATTTTCCATAAGGAGTTCCATCTGAACAACTAGGAAATGTAACATCTTTACTTGCATTGGAAAATCTGCTAATAATAGTGTCATAATTAACATTAGAAACAGTTGCTTTTACATCACATCGAACTGTTGTAGAATTTTCAGAATCAAGATAAAAATTTAACAAATCTTTTAGTTCTGTTTTATTGTATCTTCCAGAGTTTGGAGAATGAAAATAATCAAATAAAGCTTTTGCTAGATTATCTCTAACATTTTCTACATCACAAAATTGAGCAGAAACAATAGTTATAGTTAAAATAGAAATCATTACTAAAACTAAGATAAATAATATTTTATTTTGTTTTAACATTTTATTAACAGCATAAGCTATGTTCTGAACAACATAATGTTTTGTAACCTCCTCCATAAGTTACATCCAAACCATCACATAAAGAACCATCTTGAGCATTTTGGCAAACTGTTTGATCAGTTGAAAATTCTGGTG